>Ga0209050_1000073_pt1 | contig 292046 bp, 287 predicted proteins | sample Araplavi_mTSA_r2_FD_184276 | JGI IMG/M metagenome (GOLD analysis project Ga0209050, IMG submission 184276) | Arabidopsis root microbial communities from North Carolina, USA - plate scrape MF_Cvi_mTSA_r2 (SPAdes) (version 2) | ecosystem: Host-associated > Plants > Roots > Endosphere | place... | reverse complement strand
CAGGAAGTCCTCGAGGCAGCGGAAGAAGTGGCCTTCGAGCTCGCGTTCGTCGTCGTAGTCGCTGTGCTCGAAGCCTTCGGACCAGATCAGGCGCTGCACGCCGGTTCGGATGTCGTCGGCGCGCCGGTTGGCGGCGGGGATGTCGCGAGGGAACAGCCGCCTGGGCGGCGGAGGCTCCGTCCCGTTCGGGTGCAGGATCTCCTTGATGCGGGCGCGGTGGGCGACCTCGCGCTCATCGCGCTCCAGCTCGCGGCGGAGCTTGGCCTCCAGGGCGATGGACTGGCGCACGGTGCGGGCGACCTGGTGGAAGCCGGCGGCGAGGCTCACGCGCTCGGCCTTGTCCTCGCAGGCCAGGGCGTCCTCCTGCAGGGCGCAGGCCAGCGCATGGCCACGCTCGGCCAGGTCGGCGAGCAGGCGGCTGTGGCGCTCGGTCATGTCCTGCAGGGACGTCATCAGAACATAACGGAAACATACACGCCCGCCAGGAGTCAAAGTTGTTCTTCACCTCCCGCCGCTTCGCGGGGGAGGTAGAAGCCTCGGCGCTGCGCGCCTGGAGAGGTAACTGAGAGGTAGGCGGCCGACCTCAGGCCGCCAGCTTCGCGGCTTCCACGTACTGGGCGAACTGGTCGAGGATCCAGGCGCAGCCGTCCTGGCGGCTTTCCACGGTGTCCTTGTCCTTCATGAAGGCGGCGGTCTCGCTGTAGATCACCTTCGTCCCGCCCGGCGCGGCCTGGAACTCGACCACGACGAGGGAGGTCGAGAGGCGCTCGCCGTTCACCTCCATGTCGTAGCTCAGCACGATCCGCTCGCCCGGGGCGATGTCGTGGAAGCGGGCGAAGTAGCCGTAGCGGTCGCCGTCGTCCAAGGCGGAGACGGAGACCTCGGTCCCGCCCGGGCGGAAGTCCAGCGAGCGCTCGAACAACGTCCACGCGCCGTCGCCGTCGAACCAGACCGCCTTGGCGGCAGGGTCGGTGTAGGCGCGGAAGGCCTCGGCGGGGGAAGCGGCGACGGTGCGTTCGATCTGGAACCCGTCGAAGGTCACGGTCTGCAGCGGCATCTGCGTCTCCTGTTGCGAGTGGTTGCGATCTGCAAGCAGTGATTTCGTAGGTGAACCAGTTTTTATTTGCAAGCAGTTTTTCAGGGCATGGAAAAGGCCGCGCCTCGGGGAAAGGCGCGGCCTCCGGGACTTAAGGGGATGTCGGGGTGGCCCCTTGCGTCGGCAGGTCTGGTGGAGGGGGTGAGATCAGGCTCGGAGCAATAGACCCGTTGCGCTCCACCTGCCGGGGATGAACCGGCCGGTCCCCCTCCGCCCGACTCTACGGTTAACCTCGTTCGACGGACGCAGAACCGTCACGCGCCCCGGGATCACACGCCCATCTGGGCCAGGGCCACGCCGCCATCGACCGCGATGGTCTCGCCGACCACATAGTCGCCCGCGCGGCTGGCCAGGTAGATGGCCACGCCCTGCATGTCCTCGTCCGTGCCGATGCGGCGCGAGGGGATGCGCTTGGCCACCTCGTCGCCCTGGTCGCGGGCCACGCGGTTCATGTCGGAGGCGAAGGCGCCCGGCGCGATGGCGGTCATGACGATGTTGTCCTGGATCAGCCGGGCGGCCATGCGGCGCGTCAGGTAGATCAGGCCCGCCTTGGAGGCGTGGTAGCTGTAGGTCTCCTGCGGGTTCAGCCGGATGCCGTCGATCGAGGCGATGTTGATCACCTTGGCCGGGCGCTCGTGCGTCGCCGACGCGGTCAGGGTCTTGTGCAGCGCCTGGGTCAGGAAGAAGGGCGATTTGAGGTTCAGGTCGACGACCTTGTCCCAGCCGCTCTCCGGGAATTCGTCGAAGTCGGCGCCCCAGGCGGCGCCGGCGTTGTTGAGCAGGATGTCGAGCTTGTCCTCATGGCCGAGGTAGCGCTCGGTGAGCATCCGCACGCCCTCCATGGTGGAGATGTCGACCGGGATCGACACGCACTGCGGGCCCAGCTCCTCGGCGGTGGCGTCGCAGGCGGCGGCCTTGCGGGCAGTGATGTAGACCTTGCGGCAGCCGGCCTCGAGGAAGCCCTTGGCGATCATCTTGCCGATGCCGCGCGAGCCGCCGGTGACCAGGGCCACCTTGCCGTCCAGCGAAAACAGATTCGAGGCCATGAGCGCCGTCCCTTCCCTTTCGTTGCGGCAGGCCCGCCAAGCTTGGCGATCCCTCATGGGACAATTGACTTGGCCCTGCCGGCCGAGGCCTATAACACGCGTTTGAATTTCACGGCCGCCAGATTTTTGAGCGAGCGGTCGGCCAGCCATTTCGAGGAAGCCACATGACCGAGATCAATTCGGTGACCACGCTGACCCGCGAGGGCGACGTCGCCGTCGTGACGCTGAATTCGCCGCCCGTGAACGCCCTGTCGGCCAACGTCCGCGACGGGCTGTTCGAGGGCTTCAAGCAGGCCATCGCCAGCGACGCCAAGGCCATCGTGCTGATCTGCGACGGCCGCACCTTCATCGCCGGCGCCGACATCACCGAATTCGGCGGCGCGTCGAAGGGCGCCAGCCTGTTCGACGTCCAGCAGATGATGGAGAGCTCGCCGAAGCCCGTCGTCGCCGCGATCCACGGCACCGCGCTGGGCGGCGGCTTGGAAGTGGCGCTGTGCGCGCACTACCGCGTGGCGGTCCCGTCGGCCCGCCTGGGCCTGCCGGAAGTCGCGCTGGGCCTGCTGCCGGGCGCCGGCGGCACGCAGCGGCTTCCACGCGTGGTGGGCGTGGAGAACGCCCTGGAGATGATGACCTCGGGCCGGCACGTGCCGGCGCCGGAGGCGGCGAAGCTGGGCCTGGTCGACGAGCTGGTCGAGGAAGGCAAGCTGAAGGACGGCGCGCTGGCGTTCGCCAACAAGGCCGTGGCCGAGAACAAGCCGCTGGTGAAGATCAGCGAGAACAATTCGAAGCTGGAGGCCGCCAAGGGCCATCCCGAGATCTTCGCCAACTTCCGCAAGGCCAACGCCCGGAAGTTCCGCGGCTTCGACGCCCCGGAAGCCAACATCAAGTGCATCGAGGCGGCGGTGAACTCGGCCACCTTCGAGGAGGGCCTGGCCGAGGAGCGCAAGCTGTTCATGGGCCTGATGATGGGCCAGCAGTCGGCGGCGCAGCGCTACTACTTCTTCGCCGAGCGCCAGGCGAACAAGATCCCCGACGTGCCGGACGACACCCCGACCCGGGCGATCAACAAGGTCGGCATCATCGGCGCCGGCACCATGGGCGGCGGCATCGCGATGAACTTCGCCAATGTCGGCATCCCGGTGGTGATCGTCGAGCAGCAGCAGGAGCCGCTGGACCGGGGCCTGGCCACGATCCGCAAGAACTACGAGCGCTCGCGCACCGCCAAGCCGGAGGAGACCGAGAAGCGCGTCGGCCTGATCACCGGTTCGCTGTCGATGGAAGACGCCTTCAAGGACGTCGACCTGGTGATCGAGGCGGTGTTCGAGCGGATGGACATCAAGAAGGACATCTTCAGCAAGCTCGACAAGATCTGTAAGCCGGGCGCGATCCTGGCCACCAACACCTCGGGCCTGAACATCGACGAGATCGCCTCGGTGACCAGCCGTCCCGAGGACGTGATCGGCCTGCACTTCTTCTCGCCGGCCAACGTCATGAAGCTCTTGGAGATCGTCCGCGCCGACCACACGGCCAAGGACGTGATCGCCACCTCGATGAAGCTGGCCAAGAAGATCGGCAAGATCGCCGTGCTGGTGGGCGTGACCCCCGGCTTCGTCGGCAACCGCATCCTGGGCCAGCGCCAGCGCGAGGCGCAGAAGCTGGTGCTGGAAGGCGCCATGCCGTGGGACGTGGACCGCGTGCTGTACGATTTCGGCTTCCCCATGGGCCCGTTCGCCATGAGCGACCTGGCCGGCCTGGACATTGGTTGGGTCAAGGAGAAGTCGAACGGGGCCACCATCCGCGACGTGCTGTGCGAGATGGACCGCCGCGGCCAGAAGACGGGCGCCGGCTACTACGACTACGACGAGAACCGCAACGCCAAGCCGTCGCCGGTGACCGAGAAGATCATCCACGACTTCATCGTGAAGAGCGGCCGCAACCCGCGGAAGATCAGCGACGAGGAGATCCTGGAGCGCTGCGTCTATCCGATGATCAACGAGGGCATGAAGATCCTCGAGGAGGGCAAGGCGATCCGCCCGTCGGACATCGACGTGGTGTGGGTCAACGGCTACGGCTGGCCCGTCTACCGCGGCGGCCCGATGCACTACGGCGACCAGATCGGCGCCGACAAGGTGCTGGCCAAGATGAAGGAATTCCAGGGCACGATGGGCGACGAGTTCAAGCCCTCGGCCGCGCTGGAGGCCCTGGTGGCCGACGGCAAGAAGCTGGCCGACTTCAAGCGCTGATCTGAAATCCCGGCGGGGCCGCCCAGAGCTGCCCCGCCTTTTTCACACCCCAAATCTGACCCAACGGAAAGCAGGACTCTCCCGAATGCGTGAAGCCGTCATCGTCGCCGCCAAGCGGACCCCCATCGGCAAGGCCTATCGCGGCGCCTTCAACAACACCTACGGCGCGACGCTGGGCGCCGAGGCCATCCGCGCCGCCGTGGCCCAGGCCGGGATCGACCCGGGCGAGGTGGACGACGTGGCCATGGGCTGCGCCCTGCAGCAGGGCACCACCGGCAACAACATCGCCCGCCAGGCCGCCCTGCGCGCCGGCCTGCCCAACACCGTCTCGGGCATGACCATCGACCGCCAGTGCTCCTCGGGCCTGATGGGCGTGGCCACGGCCGCGAAGTACATCATCAACGACGGCGCCCCGATCGCCATCGGCGCCGGCATCGAGTCGATCAGCCTGGTGCAGAACGACAAGGTGAACCGCTTCATGGCCACCGACCCGTGGCTGAAGGAGCACGTGCCGGAACTGGGCACCTCTATGATCGAGACCGCCGAGATCGTCGCCGAGCGCTACGGCGTGAGCCGCGAAGCCCAGGACGAGTACGCCCTGCAGTCGCAGCAACGCACCGCCCAGGCCCAGTCGGAAGGCCGCTTCGCCCAGGAGATCGTGCCGGTCACCACCATCATGAAGGTGCTGGTGAACAAGGAGACCGGCGAGACCGCCGACAAGGAGATCACGATCAGCGGCGACGAGGGCAACCGCCCGCAGACGACCCTGGCCGACCTCCAGAAGCTCAGCCCCGTGTTCAAGGGCGGCCGCTATGTCCAGGAAGGCAAGTTCGTCACCGCCGGCAACGCCAGCCAGCTGTCGGACGGCGCCGCGGCCATCGTGCTGATGGAGCGGAAGGAAGCCGAGAAGCGCGGCCTGGAAGCGCTGGGCGCCTACCGCGGCATGGCCGTGGCCGGCTGCGGTCCGGAAGAGATGGGCATCGGGCCGGTCTTCGCGATCCCGAAGCTGCTGGAGCGCAACGGCCTGACCATCGACGACATCGACATCTGGGAGCTGAACGAGGCCTTCGCCTCGCAGGTCCTGTACTGCCGCGACAAGCTCGGCATCGACCCGGCCAAGTACAACGTCTCGGGCGGCTCGATCTCGATCGGCCACCCCTACGGCATGACGGGCGCCCGCTGCACGGCGCACCTGATGTACGAAGGCAAGCGCCGCAAAGCCAAGTACGGCGTCGTGACGATGTGTGTCGGCGGCGGGATGGGCGCGGCGGGCCTGTTCGAGATCTTCTAAGCGTCTGAGCGCCTGAGCTTGCGAGGGGCCGTCCGACAGGGCGGCCCTTTTGCTTTGTGCCTCGCCCATTCGCGAGGGAGGTTCGTGAGGCCACTCCCCTTTCGCCCGCCACAGGCTAAGCTCCCGCAAAAGACCGGGGGACGAGGCGCGTGAAGGGTGTGTGGCGTTGGGCGGCCGTGATCGGCGTGGCCCTGAGCGTGGCCGCGTGCGGGCGGGGCGGCGTCGATGCGAAGCGGATCGAGGCGGCGGACGGCTCGGAGTGGCTGACCTATGGCCGGACCTACGACGAGCAGCGGTTCAGCCCGCTGAAGCAGATCGACCGTCGGAGCGTGGGCAAGCTGGGCGTGGCCTGGTGGACCGAGTTCGACACCGACCGGGGCCAGGAGGCGACGCCGCTGGTCGCCGACGGCGTGCTCTACGCCACCACCGCCTGGTCGAAGGTGGCCGCCTTCGACGCCAGGACCGGCAAGCCGCTCTGGAAATACGACCCCAAGGTCCCAGGCGAGGCCGGATTCAACGCCTGCTGCGACGTGGTCAACCGGGGCGCTGCGATCTGGAAGGGCCGGCTGTACGTCGGGACCATCGACGGGCGGCTGGTTGCGCTGGACGCCAAGACGGGCGCGGTCGCCTGGGAGATCCAGACCACCGACAGGTCGAAGCCCTACACGATCACCGGCGCGCCGCGGGTGGTGAAGGGCAAGGTGCTGATCGGCAACGGCGGGGCCGAATATGGCGTGCGCGGGTACGTCAGCGCCTATGACGCCGACTCCGGCAAGTTGGCCTGGCGCTTCTACACGACGCCCAACCCGAAGGGCGCGCCGGACGGGGCGGCCTCGGACAAGGTGTTCCGCGAGAAAGCGGCGGCCACCTGGAGCGAGGGGATCTGGAAAGAAAGCGGCGGCGGCGGCACCGTCTGGGACGCCATCACCTACGATCCGAAGCTGGACCTGGTGTTCGTGGGCGTCGGCAACGGCAATCCCTGGAACCACAAGCTGCGGTCCGGCGGGAAGGGCGACAACCTGTTCCTGTCGTCGATCGTGGCGCTGAAGCCGGAGACCGGCGAGTACGTCTGGCACTACCAGACCACGCCCGGCGAGAGCTGGGACTACACCGCCACCCAGCACATCATGCTGGCCGACCTCGTCATCGGCGGCGCGCCGCGGCGGGTGGTGATGCAGGCGCCGAAGAACGGCTTCTTCTACGTGCTGGACGCGAAGACCGGCGCGCTGATCTCGGCCGAGAAGTACGTGCCGGTGGACTGGGCCGAGCGGGTCGACCTGAAGACGGGCCGGCCCGTCGAGGCGCCCACCGCGCGCTACCTGAACGGCGGCATCAGCCAGCAGGCGTCGAGCCCGCTGGGCGGCCACAACTGGCAGCCGATGGCGTTCAGCGCGAAGGAGGGGCTGGTCTACATCCCGGCGATGCGGAACCGCGGCTTCTACGCCGACGCCCAGGGCTTCAGGTTCATCCCCGGCGCCTGGAACACCGGGCTGGTGCGCGGGCAGGCGGGGCCGAACACGCCCTCGCTGCGGCCCGCGACGCCGCCCTTGGCCACCGGCGAGCTGATCGCCTGGGATCCCGTGGAGCAGAAGCCGCGGTGGACCGTGGCGCTGCCGACCGCCTGGACCAGCGGCGTCCTGGCCACCGACGGCGGGCTGGTGTTCCACGCTGCGGGCAACGCCTTCAGCGCCTACGACGCCCGGGACGGCCGGCCGCTGTGGACCTACGACGCCGGCGCCAACGTCATCGCGCCGGCCATGACCTACGCCCTGGACGGCGAGCAATACGTGGCGCTGATGGTCGGCGTGGGCGGCGCGCCGCTGGGCGGCGACCAGCCGCGCCGGATGGGCCGGCTCCTGGTGTTCAAGCTGGGCGGGACGGTGAAGCCGCCGTCCTTCCCCGCCACCGTGACGATGCCGGCGCTGGACCTGGCGGCGGCGACGCCGTCGAAAGGCGACGCCGACCGGGGCGCCGCGCTGTTCGGTGAATTCTGCGCGGCCTGCCACCGGGTGGGCGGCCTGCTGCCCGTCCTGCCGCGCTCGCCGGCGATCCTGGACGGCGACGGCTTCAAGGCCATCGTGCTGGACGGGGCGCTGAAGGCGAACGGCATGGCGCCCTTCCGCCGGTATTTCGACGAGGCCGGAGCCGAGGACATCCGCGCCTTCCTGCTCTGGCAGGCCAAGCAGCCTCCGCCCGCGCCGAAGCCGGGCGGGGCGAGCCACGGATGAGGAGAAGCCGATGCCCATTCTGCTGATGCTGGCCGCCGCCGCGGCCACCGCCGCGCCCGACCACCTCCGGCCCGCCCGCAGTTCTCCCCCGGAGATGGCGGCCTTCGCCATGGCGAGGGTCTGCCTGCCCATGGTGCGCGACGGCGCGGCTTTCGAGACTCTGGTGCGGGACGCGGGATCGCCGTGGAAGGCCGAGCCGGGCGCCTACGCCCTGAACGGCACGACGCCGAACATCGTGCAGCCCCGCGGGCAGGGCTGCTACTTTCGGATCGACCGCGGTGACCCCGACAGGATGCGCGGCGCCGTGGTCGATGCGGTGACGGCGGCCGGCGCGGGCCCCCGCGACGGCAAGTCGTTCGACTCCGGCCCCGCCGGGGGCGGTCCCTTGCGCCAGGAGGCGCACTGCCTGACGGCGGCGAACGGCGCGGGTGTTCCGCTGGCGCTGCTGATCTCCCGCAAGGTCTCGGGTCGCGGCCCCGCGTTGCAGGCCAGCATCTTCACCGACGCCCGCCGGTGCGCGCCCTAGAGCCTTTCCCGTTCAAATGGAAGCATTTGAACGGGATAAAAAGGCGCTAATTCAAACGTTTAGAGCGGGACGGCGCTTGAACCGGTTTCCACTTCAAGCTGTCACGCTCTAGGCCCGGCGCAGATTGCGGAACGTGATCGAGTAGCGGTGGGCCTTGGCTTCCGGGAGGGAGTGTTCCCATTCGGTGCGGGCTGGGCCGTCGAGGAGGTAGGCCGAGCGGGGCTCGACGGGGACGTTGATCCGCTCGAAGCGTTCGCCCGCGCGGCGGCGGAAGCGCATGACCGTGGGCGCCAGGAGGGAGACGCCGACCACCTTCTCGAACACCGGCCGGTCCTTGTGCCAGCCGATGGGCGCGCCCTCGCGGTACTCGTTGATGAGGACGTGCGCGAAGTCGCCGCCCGGCAGGCCGGCGAAGGCGGCGGCGCGGTCGCGGAGCGGCAGCAGCCAGGACGGCATCGGCGCGGCGTCGATCAGGCCGGGGCCATTGAAGTCGTACTTCAGGCCGAACGAGACGACGCGGCGGCGGCCCTCGTAGCCGCGGAACTGGAACGGCTCGAACGGCAGGGCGGCGAGATGGACGGCCAGGGCCTGCTCCTCCTGCGGGGAGATCAGGTCCGGCTGGTAGCGGAAGCCCGGCGGGGCCACGGGCGGAAGGTCGAAAAGCGCGCTCACGGCCCTCAGATGGGCGCAAACGAAGGCGGCGGGAAGGTCGCCCTTCCCGCCGCCGGTCGTCGAGGTCCGCTATCCGCGATTAGTAGCGCGGATAGTCGTTGTAACCGTAGCGACGGTCGTCATCGCGGCGGGCCACCCGCACGTTGTCGTTCAGGGCGTCCAGGCGGCGGCTGAGGTCCGCCCGCTCCCACTCCGACAGGCCGTTGCGGCTATAGCGCGCCTCGAGGCGCACGACGCCGTTCAGCTGGCCACGCAGGGCATAGGCTTCGCGCCGGGTCAGCTGGCCCGAGCGCACGCCCTGGTCGATGCGGAAGTCGATGCGCTCGATGCGCTGCTCGATCGACATCCCCTGACGGCCATAGCCGTAGGGCTGCGCGGAGGCCGCACCGGCGGTCAGGGCGGCAGCGGCGGCGACGGTAAGCATAAGAGTCTTCATGGCTTTCTCTCCTCTTTGCGTGGGTTGATCCCTCGTCTGGGGGCTCAAAACGCCTCCCGATCGAATGGGTTCAATCGCTGTGGCGCCTCAGTAACGGTTCCAGCCGTAGACCCGGTCGCTGTCGGTGCGGGCGACGCGGATGTCCGCGCTCAGGTCGTCGAAGCGGCGGTTCAGATCGGCGCGTTCCTCGGGCGACAGGCCGTCCACGCGGTAGTTCGCCTCGACCCGGGCGATGTCGTTGAACTGGTCGCGCAGCGAGGCGGCCTCGGCGCTGGTCAGCTGGCCGCTGCGCAGGCCGGCGTCGATGCGGGCGTCCAGGTCGACCTTGCGGTCTTCCATGGCCACGTAGCTGTCGGGCGCGGCGCCGCTGGTGCGGACCGCCAGGCGCAGCTGGTCGTCGATCAGGCCGAAGCGGCGGTCGAGGTCGAGCCGCTCGCGGGCGCTCAGGCCGCCGTAGCGGTAGCTGGCCTCCAGCGAGACGAGGCTGCGCATGTCGGCGCGCAGCATGTCGGCCTCGGCGCCCGTGACCTCGCCGCTGGCGAGGCCGGCGTCGATGCGGTCGTTGAGCACGGCCTGGCGCTCGATCATCGGCATCCAGGCCTGGGCGGAAGCCGCGCCCGCGCCCAGGGTCAGGGCGGTGGCCGCGGCCAGGAGAAGGGTGGTCTTCCTCATCGTTTCGGACTCCTCGAGCGGTTGGTCTGCTCGGTTGGTCCCCCGATGGGGAGCGGAAACTCCGATCTGTGGATTTGGTTCTGGCGCAGCCTGATGGGGTTGGCTCCTCTCCCCTCTCGCTTCGCGGGGGGAGGGGAGGAGTCCCCTATCCGAGCCGACCCACCGCCTCCGCCACCACGGCGGGTTTCTCGAGGTTGATGAGGTGGCCGGCCTCGGGGATCGAGACCAGTTCCGCGCCGGCGATGCCCTTCTTGAAGCCGTGGGCGTAGACCGGCGGGATCAGGCGGTCGCTATCGCCCCAGACGACCACGGTCCTGGCCTTGATGCGGTAGAGCCGCTGGCTGAGGCCGCGTTCGGGGATGGGGAACAGGATGCGGCCGGCCATGCCGAGCTGGCGGGCGTTGGTCACCAGGTAGGTCTGCAGGAAGTTGGGGTCGGTGACGTCCCGCCCGGCGGTCATCATCGCCGCGCCCGCCTCGGCGTCGTGGAAGAGGAGTTCGGGCATCTCGAACGGCAGGACCGTGAACAGGTCCGGGATGGGGTGCTCGTCGTCCCAGAGGCCGGCCGGCGCGATCAGGGCCAGCCGCGAGACGTCGTTGGGGGCGATGGCCGCCATCTCGGCCGCGATCATCCCGCCCATGGAGTGGCCGACGAGGATGGGATCCCTCAGGCCGAGGGCGGCGACCACGTCCCAGGTGTGGAGGGTGAAATCCAGCATGTCGCGGATCTCGGGCGCCTCCTCGCTGTCGCCGTAGCCGGGGACCAGCGGGGCGTAGACGGTGTGGCTCTTGGCCAGTTCCGCCAGCAGCGGGTCGTCGGCGGTCACGCCGCCGGCGCCGTGCAGGAAGACGAGGGCCGGGCCCTGGCCGCCGGTCAGGTAACGGACCGGGACGTGGTGGGTCTGAACGGTCTTGAGGTCCATGCTCTGCCCTCCCCTCACTCGGCCGGGATCGGCGCGCGGGCCGGTTCGGCGGGCAGTGAGCCGGCGCTCACCCGCTTGGCCAGCGGCTTGCACCAGAAGCGGTCGTCGTCGGCGTATTCGGGGAAGATGTTGCGCAGCTTTGGCATCACCTTCTCGGCGAACAGCTTGGTCGAGTACATGCACTTGTCGGCCGGCATGTTCCCCACGTGCATCAGGCAGAAGATGTTGCCGACGTGGAGGCCCTTGATCATCTCCTCCATCCGCTGGCGCACCGTCTCGGGCGAGCCCGCGATCACGTGGCCCTGTTCGGTCAGCTCCTTCCACGTCAGGCTGGAATAGCCGCCGGTGGGCGGGGCGTATTGCGAGAGCGCCCCCGACTGGATGGTCTTGATGGTGCGATAGCCCGGCGCGTCGGCGAAGCCCGGATAGACGTGCAGGCAACGGTTGTAGAAATAGCTGACGTGCTCGCTGTAGAGCCGCTCAGCCTCCTCGTCGGTCTCGGCCACGCAGATCGTCTGGGCGAAACCGGCCCGGTAGGGGCTCTTGTCGGGCGCGCCGCGCTCCTCCACCCGCTTCCAGTAGCCGTTCATCAGGGCCTGGGCCCGGATGTAGCCCGAGAAGCTGAGGTATGAGTACGAGTACGTGTTGTCGATGCAGAAGTCGTAGGTCTCGACCGAGCCGCCGCCCGGGATGTGGATAGGCGGACGCGGCTGCTGGATCGGCCGCGGCCAGATGTTGACGTGGCGCAGCTTGTTGTAGCGGCCGTTGAAGGCGAACGGGTCGCGCTCGGTCCACGCCTTGATGATCAGGTCGTGGGCCTCCTGGTACTTCTCGCGCGTGAGGCTGGGGATCTGGCCGTAGCAGTAGTTGGTGTCCATGGACGTGCCGACCGGGAAGCCCGCCACCAGGCGGCCGCCCGAGATGCAGTCCAGCATCGCGAACTCCTCGGCCACGCGGACCGGCGGGTTGTAGAGGGCGATGGAGTTGCCCAGCACCACGATGGCCGGGTCTACCGTCCGGCGCGCCAGGCCGGCGGCGATGATGTTGGGGCTGGGCATGATGCCGTAGCCGTTCTGGTGGTGCTCGTTCACGCCGATGCCGTCGAAGCCCAGCGTGCCCGCGTACTCCAAGAGGTCCATGTAGGTGTTGTAGACCTCGTGGCTCTTGGCCGGGTCGAACAGCCGCTGGTCGATGTCGACCCAGACCGACCGGTTCTTCTCCCGGAAATCGTCCGGGAGGTACGGCCACGGCATCAGGTTGAACCACGTGAACTTCATCGTCGCTTCCTCCCGGTCGCCCTCTCTGACGGAGGGTCTGGTGAACAACGATAACCCATCTGCGCCGGGCGCCAAGCGACGCCGCTCATACGAACGTGTCAGTAGAAATTTCCATTGGATCATTGAACTTCGATTGGAGACGGCTATTTTAAGAACCGTTCGCAAGAAGGAGCGCGAAAATGCGTTTCGCCGCCAAGACCGCCAGCTGGTCGCTGGTTCACATGACCGTCGCCATCGCCGTGGCCTATGCGCTCACGCAGAACTGGCGCGCCGCCCTGGCCGTGGGCCTGATCGAGCCCATCTTCCAGACCATCGCGTTCGCGCTGCACGAGCGGGCCTGGGCCGGCCGCGAGCCGATCCCGGTCCGCGTCCACGCCCACCACTGACCGCATCCGAAAGGGGATAAGACCATGGCCGACAAATCGCAGAAGAAGGTCGCCGCCGGGCTCGCCAAGCTGCTGGCCGACACCTACGCGGTCTATCTGAAGACCCACGGCTACCACTGGAACGTCCGCGGCCCGAACTTCGGCTCGCTGCACGCCCTCTTCATGACCCAGTACACCGAGATGTGGGCGTCCATCGACCTGATCGCCGAGCGCATCCGAGCCCTGGGCGAGTACGCCCCGCAGGGCTATGGCGCCTTCGCCGACCTGTCGCACATCAAGGACGGCGACCCGAAGAGCTCGGCGAACGACATGCTGAAGGAGCTGGTCGCCGACCACGCCACGCTGGTGGAGACCGCCAAGGCCTCCCGCGAAGGCGCCGACGACGTGACCGCCTCGCTGATCGATGCGCGGGTCGAGGCCCACGAGAAGCACGCCTGGATGCTGCGGGTGTCGATCGGGTGATCTTTTCCTCCCCTCGTGGGGAGGGAAAAGTCACACCCCGAACGGCCAGGTCTCGTCCTCGCCGGCGCCAGCGGTCTGGTCGCCCAGCGGCGTCACGGCCGTCGTCTCGTCGAACCAGACCCAGGCGTCGTACTGCTCGGAGAGGCGGCACTCGACGTAGTGGCTCCAGCGCTCGGTCTCGGGGCGGTAGATCACGCCGATGAAGCGCTCCAGGCGCGGGTCGGCGAGCGCGCGGCGGACGGCGCTGTTCTTGCCGGCGCGCAGGTCCAGGAGGAAGCGGTCCAGGCCGGCATTGTGCGACTGGCGCTCCTGGCTCTCGGGCAGCGAGGGCCGCACGGTCTTGACCTCCATCGGCCCGTCCCAGTCACTGGCGCAGGCCACCGTGCCGGTGTGCGTGCCGAAACCGATCAGGCGAGCCTGCTCGCCCCACTGCTGGCGGCAGAGCTGGCCCAGGTTCACCTCGTCGCGCACCAAACCCATCTCGGTCGCCCGGGCGTCGCCGACGTGGGAGTTGTGCGCCCAGACCACGGCGCGGGCGTGCCGGCCCTTGGCCTCGAGCACCGCCTGCAGCGTGTCGAACATGTGGGTGTCGCGCAGGTTCCAGGCCTCGGCGCCGCCATAGTACATGGCGCGGTAGTAGGCCTCGGCGTCGCGGACCAGCCGCGCGCTCTGGGTCGCGTCCAGCAGGGCGTCGTCGCCGTCGCCCCGGGGCCGCTCGCGAAGCTGGCGGGCCAGGAGGTCGCTCAGCATCGAGGTGACCGCCCCCTCGCAACCGGCATAGCGGCCCGAGACCGCCATCCGGCCGTAGGTCTGCGGCTCCTGGGCCCAGGGGTTGAGGCAGCCGTACCGCTCGCGGGCCACGCCGGCGGCGGTGGGATCCACGCGGTCCAGGTAGTCGATCACCGCCCGCATCGAGCCGGCCAGGTTGTAGAGGTCCAGGCCGTAGATCCCGGTCTGGTCGGTGCGCGAGCGGCCGCGGTTGTGCTGGGCGAGCCAGCCCAGGAAGGCGTCGAACTCGCGGTTCTTCCACATCCACCCCGGGAAGCGGGTGAACGCCTTGCCGGACAGCGGCGGCCGGCCGCGGACGCGGATGTCGAGCACGCGGGCGTCGGGCCAGTCGGCCTCCAGCGCCACGATGTTGAAGCCGCGCTTCTCCACCAGCCAGCGGGTGATGGCCGCGCGCGCCTGGTAGAACTCGGCCGTGCCGTGACTGGACTCGCCCAGAAGGACCACGCGCGCGTCGCCGAAGCGGTCGAACAGCTTGCCGAACGCGGGATCGTCGAAGTCCGGCAGGCGTTCGGCCGCGGCGGCGATCTGGCCGGCGGGACCTCGGGGAAACGGACGCGGCTCCTCGACGTGCGGATAAATGTCGGGCATGGCCAAGCTCCCCGGGGACGCTACGCAACGACGGACCATCGGTCCGGTTCCCGGCGGAAGGCGGTCAGGAGGATGGCGAAATGGCGACCGTTGACCTTCGCAAGGTCGAGACCGTCTACCAGGGCTATGTGACGCTGCTGCGCGCGACCTTCTCAGGCGAGGGCGGCGAGAGCTTCAGCCGCGAGATCGAGCACCACGGCCGCGCCGCCTGCGTGCTGCCCTATGACCCCGACCGCAAGACCGCGCTGATGATCAACCTGCCCCGCGCCCCGGTGATCTGGGCGGGCGGCCCGCCCGAGCTCCTGGAGGCGCCGGCCGGGATGGTGGAGAACGAGGATCCCGAGGAGACCGCGATCCGCGAGGCGCTGGAGGAATGCGGCGTGACGCTCCGCCGTCTGGAGCCCGTGGGTTCGCCCTTCTCGTGCCCGGGCGTGTCGAGCGAACGGGTGGATCTGTTCCTGGCGACCTATGCCGCGGGCGACCGCACGGGCGCGGGCGGCGGGGTTCCCGGCGAGCACGAGCACGTCAGCGTCGAGGAGGTCCCGCTGTCGCTCCTGTGGGCCTGGGTCGAGCAGCGCAAGATCGAGGACCTGAAGTCCCTCGCCCTGATCCTGGCCCTGCGCGTGCGGCGCCCGGAGCTGTTCTGAGGGCGCGCCGCTCGGTCGAGGCGAGAGGGATGGCCCACCTGTCAGCAGCAGCCCTGACTGAGTGCCAACAGTTTGTATTCATAGAACTTTCATTCCGACTCAGGCTTTCTGCCATCAAGCGCGGCCGCCACCGCCGCGGATCGCGCGACGGCTTTGACGCGAGGTCATTGATGAAGGTGTCCCCCGAGTTCCAGAAACAGCTGGAAGGCTACAGCCTGACCACGGCTGAGATCCTCTACCGCATGCCCGATCACCCGAGCCTGCTGCAGAGCTATGTCTGGCAGGACTACGACATCTTTCCGGAGTTCCCCACGCTGCGGAAGTTCCTGGACTTCTGGATCCGGACGCTGGACGGGCCGCTGTTCAAGGTGACGGTCGGCCACTGCAAGCTGATCAAGCCGGCCGAGTTGAAGGCGGTCGGCGCGGAGTTCCGGCTGCACTAGCGGCAAGGCTCGACAGCGCCCGAATCCGCATGGACTGATGCGCGGGTGCTGAAGCCGCTCGCCGCCGCGTCCCTCCTCGTCCTCGCCGCCCTCCCCCTTGCGGGCTGCAGCAACGCCCCGCAGCGGGCCGGCTGCCCCGCGGGGCAGGTCTGCCTGGAGTACGGCAACAACTCCGAGCCGCAGAGCCTGGACCCCGCCAAGTCCAACCTGGTCGACGAGGCCTCGATCATCAGCGACCTGATGATGGGCCTGACCACCGACGCGCCGGACGCAAAGCCGATCCCGGGCGCGGCGACGGGCTGGGAGGTGAGTCCCGACGGCCTGACCTGGACCTTCCACCTGCGCGACGCCAAGTGGTCGGACGGGGTCCCGGTGACGGCCGACGACTTCGTCTACGGCCTGCGCCGCACGCTCGATCCGAAGACCGCCTCGATCTACGCCTACCTGCTGTACGTGATCAAAGGCGGCCAGGCCGTGAACGAGGGAAAGGCGCCGCTGGAAAGCCTCGGCGTCCGCGCCCTCGATCCGCACACGCTGGAGATGACGCTGGAGCACCCGGCGCCCTACCTGCCCGAGGTGCTCAAGCACCAGTCGTTCTATCCCGTGCCGAAGCACGTGGTGGAAAAGTACGGCGACGGCTGGGTGCAGCCCGGGCGCTACGTCTCCAACGGGCCGTTCAAGCTGGTGTCGTGGCGCCTCGGAGACCGGATCACCACGGTGAAGAACCCGCTCTTCTGGGACGCGGAGAACGTCTGCCTCGACCGGGTGAACTACTATCCCACGCCCGACGTCGTCAGCGCCGAGCGGCGGGTGGCGCGCGGCGAGCTGGACCTCAACACCCGTTTCCAGTCCAACCGCTACGAGCGGCTGCAGAAGACCCTGCCGGGCGTGGCGCGCACCGACGTGTCGCTGGCCACCTCGTACATGTCGTTCAACGCCGCCGTGCCGGCCTTCCGCGACATCCGGGTGCGCCGCGCGCTGTCGATGACGGTCGATCGTGACTTCATCACCAGGAAGCTGCTGCGCGCGGGCCAGCAGCCGGCCTACGCCTTCGTCCCCGGCATCACCGCCAATTACGTGAAGGACGGGCCGAAGCTGAGCTGGGCCGCCATGCCGTTCGCCCAGCGGCAGGTCGAGGCGAAGCGGCTGCTGGCGCAGGCGGGCTACACGGCGAAGCGGCCGCTGAAGGTGACGATCACCACGCCGAACAACACCGACACCCTGCTCCTGATGGAGGCGATCCAGGCCGACTGGCGGGCCATCGGCGTGGACGTGCGGATCGAGCAGAACGAGAGCGGCGTGGCCTTCGCCGCCTACCGCAACCGCGCCTACGAGATCGGCAACATGAGCTGGTACGGCGACTTCAACGACCCCGTGACCTTCCTGGGCCTCTTCATGTCGGACACCGGCGCGCAGAACTACGGCGACTACAGGAACCCGGCCTACGACGCGCTGCTGGCCCAGGCCGACCAGGAGCCCGACGCCGGCAAACGGGCCCAGATCCTGGCCAGGGCCGAGAAGCTGATCCTGGACGACGAGGCGACGGTCCCGATCTTCTTTGTCGTGAACCGCAGCCTGGTCAGCCCGCGCGTGACCGGCTGGGCCCACAACGCGCCCAACTTCCACCGGACACGGTGGATGTGCCTGAAGCGGTAGCTCCTTCCATTCCCACCTGAGGTGGGAGAGGAAGGTCAGCGGTACTCGTAGTGGCAGCGCTTCTTCTTGGCGTTGCTCTTGGCGATCTGGTGGCCCGCCACCGCGCCGACGCCGGCGCCGATGAGGGTGCCTTCGGTCTTGTTGCCGCTCCCGGCGACCACATTGCCCAGCACGCCGCCCGAGACGGCGCCGATGACCGTCCCCTTGTTGGCGCTCTTCTTCACGCTCTTGCACACCAGCACCCGCCTGGCCTCGGCGGCCGTGGGCACGGTGACCAGGGCGGTCCCCGCGGTGGCGAACACGATCGCGGCGATCAGCCGATTGCGCATGGCTTCTTGTCCTTTCGAGGGTTCGACACGCCGTCCCCTAACTCGCCAAGGCAACGCTGGGTTTCCGGCGACCGTATGGCATGGTGCCGCCGTCGGCGGATTCGAGGGGACGTCAGTGCACGGAAAGTCGCTCGGAGGGGCCGGCGCGGGCCTGGTGGTCTTCGTCTGTTTCCTGATCGCCGCGATCGAGGGCTACGACATCCAGGCGTTCGGCGTGGCCGCGCCCAAGATGATCCCCGAGCTGGGCCTGAACCCGGCGCAGCAGGGCTGGGCCGGCAGCGCGGCGATGATCGGCCTGGTCATCGGCGCTTTCATCGGCGGCTGGCTGGCCGACCGCCACGGGCGCAAGCCGGTGCTGCTGGGCTCGGTGGCCGCCTTCGGAATTTTCTCGCTGGTGACCGCCACGGCGCACTCGTACGAGGCGCTGCTGTGGGCGCGGCTGGCCACCGGCCTGGGTTTCGGCGGGGCGATGCCCAACCTGATCGCCGTGGCGGTGGAGATCAGCAAGCCCGCGCGGCGGGCGGCGACGGTGTCGGCGATGTTCTGCGGCATGCCGGTGGGCGGGGCGACCTCGGCCCTGATCGCCCGGCTGATGGGCGACGGGCTGGAGTGGCGGACGATCTTCGTCGCCGGCGGCGTGGCGCCCCTGGTGCTGCTGCCCGTGATCTTCTTCCTGCTGCCCGAGACCAAGCCGGCGCACGATCCGGCGGCCGACCGCAACCTGGCGCGCGGCCTGTTCGCCGAGAACCGCGCCGCGGCCACGGTGCTGATCTGGGCGGCCTTCATGATGACGCTGGTGGTGCTGTACCTGGGCCTCAACTGGCTGCCGACCCTGGTGGTGGACAAGGGGCATCCGCCGTCCGAGGGCTTCACGGCGGCCATGGTGTTCAACGTCGCGGGCGCCGCCGGCTCGATCCTGGTGGGCGCGGTCGCCGACCGGCTGGGCTGGCGCTGGCCATTGGCGGTCGTCTACCTGGCGCTGGCCGCCGCCATGGCGGGGCTGGCCGCGTCGGACGCGCCCTTGGCCATCCTGGCGCTGTCGGGGGCGGCCGGCTTCCTGGTGATGGGCGCGCAGTTCTCGCTCTACGCCGTGGCGCCGATGCTCTACCCCGCCCACCTGCGCGCAGCGGGCGCCGGCGCAGCCATCGCGGTGGGCCGCCTGGGCTCGATCGCAGGCCCACTGATCGGCGGCGAACTGCGCAACGCCGGCGCGTCGCCGGGCGAGGTGTTCCTCTCCATGGCGCCCGTGGCGTTGACGGCCGCGGTCATCCTGGTGGCGCTGGGCCGGGTCGCGAAGATCCACGATGCGTGAGAATGCGAATGACTCGCATGACTAGCTGATCTATAGGCGCTCCCTCGACTTCCGAGGGGGCCCATGCGCACTGCGACTTCCACCATCGCCTTGATCGTCGGCGCGGCGCTGGCCGCGTCGCCCGCGCTCGCCGAGGAGGCCGATGCGCGGGGCAAGGAAGTCAGCGAGGTCGTCGTCACCGCTGCGCGCACCATCCTGCCAGTCAACGCGCTGCCGCTGACCGTCGACGTGATCGACAAGCAGGCCCTGGACCAGCAGGTGAAGATCTCTGGCTCGGTGGTCGACGCCGTGGCGGCCCTGACGCCCTCGTTCTCGCCCACGCGGCAGAAGCTGTCGGGCGCGGGCGAGACGCTGCGCGGACGCTCGCCACTGTACGCCATCAACGGCATCCCACAGTCGACGCCGCTCCGCGACGGCTCGCGCGACGGCTTCACCATCGACCCGTTCTTCGTGGACCGCGTCGAGGTGATCTTCGGCTCGAACGCCCTGCAGGGCATCGGCGGCACGGGCGGCATCGTGAACCAGGTGACGGTGGGCGCGCCCAAGACCGAGGGCTTCAGCGGCCGCACCCTGCTGCAGACCCTGGCGGACAACGGCTTCCATGGCGACGGCGCGGGCTACAAGGCCGCCGGCCTGGGCAGCTGGAAGACCGGAGCCTGGGACGCGACGCTCGGCGCGGCCTACGAGACCCGCGGCGCCTACTACGACGGTCACGGCCGGCGGATCGGCTTCGACGCCGCCCAGGGCGAGACGCAGGATTCCAAGAGCTGGTCGCTGTTCGGCCGTTTCGGCTACGCGGTCAGCGACACGGCGCGGGTGGACGTGATCCTCAGCCGCTTCCAGCTCGAGGGCGACGGCGACTACGTGAACTCGCCGGGCAACCGGACCACCGGCACACCCTCGACGGCGATCCGCGGCGTCCAGCCCGGCACGCCGGCGCGCGGGCGCACCGAGAGCGCCTCGATCTCGTACACCGACACGGCGCTGTGGGGCGGCAACCTGGTCACGCAGGCGTTCTTCAACCGCACCAAGGACCTGTTCGGCGGCGACTCGTCGGCCACCTTCCAGGACATCCGCATCGCGCCGCTGGGCACGCTGCTGGACCAGTCGGAGAACCGCTCGAAGAAGCTGGGCGCCAAGTTCAGCTACGAACGCGCCGTCCCGGGCTTCGAGAACCTGACCGCCACCGTCGGCCTTGACCTGCTGAAGGACCGCACCGAGCAGGCGCTGGTGCGGACGAACCGCGTCTGGGTGCCGCCGACCGACTACCGCTCGATCGCGCCCTTCGTGCAGGCCAACCTAGCGCTGTTCGACGAGAGGCTGCGCCTGGCGGGCGGCTTCCGGAACGAGAACGTCCAGATCAAGGTGGACGATTTCACCACCCTGGCCTTCTACGGTTCGCGCGCCGTGGCCGGCGGCTCGCCCGAGTTCCACGACACCCTGTTCAACGGCGGGGTCATCGTCGAGCCGATCCCAGGCGTGCGGGGCTATGTGAGCTACGCCCAGGGCTACACCGTGCCGGACGTCGGCCGGATCACCCGGGCGATCAACATCAACGGCGTCGACATCGACGACTACCTCGACATCAGTCCGATCGTCTCCAACAACAAGGAGATCGGCCTGGAGCTGAAGCGCGGCTGGATCGAGGCCAACGCCACCTATTTCTGGTCGACCAGCACCAAGGGCCAGCTCCTGGTGCTGGTGGGCACGGTGTTCGAGGTGCAGCGCCAGCGGGTGGAGATCGAGGGCCTGGAGCTGAACGCCACGGTGCGCACGCCCATCGAGGGGCTGAGCTTCCAGGCGGGTTATGCCGACCTGAAGGGCCGCGCCGACTCCAACGCCGACGGCAAGGTCGACATCGACCTGGACGGCGCGAACATCTCGCCCGACCGCATCGTGCTGGCGGCCAACTTCAACCGCGGCCCCTGGTCTACACGCCTGCAGCTGGGCAAGTACCTGTCGCGCAGCTTCGACGGCGCCGACCCGCGCAACAGCTTCGAGGGCTACACCTTGGTCGACGGCTCGGTGCGCTACGAATTCGAGCCGTGGGGCGCGCTGTCGCTGTCGGTGCAGAACCTGCTGGACGAGTACTACATCGACTACAACACCGACACGCAGCAGCCGACCAACAACGCCCGGTTCTTCTCGGGCCGCGGCCGCACCTTCACGCTGGGCTGGGACTACCGGTTCTGATGCAGGCCATCGACCTTGTGCACCGCTGGCTGGGGGGCCTGATCGGCCTGCTGCTGGCGGTGCTGGGGCTGTCGGGCGCGATCCTGCTGCACAAGGGCAGCTGGGTGATGCTGCCGCACGCGCACGAGGCCCAGCTCCAGGACACCGCGACCCTGGTCGCGACGGCCGCGAAGATCATGGCCCAGCCCGACCGGCCGCGGAGCATCGTCTTCGCGACCAAGGACTTCGGCCTGAACCAGCTCAGCTACGCCAAGGAAGGGACCGGCGCCTACACGAGCCAGGCCGGCGATCTGGTGACGAAGTGGTCCAGCAAGTGGGAACGGCCCGAGATCTGGCTGTTCGACCTGCACCACCACCTGTTCAGCGGCGAGACCGGCGACACGGTGGCGGGCGTGGCGGGCCTGGTCGGCCTGGGCTTCGTGGTCACCGGGGCGATCCTGTGGTGGCGGATGCGCGGGGCCTACGAATTCCGGCTGTGGCCGCGGAAGTTCGAACGGTTCCAGATCCTGCGCCACCACCGCGACCTCGGGATCGTCATGGCGCCCTTGCTGGCGCTGTCGATGGTCACCGGGGCGATCATGGTGTTCCGGCCGGTGGCCGACGTGGTGCTGGGGCCAGGGACGTCAGCGGCCGTGACGAAGGCCCTGAAGCCGCCCGCGCCGCGCAAGGCCAAGCTGGCCGACGACCTCGACTTCGGCGGCATGATCGAGACGGCGCGCCGGCTCTATCCGACCGCCGAGGTGCGTATCCTGTCGCTGCCGCGCGGCAAGAGCGGGCTGGTCAGCCTGCGGCTGCGGCAACAGGACGAATGGCTGCCGAACGGGCGCACGACGCTGTACTTCGCCGCCGACACCGGCGCGCTGGTGCAGGCCAAGGACGCCCTGAGGCTGCCCGCCCAGGTCCAGGCCTACAACGCCCTCTACCCCCTGCACGCGGGCAAGGTGGGCGGCCTGCCCTATCGGCTGGTGATGACCTGCTCGGGCGTCACCTTGACCCTACTGGGCAGCCTGACGGCCTGGACATTCTGGTTCCGCCGGAAGCCTCGGAGACGGCGGCGGGATCCGATCCCAGCCAGCTAAGGCGTCCAGCCACGATCATTGCGGCGCGTCAGCCCCGCGACGGGATGGTCAGGCCGCGCTGAACGGCGGGGCGGGCGAGGCCGCGCTCCAGCCAGGCCGGGACGTTCTTGAGGGTGTCGAAGGCCACCAGCTCGCCGGCCTCGTAGAAGCCGATCAGGTTTCGAACCCAGCCCAGCAGCGCGACGTCGGCGATGGTGAAGTCGTCGCCCATGATCCAGGTGCGGCCCGCGAGGCGCGTGTCCAGCACGTCCAGCAGCCGCCGGCTTTCGGCCACGTAGCGCTGGAGGGGACGCTTGTCCTCGTACTCACGGCCCGCGAACTTGTTGAAGAAGCCGAGCTGACCGAACATCGGGCCCACCCCGCCGATCTGCCAGTGGACCCATTCCAGGGTCTCGTAGCGGGTCGCCGGATCCGCCGAGAGCAGCTTGCCGGTCTTCTCCGCGAGGTACTGCAGGATGGCGCCGGACTCGAAGAGGGCCAGCGGCTTGCCGCCCGGGCCGTCGGGATCGAGGATCGCGGGGATCTTGCCGTTGGGGTTCAGCGAGAGGAACTCGGGCGTCTTCTGGTCGTCCGCGCCGAAGTCGACCAGGTGCGGCTCGTAGGGCAGCCCGATCTCTTCCAGCATGATCGACACCTTCACCCCGTTGGGCGTGGGCAGCGAATAGAGCTGCAGCCGGTCGGGATGCTGCGCGGGCCAGCGCTGGGTGACGGCGAAGGCGGAGAGATCGGTCATGCGGGGCTCCTGAAGCGCGAGCCCCCCAGATGGCGGCGGAACAGCCGAGTTCAATGGCCTCGCTGCGCGCTCAGACCGGCCGGCGTTCCACGTGATGGATGAACTGGCCGTCCGCGAAGATCTCGACCTCTTCGCAGGCCGGGTCGCGTTCCAGGATGGCTTCGGCTTCCCGAAGCGCGTCGTCCAGGCGGCCGATGACGCCGGCCTCTCCGGACCAGGCCAGCTCCTGGCCCATGGCGCTAAGCATGTACTGCATCGCCCTTCTCCCCCAAAAGGCGTCGCATGAGTACCGAACTCCAGAATGCGAATATACGCCCCAGCGGATGAAACTGCGCGGCTGGTTTCCCCTGACGGGAGATTCCGGCGCGATTCCCAGGGTTTGACCGGTGGGCGGCCCCGGGCGCGAGGCCCGGGACCGCCGCCTCTGGTTCAGGCCGCCAGCGCGCGGCGACGGCTGCGGATCGCGGCGCCCGCGCCGCCGAAGCCCAGCAGCATCAGCGCCCAGGTCGCGGGTTCGGGCACCCCGCCCGCGCCCTGCTGAACGACGATGCTGTCGCTCAGCGTGCCGAATTCCGTGGTCGTGACGGTGAGAGCCACGTTGTAGGTGGCGTTGGTGGCGGCGCTGTAGTTGATGCCGCCCGGGCCGTTCAGGAAGGCGAAGCTCAGCCGCAGGCTGTTCTGTTCGCCGCCCAGGCCGTTCGGGTTCTGCGCGTTGTCGGGCGTGAGCAGCGGGTCGTAGCTGAACGAGCCGCCCAGCACGTTGCTGATCGTCAGGCTGGCGGACAGGATCGTCGGGAAGATCTGAGACAGGTTGTCGAAGGACCAGTCGATGCTGGCCACGCTGTTCAGCGGGACGATGTAGGTCGCGCCCGCAGGCGCCTGGGCCGGCTGCTGATAGACGTGGCCGCGGAGGCCCAGTTCGATCGTGCCGCCGGTGTTCACGGTCCAGTTGCCGGGCGCGTAGTTGTTGCCCCCGCCGTAGTAGGCGCCGTTGACCAGTTCGGCAGCCTGGGCGCCGCCGGCCAGCAGCAGGCAGGCGGAAGCGGCGGCCACGAACGTGGCGCGCAAGGACGTCTTCGAAGTCATGTGTTCCCCCGTAATGGTTAACGGACGTTACAGGCTCCGGTAGAACATCGATATTCGACTCGCCTGAGAGGCGTTTAGCGCCACAACCCTGAGGACGCGGGCCGTTCGCCCGCGCGGCGTATCAGTGCAGGGTCTTGTCCTCGACCGTGGGCTTGCGGCGCCGGGCCAGCATGTTGAGCGCCTCGACGCCGGCCGAGAACGCCATGGCGGCGTAGATGTAGCCCTTGGGCACGTGGACGCCGAAGCCGTCGGCGATGAGCACCGCGCCGATCATCAGCAGGAAGCCCAGGGCCAGCATCACCACGGTCGGGTTGTTGTTGATGAAGTTGGCCAGCGGGTCGGCGGCCACCAGCATGATGCCCACGGTGATCACCACGGCGGCGATCATGATGGGCAGGTGATCGGTCATGCCGACGGCGGTGAGGATCGAGTCGATCGAGAACACCAGGTCCAGCAGGATGATCTGGAAGATCGCCGAGGCGATGTTGGTCACCACCTTGCCCTTGGTGTCCATGACGCCGTGGGTCTCGGCGGGGTCGACCTTCTCGTGGATCTCGGTCGTCGCCTTCCAGACCAGGAACAGGCCGCCGGCGATCAGGATCAGGTCGCGCCAGGAGAAGGCCAGGTCGAACAGCGCCTCGCCGTGTTCGCCCGGAGGCCCCTGCCACGGCAGCGAGAAGACGGGTTGGGTCAGGCCGACGATGAAGGCCAGGGTCGAGAGCAGGGCCAGGCGCATGACGAGCGCCAGGGCGATGCCGATCCGCCGCGTCCGCGCGCGCTGATGCTCGGGCAGCTTGTTCGAGAGGATGGAGATGAAGATCAGATTGTCGATGCCGAGCACCACCTCCATGACCACGAGGGTCACGAGCGCGGCCCAGGCGGCCGGGTCGCTCACAAGGGCGGCGATATCCATCGAGGTCTCCGTTGCATCACGTACACGTATCCTACGAACTTCATACGCGTATGACTAGCCCACGAAGCGCGCCTCCTACAGCGCCGCTTTTTTGAGCATGGATGCGCGTGCTCGCGGGTTTGTGAAGGGCGATTTTCTCCTCTTAGGCGAGTGGGCCGAACACTCCGGCCAGACCGCCGAGCTCTTATTTCGGCTTGTTACGGCCGCGTGAGCGCAAGACTAGAAAAAATTACAAGGTGTTAAGGAGGCTGCGTAATTCGAGTTAATTTCAGCTCAAATACGAGAATGCGCACGATCGTTCGCCAATAGTTTTCTTAATTCACGGATCATTACGTGACGATTTCATAGTTTGACTGCCTGAGTCGTACGGTCGTTTGACGGCATGCCTGGGACGAGCTGTGGATAATCCCTGCGCGACATCCCGTCGCGAGGCGTAAACCCTCTTTTCACTCAAGGCGGATATCGTTACCCCTTCACCTGGGAGTGTCGGGGAGTAACCGAAGCATGCTTAAACGGACGAAGGCCCTTCTCGGGTCCCTCGCCGCTGCGGCGTTCGTCGCGTTCACGCCCGCAGGGGCCGTGGCCGACACCTACTGGCAGTGCGTGCCGTTCGCGCGCCTGATCTCCGGCATCCAGATCTTCGGGGACGCCTGGACCTGGTGGCAGCAGGCCGCCGGCAAGTACGAGACCGGTTTCCAGCCGCGCGCCGGCGCGGTCCTCTGCTTCAAGCCCACCGCGCGCATGCGCCTCGGCCACGTGGCCGTGGTCAGCCAGGTGCTGACCGACCGCGTCGTCCAGATCACCCATGCCAACTGGAGCCCGATCGAGGGCTCGCGCGGCAAGGTCGAGAAGGACGTGACCGTCATCGACGTGTCGCCCGCCGGCGACTGGAGCCAGGTGAAGGTCTGGTACGACCCGAACCGCGACCTCGGCGGCTCGACCTATTCCACGCACGGCTTCATCTATCCGGACGCCACGGCCCGCGTGATGGCCGCCTCCGGCGTGAGCCGCCTGCAGAACGGCGCCATCGCCGTGGCCCAGTCGGCCGCCTCGCAGATGGCCGGCGCGGTCCGTCCCGGCCAAGGCGCCCTCAGCGTGCTGAGCCAGGCCGCCGACTCCACCGACCGGATCGCCGCCCTGATCGCCGCCGCCACGCGTGGCGACCAGCCGCCGCCGCCCGCCACCCGCTAAGACCGCGCGGTTGACGCCTTCGCCGACGCACGCCCACAACGGGCGCGCGGAGGCGCGACCATGCTCAAGGTGCTCCGGCGCGGCCATCGCGCCACCCAGGTGGAGGAATGCGGCGCCGGCTGGCGGCCCGCGCCCGACGTGCTCTGGGTCGACCTCCTGAAGCCGACCCGCGAGGAGGAGCTGGCCGTCGAGGCGGCGCTGGGCCTGCAGCTGCCCACCGTCGAGGAGATGGCGGCCCTCGAGCCCTCCAGCCGCCTCTACCAGGAATGCGGGGCGACCTTCATGACTGCGACCCTCCTGGCGCGCAGCCATCAGGACATGCCGTTCGCCACACCGGTCACCTTCGTCCTGGCCAAGGGCCTCCTGGTGACCCTGCGCTACGAGGAGCTGAAGGCCTTCACGATCTTCTCCGAGCGGGCCCCCGGCGCCGACCTGGGCAGCGGCACGTCCGCCCTGCTGGGCCTGATGGACGCCATCGTCGAACGGCTGGCGCGCACCCTGGACGACATGGGCGACAAGGTGCAGGTGGCCTCGAACGCGATCTTCAACCGCCCGAAGGCCGGCAACTTCCGGCCCCTGCTGACCGACCTCGCCGCCGCACAGTCGGTCACCTCTCTGACCCGCAACAGCCTGAACAGCCTGGGTCGCGCGATCGGCTATGCGGGCCTGGCCGCCGAGGTCTCGGGCGATCCCGAATGCCGCGCCCACGTCGAGGCGCTGCACCGCGACGTCCAGTCGTTGGGCGAACACGCCGGCCACCAGTCGTCGCACGTGGCCTTCCTGCTGGACGCCGCCTTGGGGCTGATCAACATCGAGCAGAACGGCATCATCAAGTTCTTCTCGGTGGTGGCGGTGGTGTTCATGCCGCCCACGCTGATCGCCTCGATCTACGGAATGAACTTCGACGTCCTGCCCGAGCTGCATTGGGCGGCCGGCTACCCCCTGGCCCTGGTGGCCATGGTGGTCGCCGCGGCGCTGCCGGTGATCTGGTTCAAGAAGCGCGGCTGGCTCTAGGCCGGCGGAACGCGAGCAAGCTCAACAGCATGGCCGCCACGTCGGGCGGCCGGGGACGTGTCGTCGCGCACCGCGTCGGCCACTCGACCATTGCGCGAGAACGGCGAAGTTCGACCGACTAAAAGTTGAGCTCAAGGTTCGCTTAAGGCTGTCGTGCAACTGATCCTTAAAGCCGTTGGCGGCATGGTGAATGCGAAGGCCTTCATGTCGACGCAAGCACAACAACACCACACGGCGCTCGACGCCCACGCTCTTCGGGAAGCGCTCGACGCCCACCAGCGCTATCTCGCGGGGCGCGCCGGGGGCCGGCGACTGAACCTCACCTATGCCGACCTGGCCAACTGCAGCCTCGAGGGCGTCGACCTGCGCGACGCCGACCTGACCGGCGCGAAGCTGTCCGGCTCGACCCTGGCGCGGGCCAACCTGAGCCGCGCCATCCTCTTCGGCGCGGACCTGCGCGAAGCCGACATGCGGCACGTGAACCTGAAGCGGGCCGACCTGCGCGGCGCCTGCATGCGCGGCGCGAACCTGGCCGGCGCCGAGCTGGCCGGCTGCGACCTGCGCGAGGGGCGTATCGCCCTGCAGGACAAGCTGGACGGCTTCCGGATCCTGCGCCACGAGCACCGGCCGGGCGAGCTGAACTACGCCGTGCTGTCGGGAGCCAATCTGTCGGGCGCCCAGATGAGCGGCGCGGTGGCCATGACCAGCGACTTCACCGACGCCAACCTGTCGGGCGCGATCCTGACCGGCGCCAAGCTGATGCGTGCGGTGCTGGACGGCGCCGACCTCTCGGGCGCGGACCTGGGCGGCGCCGACCTGTCGGGCGCCTCGATGAAGCGCGCGGTGCTCACCAATGTGAACCTGAGCCAGGCCCGCCTGGACGACGCCGACCTCACCGACGTGCTGCGCGCGCCGCCGCCGATCTTCTACATCGACGACAAGTCGCTGACCGAGGTGGTGGCCGAGCACGAGCAGTTCTGCGACTCGGCCGGACGCCAGGGCCAGGTGATGAAGCTGCACGAGGTCGACTTCCGCCCGATGAAGACGCTGAAGCGCCGCCGCCTGTCGGGCCTGTCGGCGCCCAAGTCGATCTTCTTCGGCATGGACCTGGAAGGCGCCCAGCTGCAGGGCGCCGACCTCACCGCCTGCGACTTCCGCGGCGCCAACCTGCGCGAGGCCGACCTGCGCGGCGCCCGCTTCACCGGCGCCCAGCTGGCCCGCTGCGACATGCGCGGCGCGAAGATGGGTCCGCTGGCCATTGGCGACAACCGCTTCGTGCGCACCGACTTCAGCCGCGCCTCGCTGCGCGGCGCCGACCTGCGCGGCGCGTCCGCGCCCCGCGCCCGCTTCCTGGAAGCCGAGATGGACGGCGCACGCATCGCCGGCTGCGACCTCACCGGCGCCGAGCTGGAGATTTAGGGGCCCCCAATTGCTCCCCCGCTGGGGGAGCTCCCGGCGCAGCCGGGTGGGGGGATTCATCCACGGGCTGGTCGGAAGCCCCCTCCCCCTGCGGGGGAGGAACTGGCGCCCCCTACATTCCGTCGCGCAGGGGCGCGAGGCCGGGGAAGTTCGCGTCGCGCTTCTCGGACCTGGCCTTGAAGGCCTCGGCCATGTGCGGGCCCGAGAACATGCTGGTCTGCCAGACGGCGATGTAGTCCAGCCCGTCCTTGATGGTGTGGTCGCGGGCGTAGTTGATCATCACCTTCGAGCCGGTGACCGCCAGCGGGGCCTTCGAGGCGATCTCGCGGGCGGTGGCCAGGGCGTGGGCGACCACCTCCTCGTGGGTGTCGAACACCTCGTTCACCAGGCCGATGTCGCGGGCGCGGCTCGCCGGCAGCCGGCGGCCGGTGTAGGCCAGCTCACGCACCCAGCCTTCGGGGATCAGCTTGCAGAGGCGCGGGAAGGTGCCGACGTCGGCCGTCATCCCGATGTTGATCTCCTGGATGACGAAGAAGGCGTCGGCGCTGCAGTAGCGGATGTCGCAGGCGCTGGTCATGTCGACCGCCCCGCCGACGCAACCGCCCTGGATCGCCGCGATCACCGGCATCCGCGCCTCGTCGAGGCAGGAGAACGAGTCCTGCAGCGCCTTGACGTGATAGCGCATGGCCTCGGCGTTGACGGCCGTGTCCTTCGACGCCGCGGCCGAGGTGGAGCCGCCGCCGCCGAACACCGCCAGATCCATGCCCGCGCAGAAGTGCTTGCCGGTGGACGAGATCACGATGCAGCGGGCGCGCGCGTTGCGGTCGATGTCGCGCACGATCTGCGGCAGCTCGTTCCAGAATTCGCGGACCATGCTGTTCATCGCCTCGGGCCGCTTCAGGCGGATGTGGGCGACGTGGTCCTCGATCGAGACGTCGAAACAGGTCCAGTCGGTGGTGGTGATGTCGATGGCGGCCGGCGCGTTCATGGCGTGCTCCTTTGGGCCCGATCATCGCGCGGCGCCGCCGGGGAACGCCAGCGTTCGTTTACAGCGTAGACGGCTCCAGGTTCTCGACCCGGAAATCGGCGACCTCCTGCATGCGCTCCACCACGATCGAGCGGTGGCAGCCGCGGTGGTCGGCCTCGTAGCAGAGCAGCGCCGCCTTCTTCGTCTTGGCGATCTCGATGGCCTGGGCGAGCTGGAGCTGCGCCTGGGGCTCCTCCAGGTGGGCCTCGAAGATCTCGCGCATCTCGGCCGTGCGGCCCTTGCGCGCCGCCATCCGGCCTTCCTTCGGCGTGCCCAGTTCGCGCAGGTGGACATACTGGATGCCGGCGTCCTCCAGGCTGGAGGAAAGCAATCCCTTCGAGAACCCGGCCCGGCGCGAGGCGGCCACGGCGCGGACGTCGATCAGCACCTCGACCCGGGCGGCCTTCAGCGTGTCGATCACCTTCGCCTGGGGCGCGGACTCGTAGCCGATGGTGGCCAGGGGATAGGTCGTCATCTCATTCCGGATCGTGATGGCCGCGCATGTGCGCCTCGATCAACGCCTGGGCGGCGCTGCGGGCTGCGCCGGCGGGGCCGTCCTTGCCGAAGAGCTGGCTGGAGACATAGACGCCCTCGATCAGCAGGAGCAGCGCATCGGCCAGCTTCTTGGGCTTCTTCGCGTCCATCGCTTTGGTCATCTGCCGCAGCCGCTCGCGCAGGCCCTGCTTGTGCTCCACCGAGACCAGCCGACCCGGATGGTCGGCGGCGGGATATTCCACCGCTGCATTGGTGAGCGCGCAGCCGCGATACCCCGGCTTCGTCGCCCGCTGCTCCAGATCCTCGAAGAAGGCCAGGATCTGGGCCTTCGGATCGTCAGGATGCCGCTGCACCGCGGCCTCGAAGTAGCCCCAGAAGCCCTCGCCCTGCCCTTCCAGGTAGGCGGCGATCAGATGGTCCTTGGACGGGAAGGCCCGGTACAGCGTGGGCTTGGTGGCGCCGGCGCGGGAGACGATCTCGTCCACGCCGATGGCGCGGGTGCCTTCGCGATAGAACAGCTCGTTGGCCGTCGTCAGGATGCGTTCAGCGGCCTTGGGGGTCTCGACAGGATTTCTGGCCATGATTTGGCTTGCCTCGTTACAGACCGGTACGTATTAGAAAGGCGCTCGCATTTTCCGTACCGGTCAGTCACATGAACGTAGCACAGAGGCGGCCCTTCGGCCAGAACTACGCCTGGGTGGTGGCCGCGGTCACCTTCCTGAGTCTGCTGGCCGCCGCCGGCCTGCGCTCGGCGCCTGGCGTCCTGCTCACCCCGCTGCACCAGGCCTTCGGCTGGGAGCGCGGGCACCTGTCGGCGGCCGCGGCGATCGGCATCTTCCTGTACGGCCTGGTCGGCCCCTTCGCCGCCGCCCTGATGCAGACCCTGGGCCTGAAGCGCACGCTGCTGACCGGCCTCGTGCTGATGAGCGTCTCGACGGGCCTCAGCCTCTTCATGGCCGCGCCCTGGCACTACGTCCTCACCTGGGGCGTGCTGTCGGGCCTGGGAAGCGGCGCAGTGGCGCTGTCGATGGGCGCGACGGTCGTGAACCGCTGGTTCGTCCACCGCCGGGGCCTGGTCATGGGCCTGCTCAGCGCCTCGACGGCCACCGGCTCGCTGATCTTCCTGCCGGCCATGGCGGCGCTGGCCGACGCCGGCGGCTGGCGGCCCGTGGTGATCGCCGTCTCGCTGGCGGCCGCGGCCCTGGTCCCGCTGGTGTTCTTCCTGATGCCAGAGCGGCCGTCCGACATCGGCCAGCCGGCCTATGGCGCCACCGAGATCGAACCCTCGCCGCCCAATGCGCGGCCGCAGGACGCCGTGGCGCTGGCGATCGGCGTGCTGGCGCGCTCGGCGCGGACGCCGGCCTTCTGGCTCCTGTTCGCCACCTTCTTCGTCTGCGGCTTCACTACCAACGGCCTGGTGGGCACCCACCTGATGTCGTTCTGCGGCGACAAGGGCCTGGCCCTGGTGCAGGCCGGCGCGCTGCTGGCCGCCATGGGCGCGTTCGACATGGTGGGCACCACGGCCTCAGGCTGGCTCACCGACCGGTACGACCCGCGCAAGCTGCTGTTCGTCTACTACGCCCTGCGCGGCCTCTCGCTGATCGCGCTGCCCTTCCTGCAGTTCGACCTGGTCAGCCTGTCGATCTTCGCGGTGTTCTACGGCCTGGACTGGCTGGCCACGGTGCCGCCGACCGTGCGCCTGGCCACCGAGAACTTCGGCGAGCGCGAAGGCCCTATCGTGTTCGGCTGGATCGCCTTCGGCCACCAGGTGGGCGCGGCCACGGCGGCGTTCGGGGCGGGCGTGCTGCGCGACGTGCAGGGCAGCTACATGGCCGCCTTCGTGATCGCGGGCCTGCTCGGCATCGTCGCCGCCTGCGCGGCGCTGGCCATCCGGCGCAAGGATGATGACGTCGAGGCGATACCCGTTCCCGCCTGACCGGCTTTCCTCTCGCGGCGTCAGCGGGCTAGAGCCTTTCTGGTTCAGGTGGAATCACCTGAACCAGACAAAAAGGCTCTAATTCAAATGTTTAGAGCGCGTCGGGCGGGTTAACCGGCTTCCACTTAACCCTGACGCGCTCTAGAGATCGACGCATGAACGCGATGGTCGGGTATGAGCCGCGGGCGCGGCGGGTGGCGCTGGCGGCGCGGGGCGGCGAGATGGCGGTGCTGGATTTCGGCCCACCCGAGCGGCCTGTGGACGTGGTCTTCTCGCACGCCAACGGGTTCAACGCCCGCACGTACCGCACCATCCTGGGGCCGCTGGCGGGAAGCCTGCGGATCCTGGCGCTGGACCTGCGCGGCCACGGCGCCTCGACGCTGCCGGCCGTGGTGGAGGGCCGCGAGGGCTGGAATGAGTTCCGCGACGACCTGCTGGCCCTGCTGGCGGCCGAGGCGCAAGGGCCGGTCGTGCTGGCGGGCCATTCCATGGGCGGCACTTCCAGCCTGCTGGCGGCGGCGCATGCGCCCGAGCGGGTGAAGGCGCTGGCCCTGTTCGATCCGGTGATCTTCACGCCCGACCAGCGGCCCTCGGCGATGGGCGACAATCCGCTGGCCGAGGGCGCCCAGCGCCGCCGCGCGGTGTTCGCCAGCAAGGCGGCGGCCGTCGAGGCCTACACCGGCCGCGGCGCCTTCCGCACCTGGCGGCCCGAGCAGCTGGCCGACTATGTGGAGGCGGCCTTCCGCGAGACCGGCGACGGCGAGGTGACCCTGACCTGCGCGCCGGCCTGGGAGGCCTCGAACTTCCGCACCCACAACTACGACCCCTGGGGCGCCTTCCGCGCCACGACCTGCCCGGTGCGCATCCTGAGGGCCGAGATCGGCTCGACGGCGCGGCTGGACGAGGGCCAGGCGGGCCTTGAGGCCACCGGCCGCTTCCGCATCGACGTGATCCCCGGGACCAGCCACTTCCTGCCGATGGAGCGGCCGGAGCTGGTGCGGGAGGCGCTGCTCGCCATCGTCTGATCGTCGTGACCGGGCGTCGGCTGGCCGTTCAGTTAGCGCGCGCAGAGTCAGGCGTCGCCAAGCCTTCCCCCGATCCGCGCAAGGCGACTAGTCATCCTTCTTTCGGGCAAGGATTACCGCAACAAGGCCAGTGACAGCGGTTATCAAGGCCGCGAGTGCCTGGATTTCTTGAGCGTTAGGAAGAGGCATATCCCGTCGATCCGCGTCAGCAGACTGCTGACAGCAGCGGGAAACACCATGCTACCCGCGCCCCGGGCGGACCTTTCGGTGGGCGGCAGCATACGTCGCGCTTGAGCCTGACGTCTACACGGCATCACTTGCGATACTCGGCGTTCCAAGCTTGCCCGACAGACCCGCTGACGCTGAACCCTACTCGGTCGGCAAAGTCGCGGGTTATGCTGTGGACCTACAGCCCCAGCCCCGGCACGGCGTCCGCCTCGACGCGCGCGAACTCCTCGTCCGACAGGGTGATCAGCTTGCGGGTCTCCAGGTCGAAGGAGACGGCGATGGCCTCGGCGCTGCCCCAGGGGCGGCCCGTGGCGGGGTCCAGCAGCCAGTGCACCAGCCGGCGGAAGCGCGGGTCGCCGCCCGCCGAGCCCGAGCGCAGCTCCACCCGGTCGCCGGCGCGCGGCCAGGCGTGGTGGATCAGCCGGTATTCGAGCGCCGCGCCGCCCACCTTGCGCCCAGTGTCGGCCGCGCCGGGCCTGCGCCCCGCGAAGAAGTGCGGGATGCCGTCCGACAGGCGGTGCATGAAGGTCTCGGTACGCATGCGGCCGAAAGCGTCGCAGTCACCAGCGTCGATGACGCCCAGCCCCGTGCGGATCAGGCCCAGCTCGTTCGCGCGGGCGAGGCCCGCCTGGGTCTCGATGGGCGCCAGGCCGATGGAGCGCGGCGCGGCCTTCTCGGGGACCTCGACGCTCAGCGCGTCGGCGCGGGCGCGCAGGCGGTCGGACCAGGGGAACGGGCGGCCGTCGCGGGCGGTCACGTGGGCGACGACGGTCTGGAAGCTGGCCGCGAGCTCGCCGGACTGATGGTGCATCAGCAGCATCAGCCGCGCCTCGTCATCGCCCATGGCGATCACGCCGCCGGTCATGTGCAGCGGCGCGCCGGGCCGGGCCTCGCGGATGAAGCGGATATGCTGCTCGCGGACCAGCAGGGTCGCCTCCGCGGCCGGCGCGAAGGCGCCCGGCATGCCCAGCTCGGCCGCCAGGCCCGCCAGGGCCTGCATCGACTTGGCGACATAGAAGCCGACGTTCAGGTGGCCCATCTGGTCGCATTCCCAGGAGGCCACGCCGCCCCGCCAGACTTCCACTTCCGCCACGCCAAGCTCCCCCGGTTCGCGGCGCGGAGCTTAGCGAGTTCGGCGTCGCGGGCTAGCGCTTGCCCTCGGCGGGATCGCCGCCGGGGTCCATGCGGCCCTGGTTGACCGAAGGATCGGGGCCGCCGTCGCCGGCGCCCTGGCGCGGCTGCGGGTTGTCGGCGCCCTCGAAGCTGCGGCGTTCCGGCTGGGCCTCGACGCCGTCATCCTTGCTCGTCGACGGATAGCGCTCGGCGCCGGCGTTCGGCTCGGCGGCGTTCACAGGCTGGGCGGCGTTGTCCTTGCGGCCCCGCGACTGAATTTTGTCATCGTTGGCGGGTTGGTTCGGCGTGGCCATGGCAAAGCTCCGATCAAAGTCCTCGACGATGAAAGCGCCGCCGCGGCGGGTATCGTTCCGATGCGTTTTGATGGACTCGCGCACGGCGGCGACGCGGGCCACATTGGCCGCTGGAGGACCGCATGGCCGATAAGCCCGCCAAGGTGCTGATCCGTCGCCATTCCGGGGTGACGCGCCTCACCCACTGGCTGAACGTCTTGGCGCTCAGCCTGCTCCTGATGAGCGGCCTGCAGATCTTCAACGCCCATCCCGCGCTGTACTGGGGGGCGAAGTCGACCTTCGACCAGCCGTGGGTCTCCATGAAGAAGGAGGAGATCGACGGCGAGCCGCGCGGGATCACCACCGTGGGCGGGATGCGCTTCGACACCACCGGCGTCCTCGGCTGGTCGGGGCCCGAGGGCGCACGCGAGCAGCGGGGCTTCCCCAGCTGGGCCACCGCACCCAGCTACCGGTCGCTGGCCGACGGGCGGCGCTGGCACTTCTTCTTCGCCTGGCTCTTCGTGGTCAACGGCCTGGCCTATTGGCTCTGGAGCCTGGGGCGCGGCCACATCCAGCGCGACCTCCTGCCGGCGCGCGACCAGCTCTCGCCGCGCCACATCCTGCACGAGATCGTCACCCACGCCCGATTCCAGTTCCCCAAGGGCGAGGAGGCGCGACGCTACAACGTCATCCAGAAGCTGACCTACCTGGCGGTGATCGCGGTCCTGCTGCCGTTGATGGTGCTGACGGGGCTGTCGATGTCGCCCGGCTTCAACGCCACGGCGCCGGGGCTGGTCGACGTCTTCGGCGGGCGGCAGTCGGCGCGGACGATCCACTTCCTGTCGGCCAGCGCCATCGTCCTGTTCGTGGTTGTCCACCTCGTGCTCGTGGTCGCTTCGGGCTTCTGGAACAACATCCGTTCGATGATCACCGGCCGCTACGCCATCGACGTGGAAGGAGACCGCGCGTGAGCCTCGACCGCCGACGCTGGCTGACCGCGGCGGGCGCGACCCTGGGCTCGCTGTGGCTGGCCGGTTGCGACCGTCTCGCCGCCAATTCGACCTTCAACGGCGTGCTGAAGGTCGCCGAGCAGTGGACCAAGGGCGCGCAGCGCGCCGTCACCGACCGCAAGGCGCTGGCCAAGGAGTTCACCGCCGCAGACCTCTCGAAGGATTTCAAGGCCAATGGCACCATGCGGCCGCAGGACCCGGAGTACCTGGCGCTGCTGGCGACGAACTTCGCAAGCTACCGCCTGGAGATCGGCGGGCTGGTGGAGCATCCCCTTTCGCTCAGCCTGGCCGAGGTGCGAGCCACGCCCTCGCGCACCCAGATCACCCGCCACGACTGCGTCGAGGGCTGGTCGTCGATCGGCAAGTGGAAGGGCGCGCGATTGTCGGCCCTGCTGGACCGGGCGAAGCTGAAGCCGCAGGCGCGCTACATCGTCTTTCACTGCGCCGACACGCTGGACCCGTCGGCCACGGACGGGACGGGCAGGTACTACGAGAGCATCGACCTGATCGACGCCTACCACCCGCAGACGATCCTGGCCTATCAGATGAACGACGCCACGCTGCCCGTCCGCCATGGCGCGCCGCTGCGCCTGCGGGTCGAGCGGCAGCTGGGCTACAAGCAGGCCAAGTACGTGATGCGGATCGAGGCGGTGGCCTCACTGGACGGCATCGGCCGCGGCTCGGGGGGCTTCTGGCCCGACCGCGGCTACGAGTGGTACGCGGGAATCTGAGGGTCGACGCCGGGCCGCGCCGGGATCATTTTTCGGCGAGCGTCTCTGCGACACGTCCGGCGATGGAGCGGCGATCCAGGGCAGCTTCCAGGCGCGCCAGGGCTTCGACCAGGTCGCCGGCCTCCCGGTCCAACGCCTCGCCAGCGGCCTCCAGGGCCGACCAGACCGGGCGCAGCCGTTCCACGAGCTCGCGACCCTTGGCGCCAAGGCGCAGTATGCGGCGGCGTCCGTCCTCGGGATCTTCGTCCTCGATCACCAGGCTCGCGGCGAGCAACGAAGCGCGGGTCTGGCTGACGGAGGGGTGGCTGATGCGCAGCTCGGTGGCGAGGCTCTTCACCGACATCGCGCCGCGCCGATCGAGAAGGTCGAGCACGCCCATCCAGCGCTGTTCGAAGCGGATGCCCAGGTCGGCATAGACCTGGTTCGCGTCCCGATCGATCCGCTCGGAGAGCCTGCGCAGGCGGGCGCCGATCGTCGCGCCGCCAAGCGCGCCGGCCCTCGCTCGAGTTTCATTTGACATGGCGAACTCCGTAGGCGCCTACCTATATCATGTTCGGCCGCCTCTCCATCGAAAACCCGCATTTCCCGATCCCGGGGACGACGCGACGCGGGCTATTCGCATCGTTCGGCGCGGGCCTTTGCATTTCCGCCTCGCCCACGGCGCTTCTGGGCGCCACGCGGAAGCCGACGATCGGGCCGTGGGGGTTCGACCTGGCGGGGATGGACCGCTCGGTGAGGCCGGGCGACGACTTCTTCCGCTACGGCGGCGGCGCATGGCTGGACGCGACGACGATTCCGCCGGACCGGGCCGCCTGGGGACCGTTCCAGGCCTTGCGCGCCAAGGCGGAAGCCGACGTGACCGCCATCGTCGAGGACCTGGCGCGCCGGCCGCCGGAGCCGGCGACGCCGGAGCGCAAGATCGCCGACTTCTATTCCGCCTATGTCGACACGGCCGCGATCGACGCGGCCGGCCTGCGTCCGATAGAGGCCGAGTTGGCCGCGATCCGCGGCGCGACCACCCACGACGACGCAGCCAGGCTGATGGCCCGGGCCGACCTTGGCGCCGATGGCCCCTTCGCGATCGACATCTGGGCCGACGACCGCAACCCGGACCGCTACGTCGTCAACATCAGCCAGGCGGGGCTCGGCCTGCCGGATCGCGACTATTACCTGCGCGACGACGCGAGTTTCGGCCGCGCGCTGGCCGCCTATCGGGCCTATGCTGAGAGCCTGCTTTCGCTGGCCGGCGACACCGAGCCCGCGCGGAGCGCGAGCGCGGTCCTGGCGCTGGAGACCGAGATCGCCCGGCTGCACTGGCCCGCCGCGAAGCGCGGCGATCGCGATCTGACCTACAATCCGAAGACCCGGGCCGAGCTGGCGGCGCTGGCGCCCGACTTTCCCTGGGACCAGATGTTCGCCGTCCGGGAGATCCCGACCTGGGACGCGTTCGGCGCCAAGCAGCCCGACGCGATCCAGGGCCTGGCGGCGCTGTTTCGGGCCACGCCGGTGGAGACCTGGCGGGCCTATCTGACGGTCCACTGCCTGGACGGCATGGCCGACGTGCTGCCGCGCGCCGTCGACGACCTGGCGTTCGGTTTCCACGGCCGCAGCCTCTCGGGCCAGACGAAGCCGCGCGAACGGTCGAAGCGCGCGGTCGGCGCCTTGAACACGGCGCTGGGAGAGGCCGTCGGGCGACTCTATGTGCGCCGCCACTTCCCGCCCGCGGCCAAGGCCGGGACCATCGCGCTCGTGGAGAACCTGCGCGCGGCCTATCGGGCGCGGATCGACGCCGCCGCCTGGCTGTCGCCCGAGACCCGGCGGACCGCGCGGCTCAAGCTCGAGAAGCTGAGGGTGAAGGTGGGCTATCCCGACCGTTGGCGAGACTATTCCACGCTGGAGATCCGGCCCGGCGACCCCGTCGGCAATCTCCGGCGGTCGCGGCTGTGGGAGTGGCGGCGCAAGGCGGCGCAGTTGGGTGGTCCCACCGATCGCGACGCGTGGGGCATGACCCCGCAGACGGTCAACGCCTACTACAACGCCTTCTTCAACGAGATCGCCTTTCCCGCCGCGATCCTGCAGGCGCCCTACTTCGACCCCGATGCGGACCCGGCGGTGAACTATGGCGGGATCGGCGGCGTCATCGGCCATGAGATAGGCCACGGTTTCGACGACCAGGGCGCCAAGTCGGACGAGAACGGCGTCCTGCGGCCGTGGTGGACCGACACCGATCTCGCGAATTTCAGGGCGCAGACCGCGCGACTGGCGCGGCAGTACGGCAGGTACGAGCCGGCGCCGGGCCTGCGCCTCGACGGCGACCTGACCCTGGGCGAGAACATCGGCGACACCACGGGCCTCGCGGTCGCGTTGGACGCCTATCGCCTTTCGCTTCGCGGGAAGCCGGCGCCGGTTCTCGACGGCTTCACGGCTGAGCAGCGCTTCTTCCTGTCATGGTCGCAGACCTATCGCGAGAAGATCCGCGAGGCGCAGCTCCGCAAGGCCGTCGCCGCCGATCCCCACAGCCCGGCCGAGTTCCGCGTGAACGGCGTCGTGCGCAACCTGGACGCCTGGTACGCCGCCTTCAACGTGGCGCCCGGCGACAAGCTCTATCTCGCGCCGGAGGATCGCGTCCGCGTCTGGTAGGCGCACCCCGCCTAGTAGAGGCTCTTCGCCACCAGCTCGGCCTCGGCGGCGCACTTGGCGGCGTCGGCAGCGGGTGCGGTCTTGCGCACGGCGGCGACCTCCTGCTTCACCGCCTCGAGGTCCTTGCGGAACGCGTCCTTGCCGTGGAGCGTGGCCACCAGGATCGAGCCGTTGGCCCAGCCCATGTGCACGGCGCTCATGTTGTGCACGCCGCACACCATGCGGCTTTCGCCGAAGGCGCGGGCCCGCGCCATGATCGGCGTGGCGCGGTCGGGCGCGATTTCGGCCAGCAGCAGGCCGACGCTCCAACCCCAGGTGTTGTGGCCCGAAGGATAGTCCGGGCTCCTTGCCAGGTCCTCCGACTTGGCGATGCAGATGTTCCCCTCGTCGATCAGATAGGGCCGCTGGCGCTTGTAGATGTCCTTCGGCCGGTTGGTGACCTGACGGGCGTCCTGGGCCACGCGGAGGAACAGCGCGTAGGTCTTGGGCGCATTTTGGGGCGTCAGCTCGGCGCCGACGGCGCAGGTCATGCCTTTCAGAATCTCGAGCGACTTGTCGTCGCCCTTGGCCATCTCCCAGCGCGGCGTGCCCTCGTACCTGCGCGTCTGCAGGAACATGGTGCGGTCGGCTTCGTAGCGCGTCGTGCCGGCGACCGGCGCAGGCGGCAGGATCTTGTAGGTGTCGATGTCGTCGGCCGTCAGATAGGGGCCGGTCGTCGCCGGCTTCGGCGCCTCGGCCGCGCCCATGAGGCCGATGGCGGACGCCGCCGCCAGAACCCGCACCATCCGCATCGCAAGCCTCCCGTTCGCCACTGTCACAAACGTGTCGCAAAGCCGGCCGCCGGAGGCAACGGCCCTGCCCGCGCAAATTTCCACACTTAACAATCTTGACTCTGGGATTAAGAAAATTAATTTTAGAGCATGGACGGCACCAGGAAGCAGGATTGGCAGGCGCTCACCGAGCTCACCCAGGGCCGGCCCATCGTGGTCGAGCGGGTGCGGCTGGCGGATCGCGGGATGGCCATCGAGGGGGCCTTCGAGCTGCCCAAGCTGGCACAGCTCGCGGCCGAGGATCAGGTGTTCGTCGCCGCCTTCGTGCGCAGCCACGGCTCGATCAAGGAGATGGAGCAGGTGTTCGGCGTCTCATACCCCACCGTGAAGGCGCGGCTGAACCGCATCGCCGCCGCCCTGGAACTGGTCGAGATCGATCCCCGACCCAGCCGCAGCGAGGTGCTGGAGCGCCTGGGCCGCGGCGAGATTTCGGCCGACGAGGCGGTGGCCGAGCTGGAGGGGCGGCGGTGACCCTGCCGGCGCTCATGCGGCCGCGCCCGGCGCTGGCGCAGATCCGGGTGCTCGAGCCGATGGCGGCCCCGCCCCTGCGGCGGACCCGCATCCGGCTGTGGCTGCCGCTGACGCCGCTGTTCTGGATCCTGGCGCCGTTCGCCTTCCTGCTCGCGCCGCTGCTGCTGCTCGCCCCGCCGATGTGGCGGACCAATCCGTACGTCACCGTGGCCGCGATCGGCCGGGTGCTCACCGCGATGGGCGGAACGCTGGTGGACGTGGACACTCCCGACGCCCGCATCCGCATCAAGATCCTCTGAAGGAGGCTTCCCCATGAACGACGACCGCCGCTCGATCCTCGACATGCTGGCTGCCGGCAAAATCACCGCCGACGAAGCCGAGCGCCTGCTGGCGGCGCTGGACCGCAACGGCGCCGGCCCGGCGTCCGGCGCCTCGACCTACCCCGCCAACAGGGCCGCCGCGAAGTACCTGCGCATCGCCGTCGACACCGACGAAGCCGGCGACGACGGTCCGACCAAGGTCAACATCCGCGTGCCCATGCAGCTGCTGCGTGCGGGCGTGCGCCTGGCCAGCATCATCCCGCCCCAGGCGCGCGACGAGGTGAACGCCGCGATGCGCGAGAACGGCGTGCCCTTCGACCTGCACCAGCTCCGGCCCGAGAACCTGGAAGAGCTGGTCGAGCACCTCTCGGACCTCCAGGTCGACGTCGACCAGGAGAAGACCAAGGTGCGGATCTTCTGCGAGTAGGCTCCCAAGCCTGAGCCTGCGCCGCCGCCGGCGCCTGACCGGCGACCCACGACACGTTCGACGACGTATCCCCGCGGCTGCGCGCCGTGGACGGCCGGGCGCGCCCCGGTCGTGGCGCTCCTTCTTTGCCTCCGCCGCGGCGGTGCGCGCCGCCGGCGCTGTCTTGTTTGACCACGAACCACACGAACGACACGAACGCGCAACCGCGCGGCTCTGGACCGGCTCGCCGCGTTCGTATGGTTCTTGTGGTTCGTGGTTCAGATCCTGAGGCGCTGACGCGCCTCGAAAACGAAGAAGGGGCCGCCGAGCGTGTCGGCGGCCCCTTGTCGATCTCGCGGGAGAAGGACGCCTAGGCCTTCTGGAACAGGTCCGACCAGCGGCGCTTCTTGCGGTTCTTGTGCGAACCGCGGTGCCAGGCGTCCGAGGCGATCAGCGGCACGACGGTGGTGGCTTCCGCGAACACCATCTGCTCCCAGGTCACGTCCACCTTGCCCCACGAGCAAGCTTCCTTGAGCGTCGAGGACGAGCACGCGCCGTCGCGCACGTCGGCCACGGTGATCTGGACCGCGTACTTGTGCATGTCGACCTCGTGGCCGAGGATCTCGGCGCACACGACGGTGTCCTGGGCGAAGTTCTTAGGCACGCCGCCACCGACCATGAAGAGACCGGTCGCGCCGGCCTTCAGCTTGATCTCGGTCAGCTCGCGGAAGTCGGCCACCGCGTCGATGGTGAGGTAGGGCTTGCCCGCCTTCATCCGCTCGACCTGGTGCTTCACCAGGCCGAAGCCGGCCGAGCTGTCCACGAACGCCGGGCAGAAGATCGGCACGCCTTCGCGATAGGCGACCTCGACCAGGCTGTCGGGCTTCTTGGCGTTGCCGGCGGCCAGCCACTTGCCCATCTCCCAGATGAACTCGCGGCTCGAATAGGGGCGCGGCTCCAGCAGTTCGCACAGCTCGTAGATCGTGCCGTCGCAGTTCTGGAGCTCTTCCTCGTCGATGTAGGTGTCGTAGATGCGGTCGATGTACATCTCGCGCAGCTCACGGTCGTCGACGCTGGAATCGGCCTGGTAGTGCTTGAAGCCGAGGGCTTCGAAGAAATCCATGTCCACGATCGAGGCGCCCGTGGCGACGATCGCGTCGATCATCCCGTACTTCACCATGTCGCGGTAGATGTGCATGCAGCCGCCCGCCGAGGTGGAGCCGGCCAGGGTCAACCAGGTCGAGCACTCGGCGTCTTCCAGGCTCATCGACCAGATGTCGGCGGCGCGCGCGGTGTCGCGGCTGGTGAAGCTCATCTTGCGCATGGCGTCGATGACCGGACGGGCGTCGTACTGGTCGATCGCCACGTGCTCGACGGTGTTGGCCAACAGCTCGGCCTTGCGGTTCGTGTTCTGAACGGGAGCGTTCATTCTCAAAGTTCCCTTTGGGTTTGATCGCCCGTCCAAAAACAGAAAGGCGCGACCGGGACGGAGCGACCGGCCGCGCCTATAACACTTGAAGCGTGTCGGTTGTTACCGCTTGCGGCGCTTCTTGCCGGCGGCGCCCTTGGGACGCGACAGGCGGACGACCTTGCGCTCTTCCTCCCGCTCCTCGCGGGGCAGGCGGATCGAGCGGCCGGCCAGACCGAACATCGAGGCCATCGGCGCGTCGCCCACGATCGCGGTCTCGGCGTCGCCGAAGCCGTTGAAGCGGGTGTTCATGGCGACGCCATAGGCGCCGAGCATGCCGATCTCGATGTAGTCGCCTTCCTGGATGTCTTCCGGCAGCCAGAACGGCCCCGGCATGTGGTCCAGGCTGTCGCAGGTGGGGCCATAGAACCGAAAGGGCTTGAGGGTCCCTTCCACTTCGTGGGCCTCGTCGCCTTCGCCGCGGTAGAGCTTCACCGGGAAGGGCCATTTCACGTGCGCGGCATCGAACAGCGAGCCGTAGCTGCCGTCGTTGAGGTACAGCGCGTCGCCCTTCTTAAGCTCGACCTTGGTGAGGATCGAGGAGGCCTCGGCCACCAGCGCGCGGCCGGGCTCGGCCCACAGCTCGGTGTCCTCGTGCACGCTCATCTCGGCGAAGCCGCGATGGATGCTGTCGGTGTAGTCCGCCATGTCGGGCGGGACCATGCCGGGGTAGATCGACGGGAACCCGCCGCCCACGTCCACGATGTCGACCATGACGCCGGCGCGCACGATGGCGCGGTTCGCCTGGGCCATGGCCGCCTGGTAGGCGGTCGGGCGCATGCACTGGCTGCCGACGTGGAAGGAGACGCCCATCTTGCCCTGGGTGGCGCGGCGCGCGGCCAGCAACAGCGAGGGAGCCTCGTGCGCCTGGACGCCGAACTTGCCGGACAGGGAGTAGGACGCGCCCTCGGCCTGCACGGCCAGCCGGACGATCAGGGTGAGGTCGGTGGCCCCGTCCGTCGCCTCGAGGATCTTCTGCAGTTCCTCGTGCGTGTCGAACGAGAAGGTCTTCACGCCATGGCGGTGATACGCCTCGGCGATGGCCTTACGGCTCTTCACCGGGTGCATGAACGCCATGCGCGCGCCGGGCGCGAACTGGGCGACCAGTTCGATCTCGGGCACCGAAGCCACGTCGAACGAATTCACGCCGGCCTTCACCAGGGCCTCGATGACCCACGGCGAAGGGTTCGCCTTCACAGCGTAGAAAACGTCGCCTTGAAACTTGTCCTGGAACCAGCGCGCCGCTACGGCCACAGCATCCGGCCGCGCAAAGGCGACAGGACGCTCCGGAGACCGCTCACGGACCAGGTCCAGGGGCGTATGGTACGTGTGCACCTCACGCAACCCCCAACGGATTGTTGAACCCAGACCGGCGTTAGCAGCGCTTTTTAGGACTTCGGGTCCGCCGGAAGGCGCGCAAATAGGGTCTTTGGACGGGCGTGTAAAGTCTTTGTGTGTGCGGCGCCTCGGCGCGGTGGCCGTACGGGTCGGTCCGGGGGGCCGCAAGCGTCGAACTTTACGGCTTTTTCGCTTGAGCCGCCTTGTGTCGCAGGGCCGCGCTAGACCGGGGGCGCCGCGGCGTGCCATGAAGCCGGGCTAATACGGGAAAGCTCCGAACAACCACATGCCTGACGCCGCCGTTCTGTCGATACGGAACGTCTCCAAGACCTTCGGCCAGCGCCGCGCCCTCGACGGGGTGTCGCTGGAGGCCGCGAAGGGCGAGATGATCGCCCTCATCGGGCCCTCCGGGTCGGGGAAATCCACCCTGCTGCGCTCGATCAGCGCCCTCCAGACCATCGACGCGGGCCCCGGCCAGATCCTGGCCTTCGACGGCCCGGTGCAGAAGGACGGCAGGATCGACGGAAACGTGCGCAAGACGCGCACGCGGATCGGCATGATCTTCCAGCAGTTCAACCTGGTCGGCCGCCTCAACCTGTTCACGAACGTCGCCCTGGGCTCGCTGGGCCGCATCGGCTTCTGGCGCGCCGCGCTGGGCCTGTGGCCGGCCGAGACCAAGCAGGCGGCCATGGCGGCCCTGCACCGCTTCGGCGTCTCGGACTACGCCACCCAACGCGCCAACACGCTGTCCGGCGGCCAGCAGCAGCGCGGCGCCATCGCGCGCGCGCTGGTCCAGAAGGCCAAGATCATCCTGGCCGACGAGCCGGTCGCCTCGCTCGACCCCGTGTCGGCCCGACGGGTGATGGAGATCCTGCGCGAGCTCAACAAGCAGGACGGCCTCACCGTCATCGTCACCCTGCACCAGGTGGACTACGCGCTGCGCTACTGCGATCGCGTCGTGGCGCTGAAGGCGGGCAAGGTCGTCTACGACGGCCCGTCCGACGGCCTGAAGCGCGAGCAACTCATCGACATCTACGGCCCCGAATTCGAGGACGTCTTCTGGGAAGGAGCGCCCACATGATCCGTCGCACCCTGATCCTCACCCTGAGCGCCGCGGCGCTGGCCCTGGGCTCGTGCGGCAAGCCCGCCGAGAAGGCGGCCCCCGGCGGCACGCCCAGCGAACTGGTGTTCTCGATCCTCTCGGCCGAGAACCAGACCTCGATGGAGCCGCTCTGGGCGCCGCTGCTGGCCGACATGTCCGAGCAGATCGGCGTGAAGGTGAAGCCCTACTTCGCCACCAACTACACCTCGCTCGTCGAGGCCATGCGCTTCAAGCAGGTGCAGATCGGCTGGTTCTCGGCCGCGCCGGCCCTGGAGGCGGTGAACCGCGCCGACGGCCAGGTGCTGGGCCGCGTGGTCGATGCCGGCGGCGACGCCACCTACAAGTCGGTGATCATCGTCAAGAAGGGCAGCGGCATCACCCTCGACAAGGTGCTGAAGTGCGACAAGACCCTGTCGTTCGGCCTGGGCGACACCCAGTCGACGTCGGGCACGCTGGCGCCGCTGACCTACCTCTTCACGCCGAAGGGGATCGAGCCGAACAAGTGCTTCAAGTCGGTGCGGTCGGCCAGCCACCAGGCGAACGCCTTCTCCGTGGCCAACGGCGTCGTCGACGTGGCGACCAACAACTCGGTGGGCATGCTGTTCTTCGCCCGCCAAAGCCCGGACCTGGCCGCGAAGGTGGAGGTGATCTGGACCTCGCCGCCCCTGCCCGAGAGCTCGATCGTGGTGCGCAAGGACCTCGACCCGGCGTTGAAGGAGAAGATCCGCCAGTTCTTCCTGACCTACGGCACGGGTACGGACGAGAAGGCCGAGAAGCAGCGTGAGGTGCTGAAGGGCCTCGCCTACGGCGGCTTCAAGCCGGCCGACAACTCCTACCTCGACCCGGTGCGCGAGATGGAGGCCAGCGAGGCGCTGGCCGCCGCCAAGCGTTCGGGCGACGCCGCCAAGATCGCCAAGGCCCAGGCCGAGTTCGACAAGGTCAGCGCCGAGGCCGCCAAGAGCCGTCAGCTCGAGCCGGTCCCCGCCCAATGACGACCCAGACTGCCGTCCCGCCGCCGCCGCGGCGGACGCTGGCGCAGCGCGCGCCCGACCTCTTGCTGTGGGGCGGGCTCGTCGTGCTGCTGGCGATCGCCTTCGGCCCGGCCGAGCTCAGCAAGTTCCCGCTGCTCTTCACCAACTCCGGCAACATGCAGGAGCTGGGCAAGGGCTTCCTCAGCCCCGACTTCACCGACTGGAAGCTCTACGTCTCGAAGATGTGGCTGACGGTGCAGATGGCGCTGTGGGGCACGGCCCTGGCCATCCTGGCGGCCGCGCCGCTGGGCTTGCTGGCCTCGCGCAACATCACGCCGGCCTACATCCAGCTGCCGGTCCGCCGGTTCCTCGACATCGTGCGCTCGGTGCCCGACCTGGTGATCGGGATGATCTTCCTGGTCGCCGTGGGCCCGGGCCCGCTGGCGGGCGTCATGGCGCTGTCCATCGGCACCTCGGGCGTGCTGGCCAAGCTGTTCTCCGAAGCCGTGGAGTCCATCGACAAGGGCCCCGTCGAGGGCGTGCGCGCCACCGGCGCCCACAAGCTGCACGAGGTGGTCTGGGGCGTGATCCCGCAGGTGGCTCCGCTGTGGACCAGCTATGCGCTGTACCGCTTCGAATCCAACAGCCGCAGCGCCACGGTGCTGGGTCTGATCGGCGCCGGCGGCATCGGCCAGGTGCTGTTCGACAGCCTGAACGCCTTCGCCTACTCGAACACCGCCGCCATCGTGGTGGTGATCATCGTCGCGGTCAGCGTCATCGACATGCTGAGCCAGGCCATCCGCAGCCGGCTGCTGTAGCGCTTTCCCTCCCCTAAAAGGGAGGGACTGACCTACGCCTTGAACTTCGCCAGCAGGGCCCGCAGTTCGGGCTCGTCGACCAGGCCCGCGGCCTCGGCGGGCGACGACCACATGCGGTCGCGCTCGGCCATCTCGGGCCAGATGTCGCGCGCCTCCCGCACGTCCAGCGGATAGACCATAACCCGCACATGCTGCATGCGGCCCGAGCGCAGGCGCTTGTCGTAGTGGTAGACGCCGACCGCCTTGCGGCCGGGCTTGCCGAGCAAGCCGGCCTCTTCGTAGGCCTCCTGGGCGGCGGCCTCCTCGGGCGCCTTGTCCTTCATGGGCCAGCCCTTGGGGATCACCCAGCGCTTGCTCTCGCGCGAGGTGATCAGCATCACTTGCACGGCGCCGTCGTCGCCTCGCCGCCAGGGAAGCGCGGCGTACTGAGTGCGCGGTTCCCGGTCAGGCTCCGGGCGCAGTCGGTCGCTCTTCTTCCCCATCGGAAGTCGTTCGAAGCTCCCCCACGAGTCGGCCATTCGGCGGCGGTTAGAGGCGGGGGGTTTACGCGCGGTTGCGGCTCTCGCCAAACAGTTTTGTCATAAAAGTGTCATATGCGCCCGCGCTCTGCCTCGCCCCCAGGGAAGGGGCTTCGCGATGCGTTGATTTCAGGCCGCTTCCGGCCGCCGCCGGCGCACCCGGGCCAATCGCCGCAGCCTGCGCCAGAAGCGGGTCTTCTCGGGCTCGGGATAGGGCTGGAGGTTCTTCACGAAATCCTCGGCGCAGGCCCGCCACGAGAACTTCTCGGCGAAGGCGCGCACCTTCTTCCGGTCCAGGTCCAGGCACTGCAGGCAGGCCTCGCGCAGGCCCTCGGTGGCCGTCAGCGCCAGGACGCCCGCGCCCGAGCCCGGGATCAGGTCGATCGGCCCCGGCGCGGGATAGGCGGCCACGGGTGTGCCGGCGGCCATCGCCTCCAGGATCACGAGGCCGAAGGTGTCGGTCAGCGAGGGGAAGACGAAGACGTCGGCGCAGGCGTAGTGGTCGGCCAGCTCCTTGCCCGACTTCGAGCCCTTGAAGACCACCTTGGGATACTTCTCCTTGAGCTCGTCCAGCTGGGGCCCCGGCCCCACGACCACCTTGGTTCCCGGCAGGTCCAGCGCCAGGAACGCCTCGATGTTCTTCTCCACCGCCACGCGGCCCACGTAGAGGAACACCGGCTTGGGCAGGTCGGCGAAGATGTCGGGCTCGCCATCGCGGCGCGGATGGAAGTGCTCGGTGTCGACCCCGCGCGACCAGGCCGAGATGTTGCGGAAGCCGTGGTTCGACAGCTCCTCGCGCATGGTGGGCGTGGCCACCATCAGCCGGCCCGACGGCTTGTGGAACCACTTCATGTAGGCGTAACCCGCCGCCAGCGGTAAAGGCAGGCGCGCCGAGACGTACTCCGGGAACCGGGTGTGGTAGCTGGTCGTGAACGGAAGCTTCCACTCCACGCAGATGCGCCGCGCCGCCAGGCCGATGGGGCCTTCAGTGGCGATGTGGATGGCCTCGGGCTCGAACGCCTTGAACAGCTCCTGCACCGGCTCGTAGACGCCGATGGCCACCTTGATCTCGGCGTAGGTGGGCAGCGGGAAGGTCTTGAACTGGCCGGGGTGGATCACCTCCACCACGTGGCCCATGGCCTGCAGCTCCTGGACCACGCGGGTCAGGGTGCGTACGACGCCGTTCACCTGCGGCTCCCAGGCGTCGGTGGCCACCAGGATGCGCATGGGCCGCTGGGCGTCGCGCGGCGCGGTGATGGCCTCGCGGATGCGCCGGTCGGTGCGTTGCGGCTTCGGGCGGTCGGGCTGCTGGCGGAAGGCCTCGGTCTGCAGCCAGGCCCAGAAGGCGCCCAGCAGGGCCTCCTTGGTGGGGAAATGGCGGTAGACGGTGCGCTCGCCGACGCCGGCGTCGCGCGCGATCTCGGCGAAGCTCAGGTCTTCCAGCGACTTGTTCTCGAGCTGGTCGCCGACGGCGCGCAGGATCTGCTCGCGGGTCTCTTCGCGCTGGCGGTCCCGAAGGTTCGGCAGGGGCGTTTTCATGACAGCCGCACTGTCATGAGTTCGCGCGCGAAGTCAACGCATGCCGCCGTTATCCGACAAAGCGGCAAACTGCGCGGGCCGGCGCCCAATCGGCGAACATTGCGCGTCCAATGCCCGCAGACTGGACGTATGATCTGGCACGGCCGTTCCCCATATGGCTAGGGGATTTGACGAAAGCTGGCCTGCCAGGGTCGCCGCGAATTGGGTCCGATGGACGCCTCGACATATCCGGCCAAGGCGACTCCGAAGTCGCAGAGGACGCGCGCGCGCATTCTGGACGCCGCCATGCGCCTCTTCGCCGAGATCGGCTACCACGCCGCCACCAATGCCGTGATCGCCGACGCCGCCATGCTGACCCGCGGCGCGATGCTCTATCACTTCGCCACCCGCGAGGAACTGGTGGAGGCCGCCGTCGCGCACATCGAGCTGCACCGCGCCCGCCTGTTCGAGCAGGCGGCCTCGTCGCCGGCCGCGCCGGGCGTTGACGCCTCGGAGCACGCCATCGACGTCTACTGGTCGCTGCTGCACGAGACGCCGTTCCTGGCCTTCGCGGAGCTGGAGGCCGCGGCGCGCACCGATCCGATGCTGGACGAGCGGCTGGCCGCCGCCCGCAGCGCCTTCGACCACGCCCAGCTGGGCGGCGACCGCATCGGCGCGCTGATGCAGGCCGGCGCCGACCCGCGCTTCCAGACCAGCCGCGACCTGGGCCGCTTCCTGCTGGAGGGCATGGCGAAGGGCTCGATGACCTATGACGAGGCCGCTCGCCGCGAGCGCCTGCTCACGGTCATCAAGCGCGCCGTGCGGATGCTGAACCGCAAGGGCGACCACCAGGACCTCTGGTCGGACTGAGACCTCGGCGCCTCCCCCGTTCCCCGCCGCTCTACGGTGGAGGAACTTGGCGCCTACTGCTCGCCGAGGACGTCCTTGGGGTCGGCCACGTTCTTCAGCGGCTGGCCGGCGAGGTAGAGGCCGAGGTTCTCGACGAAGAGGGCGTCGTTGCGCGGGGCGTTGCCCGAGCTCATGCCGGCGGCGTGCGGGGTCAGGGTGACCTGCGGATGGTCCCAGAATGGGCCGTCGGCCGGCTGCGGCTCGACCTCGAAGACGTCCAGCACGGCGTGGCCCGGCGCGCCCGCGGCCAGGGCCGCCAGCAGGGCCGGCTCGTCCACCAGGGCGCCGCGGCCCACGTTGACCAGCACCGAGCCCGGCTTCATCCGGCCGAACGCCTCGGCGTTCATGATGTGACGCGTCTCGGGCGTGGAAGGCGCGCAGAGGGCCACGACGTCGGCCTCGGCGAGGGCGTCCAGCCAGCGGTCGGGCGTGACCATGGCGTCGGCCGCGGGGTCCGAGCCGCTGCTGCGGCGCACGCCGGTGACGTGGGCGCCGAAGGCCTTAGCCCGCGCGGCCACGCCCTGGCCGATCGCCCCGAAGCCCAGGACCACCCAGCGGGACCCCTCGATCTCGCGGTAGGGCAGGCGCTTCCAGTCGCGGGCCGCCTGGGCCGCGCGGCGGCCGGGACCGCCCTGGTAGACGTCAAGGACACCCCACAGCACATAGTCGGCGATGCCCACCGCCTGGCCGTGGCTGGTGGTGAGTTGGGCCCCCATCTGGACGAACTGGCCGAAGATGGCGTGGTCGAAGCCGGCCGCGCCGCTCTGCACCCACTTGAGCGCCGGCGACTTCAGCGTGGCGGTGGCGAACGTGCGCATGGCGCCGCCGAAGAAGACCTCGGCGTTGACCCAGGCCGCTTCTGGCCGCGCGTCGTCCTCGCTCACCGGCGCGCCGTCCAGCGTGATCTCGCCTGCGTCGGAAACGAGAAGCGGCTCGACGGCAGGGCCGTGAGCCGCGATGGCCGCCTGGATGCGGCGGTAGGACTTCTCGTGGATCAGCAGGCGCATCGGTCTCTCCCTGGCCGGTTGGTCTTAGCCGGGGAGAGACCTCGGATGCTACCTCTTACCGGCCGCCGGACTTGGCCGCGGCGACGGGCGCCGGCGCGGCGGCCGGAGCCTGCTGCGCCTGCTCGCGGCGACGGCCGCCGCCCATGACCTTCAGCGCCGCCATCAGCTCGTCGTTCTCGATGGCGCCCGACTTGTTCTGGTCCATCTGGGCGAAGTACGGGGCCAGTTTATCGCCGAGCTCACCCTTGAACTCCGCCTTCTCGATCTTGCCGTCGAGGTTGTCGTCGAACATGCCGAGCAGGCGGGTCTCGTCCATCAGCCGGTCGTACTCGAGCTGCTTTGCCGAGGTCTCCTCGGTCCAGCGGTAGCGGATGGCCGTGTAGAACATCTCCTCGAAGGACTGGTCGCCCCAGACCACCGTCTTGTTGGCGTCGGGGTTGGCCGGGTTCAGCTTCGAGTTGTCGTACCAGTAGTGGGCGATCAGCTTGGAGCCCGCCGGGATCTTCAGCGGCTGGGCGAAGCTGTATTCACGCTGCCAGTTGAAGTCGTAGCGCGGCATGGCGAGGATCAGGCTCTCCTTGCCGTCCGGCGTACGCAGCCACAGGTCCGAGGCGTAGCCGCGATAGTGGGCGTGCGGGAAGGCCGAGTACAGCAGCATCTCCTTCGGCACGTCGAGGTAGGCGGTCTCCTTGTGGCGCGCCTCGCCGGCCGGGATCTTGATGGTGTTGTCGACCACCACCGAGTTGCGCATTACCAGGCCCGGCTTCTCGTTGTCCTTGTAGAAGTAGAGGCCGATCTTGGAGGCGTCGGTGACCTCCTTGCCGAACGGGGTGTAGTGCGCCTGGAAGCCGATGGCGCCGCCCGGCGGCAGGTAGGTGCCCACGTTCTTGGGCCACAGGGTGCTTTCCGCCCCCACCGCGTAGCCGCCCATGGAGGCGCCCCAGCGGCTCTCGTTGCCCTTGCCGTCGGCCGGCACGTCCTTGAGGTAGCCCGACAGGAAGTGGTGGACCGCCTGGCGCTGGTTCACGACATAGGTCGAGGCCTTGACCCACTTGCCCTCGGTCAGCGGGTTCACGACGATCGGACGCTGGTAGTCGACCACGCCCGAGGCGGGGATCTTGTACTGCGGAATCTCCAGGACCAGGTCCGGCTTGCCCAGCGGCCACTCCTGGACGACGCGCTTCTTGGCGGCGATGGCCAGCGGATCGGTCGAGCCGTCACGCTGCGCGCCCTGCTCCACCCAGTGGACCACCGTCTTGATCTCGGCCGGCGTCAGGCTCTTGTCGTCGGCGAACTTGCCCACGTGCGGGTCGACGTTCCACGGCGGCATCCTGTCGGTGCGCAGCACCTCGCGGATCATCGGCGAGAAGCCCTTGACCATCTCGTAGCTGGACATGGCAAAGGGACCGATGCCGCCCTCGGTGTGGCAGCCGGCGCACTTGGCCTCGAGGATCGGCGCCACCTGCTTGGTGTACGAGATCGCCGCGACCTTGCGGTTCGGGAAGTCGACCAGGCAGCCCGGGCTCTGGAGGTTGGTGGCCATCACCTGCTTGCCGGCCAAGCCCGCCTCGATGGCGTCGGCGGCGTAGGTGTGGGTGGCCTCGGCCTTCTGCGAGCCGTAGGTCTGCCGGTCGTCCAGCGGGCCGCGGTAGATGACCTTCCAGGTCTTGGGATCGACCACGAAGAACTCGCCGGTGCGGGTGACGCCCAGCTGCTCGCCGACCAGCTGGTTGGAGTCCATCAGGATCGGAATGTCGAACCCGTAGTCCTTCTTCTCGGCCTCGATGGCGTCGCGGCCGTCCTGGATGGCGGAGTTCAGCATCAGGAACTCGACGCCCTGGCCCTCGTACTTGGCCTTCAGCGCCTTCAGCGACGGGGCCAGGTTGCGCACGATCGGGCAGCCGTTCGCCTGGGTGACGATCACGATCAGCTTGGCGTCGGTCCGGTAGAGCTCGTGGCCCATGTAGTCGGTGTCGGCCAGCATGAAGTTGTCGATGGTGGCCGGCGTGTGCAGCTCGGTCGCCTCGGAGGCCGCGGTCGGCGTCGCCGACGCCAGCGCGTTGGGCGCCTGGTTACCGTCGGCCGCGCAGCCGAACAGCAGGCCGCTCGCAGCGGCCGTGGTCATGAACGCGGAAATGCGCGCCTTCGTCATGGAATACTCCTCCCAAGGGCCGCGGCGGAGCTTCTCGCCCCGTCCGGGTCCAGTCCCCAGAATTGCGTGTTACGCCAAATCATACCCAAGCAGACCGGCGTTGCATCATTATTTCTAATCAATGTTCAGATAGGTTTCCGCTGAGGCAGGCCGGACACAGGCGCCGCTTCGAAACAACCGGCCCGCGACGCCCGGGCAACGGGCGTGTCTCATCCCTTCCGCAGCCGCTTTGAGGGCAAGGCTTGGCAGTCCTGCGCGGCTCAGGGCAAATGATCGCTCAAGAACGAGGGGACGCCATGAGCTTCATCACCCGCCGCAAGCCGCTGGAGCTGGGCGCGCCCGCCGACGGCGGCAACCACCTCAAGGCCACGCTCGGCTGGCCGCACCTGATCGCGCTGGGCGTCGGCGCCATCATCGGCACCGGCATCTACACCCTGACCGGCGTGGCCGCGGGTCTGGCCGGGCCGGCGGTGATCCTCTCGTTCGCGGTAGCGGGGATCATCTGCGCTGGCGCGGCGCTCTGCTACGCCGAGATGGCCAGCCTGACCCCGCAGGCGGGCAGCGCCTACACCTATTCCTATGTGACACTCGGCGAGGGGCTGGCCTGGATCGTCGGCGTCGGGCTGATCCTGGAATACACCCTGGTTTGCAGCGCCGTGTCGGTGGGCTGGTCGGGCTACGCCTCGGGGCTGCTTCGCGGCTGGGGCGCGCCGGAGGCGATCCTGAACGGCGGGCCGATCGACTTCCCAGCCGTCTTCATCGCCCTCGTGGTCACCGGCGTCCTGCTCCTGGGCACGCGGGAGAGCGCGACGATCAATTTCATCCTAGTGTGCGTGAAGTTGACGGCGCTGGCGGCGTTCGTGGCCTTCACGCTGCCGCACTTCGACGCCGCGAACTTCCAGCCCTTCGCACCCTTCGGCTTCGGAGCGCACGAGGTTGCGGGCGGCGACGCGGGCAAGAAGTACGGAATGATGGGCGCTGCGGCGATCATCTTCTTCGCCTTCTACGGCTTCGACGCCATCTCGACGGCGGCGGAGGAGGCCAAGAACCCCAAGCGCGACCTGACCATTGGCATCGTGGGTTCGATGGCGCTGTGCACGGTGATCTACATGGTCATCGCCGCCTGCGCTCTCGGGGTGGTGCCATATGGGCCGTTCTCCAAGAGCCCGGAGCCGTTGGCCTTCGCTCTGAAGCAGCTCAGCCTGCCGGGGCCGGCGCGGATTATCGCCGGGGCGGCGGTGGTGGCGATGCCGACGGTGATCATGGTCTTCATGTTCGGCCAGAGCCGGGTGTTCTTCGCCATGGCCCGCGACGGCCTGCTGCCGCGACAACTGGCGGCGGTCGACAAGCGGGGGGTGCCCACGGCGGTGACTATCCTGACCGGCGTGATCGCGGCGATCTTCGCGGGCCTGGTGCCGCTGGACGAGATCGCCTCGCTGGCCAACGCCGGCACCCTGACCGCCTTCATCGCCGTGGCCTTCGCGGTGATGGTCCTGCGCCGCCGCTCGCCCGAACTGCCGCGCCCGTTCGTGACGCCGCTGGTGTGGGTGGTGGCGCCGGCCACCATCGCCGGCTGCCTCTACCTGTTCTCCAGCCTGCAGACCCAGACGATGATCTTCTTCTTCGCCGCCAACGCGATCGGGATCGTCTGCTACCTGCTCTACGGGCGGAACAAGAGCCGGCTGGCCTAGCCGGCCGCCTTCAGCTCCGCCAGCACGTCGGCCAGCGCATCCTGCCAGGGCCGAGGCGTCACGCCGTAGACGCGCTGCAGACGGCCGAGGTCCATGGTCGCGCGCAGGGGGCGCTGGGCCGGGGTCTTGTAGTCGGCCGTCTTCTGGCCGCCGACCTCGGGCGCCTGGTCGCCCAGGGCCTGACGGAAGATCTCGACCGCGAAGTCGCGCCAGGTGACCTCGCCCGAATTGGCGAAGTGGACCACGCCGAAGACGTCGTCGCCCGCGCCGGCCTCGGCCAGCCGCGGCGCGATCCCCAGGATGAACCCCGCGAGGTCGGCGGCCGAGGTCGGGCGGCCCGACTGGTCGTCGACCACCTTCAGCGGGTTCCCGGCGGCGGCCACGCGCAGCATCGTCTTCACGAAGTTCTTGCCGTGCGGCGAGACCACCCACGAGGTGCGGATGCTGAGCGAGCGGCGGCTGGCGGCGGCCACGGCGACCTCGCCCTCCAGCTTGGTGCGGCCGTAGGTGTTGAGCGGACGGGTGTCGGCGTCCTCGGCATAGGGCGCGCCGCCCGCGCCATCGAAGACATAGTCGGTCGAGACGTTGACCACCGCCGCGCCCACGGAGTCGGCCGCTGCCGCGATGGCGCCCGGCGAGCCCGCATTCACCGCGCGGGCCAGGTCCTGCTCGCTCTCGGCCAGGTCGACGGCGGTGTAAGCGGCGGCGATCACCACCACGTCGGGCCGCGCCTCCATCACCTTGCGCGCACAGGCGGCAGGGTCGGCGAGATCGGCCTCGATCCGCGAGAGGGCGGTGATCGCCACGTCGTGGCCGGGGGCCTGGCGGAGGAGCTCGGTCGCCAGCTGGCCGGTGGTTCCGAACTGCAGGATCTGGACGGTCATGCTTCTCCATTACCCCGAAACGCGGCCCCCTCAAGCCGCACTGAAGCGACACTATGACTGTCGGCAGTGCTTGAACCGCGGGGCGCCCCGCTCGTAGAAGCAGTATGTGACGGCGTGTTGAGGGGGTGGCTGGTGGCCGGGGGAACGACAGCGGCGCGAGGGCCGGGCGGACCGCCGGGCCGGAAGATGCCCGACCTGACCACGGGGCCGATCGGCAGGACGCTGATCCTCTTCGCCCTGCCCGTGCTGGCGACCAACATCCTGCAGTCGCTCAACGGCTCGGCCAACGCCATCTGGGTCAGCCATGTGCTGGGCGAGGCGGCGCTGACCGCGACCTCCAACGCCAACCAGATCATGTTCCTGATGCTGGGGGCCAGCTTCGGCCTGACCATGGCGTCCAACATCATGATCGGCCAGGCGGTGGGGGGCCGGAACGAGGAACTGGCCAAGAAGGTCATCGGCACCTCGACCGCCTTCTTCATCGTCGTGTCGCTGACCGTGGGCGCCGTGGGCGCCTGGCTGACGCCGCACATCCTAAGCCTGATGGGCACACCCGAGGAGGCCAGGCGCGACGCCATCGCCTACCTGCGGGTGATCTTCTCGGCGATGCCGTTCATGTACTTCTTCACCTATGTGATGATGGCCCAGCGGGGCACGGGCGACAGCCGCACGCCGTTCTACTTCTCGCTGATGATGGTGGGCCTGGACGTGGTGCTGAACCCCCTGCTCATCACGGGCTACGGGCCGTTCCCGCAGATGGGGATCGCCGGCTCGGCCACGTCCACGCTGATCGCCCAGACGGTCACGCTCTTCGCGATGATCGTGCACCTCTACCGCAAGAAATCGATCCTGGTGCTGCGGCCGCACGAGCTGAAGCTGCTGATCCCGGACTTCGGCATCATCCGCTCGCTGGTGACCAAGGGCCTGCCGATGGGCTTCCAGATGATCGTCACCAGCCTGGCGGCGGTCACCATGATGGGCCTGGTCAACCGCCACGGCGTCCACACCTCGGCGGCCTATGGCGCGGCGGCCCAGCTCTGGACCTACGTGCAGATGCCGGCCATGGCGCTGGGCGCGGCGGTCTCGTCGATGGCGGCGCAGAACGTGGGCGCGGGCCGGATGGATCGGGTGGAGCGGATCGCCCGCTCGGGCGTGCTGTACGCCTTCCTGTTCACCGCCGTGCCGGTGGTGCTGATCTATCTCGCTGACCCCTGGGTGCTGCGGGCGTTCCTGCCGGGCACCAGCCCCTCGCTGCCCATCGCCGTGCACATCAATTCGTACGTTCTGTGGGGCTTCATCGCCTTCGGCATGGCCTTCATCTTCTCGGGGATCGTGCGGGCGACCGGCGCGGTCTGGCCGCCGCTGCTCGCCATGATCGTTTCGCTGTGGGGCATCCGGGTGCCGCTGGCCAACATCCTGGAGCCGCACCTGGGCGCCGAGGCGATCTGGATCAGCTTCCCGGTCGGCAGCTTCGCCACACTGGTGCTGGCCTGGGGCTACTACGTCTGGGGCGGCTGGCGGAAATCGCGGATGCTGCCCACGACGCCGCCCGTCACCGACGAGCCCGACACAGGCTTCGGCCAGCCCATGATCGAAGAGGCCGAGGTGCTCGCCGAGGCGGCCGAGCGGGCCGGGGCGACGGAAAGGGCGACGAACTAATTCCTCCCGGTTCCTCCCCCGCTGGAGGAGGCGACGGAGGGGGCTTCCCCTCAGAACGTATTGCGCGCCCCCTCAGTCGGCATTCGCCGACAGCCTCCCGGCGGGCGAGCGCCTACCCGTTCGTCTCCATCAGCGCCGAATAGACCAGCGTCCGCAGTTCGCGGCGGATCGGGTAGGTGGACGACGGCAGGAGTTGGGTCATGAAGACGGCGGTGACGTCCTCCATCGGGTCGACCCAGAAGGCGGTCGAGGCCGCGCCGCCCCAATAGAACTCGCCCAGGCTGCAGGGGACCAGGGTCTTGGGCGGGTCGAACACCACCGCGAAGCCCAGCCCGAAGCCGACGCCGGCGTTCGTGCTCTCCGAGAACAGCGAGCGGGACATCTCGGTCAGGTCGGAATCGCCGGGCAGGTGGTTCGACGCCATCAGGTCGATGGTCTTGGGCGCCAGGATCCGCGCGCCGTCCAGCTCGCCGCGGTTCACCAGCATGTTGGCGAAGCGCATGTAGTCGGCCGCCGTGCCGACCAGGCCGCCGCCGCCCGACAGCAGCTTCGGCGGCGCGAGGTAGGGGCTGGTCGTGGGATCGTCCTGCAGCTTCATCTTGCCGCCGGGAGCCGCGTCATAGCAGGCGGCGAAGCGGCTCTTCTGGTCCTCGCGGACGTGGAAGCCGGTGTCGACCATCTTCAGCGGATCGAAGATGCGCTCCTGGAACACCTGGTCCAGCGGCTTGCCGGCCACCTTCTGCACCAGGTAGCCGCAGACGTCGGTGGAGACCGAGTAGTTCCAGGCCTCTCCGGGCGAGAACTCCAGTGGGAGCTTCGCCATCATCTGGATCATGGCCTCCAGGTCGTGCTCGCCGTGCATCGCCTCCAGCTTGAGCTTGCGGTAGGCGGCGTCGACGTTGGTGCGGTTCTGGAAGCCGTACGTGAGCCCCGACGTGTGGCGCAGCAGGTCCACCACCTGCATCGGCCGCTCGGGCGGCGTGGCGAGGTAGGGGCCGACGCCGGCGGAGAAGACGCCCAGGTCCCTCCACTCCGGGATATGCCTGGCGACCGGATCGTCCAGGGCGATCAGGCCCTCCTCGACCAGGCTCATCAGCGCCACCGAGGTCACCGGCTTGGTCATGGAATAGATGCGGTAGACGCTGTCCTCGGCGAGCTTCACGCCCCGCTCGGGGTCCTGCAGGCCCAGCACGGTCTGGTGGACGACCTCGCCGCCGCGGGCGAGCAGGAACTGGGCATGCGGCAGCCGTCCGGCGCCCACGTATTTCTCCTGCAGGAACCGGTCGATCCGCTGGAGACGCTCCGGGCTGAACCCCAGCGACTTGGCCTTGCTCATGCTGTTCCCTTCCTTGGCGGGCGGCATTTGCCCTTGCCTTCCGCGCGGTCGCAAGCGTGACGATGGCGGGTCTTCGCAAAGGAGCCGGTCATGGCGAATGTAAGCTTCGAACGGGACGGGCGGATCGGGATCGTCACCATCGAACGGCCCGAGCGGCGCAACGCCGTGGATGGCGCCACCGCGCGCGAGCTGTATGACGCCTTCAAGGCCTTCGACGCCGACGAAGGGCTGGATGTGGCGGTGCTGACCGGCCGCGGCGGCTATTTCTGCGCAGGCGCGGACCTGAAGGCGATCAGCGAACGGGCCGGCAACCGGGTCGAGGAGACGGGCGACTTCGGACCGATGGGCTGCACGCGCCTGGCGCTGGGCAAGCCGGTGATCGCGGCGGTCGAGGGGCCGGCGGTGGCGGGCGGGCTGGAGGTGGCGTGCTGGGCCGACCTGCGGGTGGCGGCCGAGGGCTCGACGTTCGGGGTGTTCTGCCGCCGGTTCGGGGTGCCGTTGATCGACCTGGGCACCGTGCGCCTGCCGCGCCTGATCGGCCATTCGCGGGCCATGGACCTGATCCTCACCGGCCGGCCGGTGGACGCGCAGGAGGCGCTGGCCATCGGGCTCGCCAACCGCGTGGTCCCGCAGGGCCAAGCGCTGGCGGCCGCCCTCGACCTCGCCCGCCAGATCAGCGCCTTCCCGCAGCTCTGCATGCGCAACGACCGCCTCTCGGCGCTCCGGCAGTGGTCGCTGGACTGGGACGAGGCCCAGGCCTTCGAGGTGAAGGTCGGCATGGAGACCCTCACCAGCGGCTCGGCCTTACAGGGCGCGACGCGGTTCGCGGCGGGCCAGGGGAGAGGCGGGGCGTTCTGAACCTCCGCCCTAGCGCTGCCACAAACGAGCGTTTGATCTTCGCTGGACGCAGGTCTAGCGTACCGAAACTACGAAAAATGCGTCCGTGAGAGACGCTGGGAGAGACGCGCATGGCGTGGGACTTCGAAACCGATCCCGAGTTCCAGAAGAAGCTGGACTGGATCGAGGACTTCATGCGCGAGGAGGTCGAGCCGCTCTCGCACCTCGGCATGGCCGTCTACTCCAGCCTGGGCCGGGAGAAGTTCATCAAGCCGCTGCAGCAGAAGGTGAAGGACCAGGGCCTGTGGGCCTGCCACCTGGGCCCCGAGCTGGGCGGCCAGGGCTATGGCCAGCTCAAGCTCGCGCTGATGAACGAGAAGCTGGGCCGCAACAGCCTGGCGCCCAGCGTGTTCGGCTGCCAGGCGCCCGACAGCGGCAACGCCGAGATCATCGCCCACTACGGCACCGACAAGCAGAAGGAACAGTACCTCTGGCCGCTGCTGAACGGCGAGATCCGCTCCGCCTTCTCGATGAGCGAGCCCACGGGCGGCTCTGACCCGCTCACCTTCACCACCCGCGCGGTGCTGGACGGCGACGAGTGGGTGATCAACGGCGAGAAGTGGTTCTCGACCAACGCCAAGTACTCGAAGGTGCTGGTGCTCTACGCCATCACCGACCCCGACGCGAAAGACCCCTACCGGCGCACCTCGATCTTCCTGGTGCCCACCGACACACCCGGGGTGGAGATCATCCGCAACGTCGCAGTGGGCGCGGGCGGCGAGGTGGGCGGCGGCAACGAGGGCTATGTCCGCTACAACAACGTGCGCCTGCCCTACGACGCCCTGCTGGGCGAGCGCGGCGCGGCCTTCGTGATCGCCCAGGTGCGCCTGGGCGGCGGGCGCGTGCACCACGCCATGCGCACGGTCGGCGCCTGCCGCCACGCGCTGGACCTGATGTGCCAGCGGGCAGTGTCGCGCACCACGCGGGACGGCCGGTTGTCGGACCTGCAGATGGTGCAGGACCAGATCGCCGAGAGCTGGATCGCGGTGGAGAGCTTCCGCCTGCTGGTCCTGCGCACGGCCTGGCTGATCGACAAGCACAAGGACTACCAGAAGGTCCGCAAGGACATCGCCGCCATCAAGGTGGCCATGCCCAAGGTCTACCACGACGTGGCCGCCAAGGCGGCGCACCTGCACGGCGCGCTGGGCGTCTCGAACGAGATGCCGTTCATGCGGATGGTCACCTCGGCCCTGGTCATGGGCATCGCCGACGGGCCGACCGAGGTGCACAAGGTCACCCTCGCGAAGCAGATCCTGAAGGACTACACGCCCGACAACGACCTCTTCCCCGGCTACCACATCCCCAAGCTCCAGGAGGAAGCCAGGAAGCGCTTCGGCAAGGAGCTGAAAGAGATTCGCGACGCCTACGCCTCGCGGCGGGAGACCGAGGGCGCGTAGTGGCCGGCGCCGTAAGGGACGCACGCGTACCTCTTGGAAGCGGGTTCAAACGGCCGTTAGAATGCCGCCTTTCGACGCGCAGTCTTTTCCAGTTCTCTATTTCCTGAGGTGCGAGCCGTGACCGAGAAGCCCTGGCCCGTGATGTCGATCGCCGAGGCCCACTCGAAGCTGACGGGGCCGGGTTCGCCGTTCGAGATCGAGGAGAAGGTGATCCGGGGCGTGACAACCCGCACCTGGAAGAACGCCCCGCCGACGCTGCGCGACGTGTTCCTGAACGGCCAGCGGTTCAAGGAGCGTGAGTTCCTGGTCTACGAGGGCGACCGCGCCACCTATGACAGCTTCGGCCGCGCCACGGTCACGCTGGCCCACCGCCTGATCGCCGATGGCGTGAAGAAGGGCGACCGGGTGGCCGTCATCATGCGCAACCTGCCGGAATGGCCGGTGGCGTTCTGGGCCGGCCAGCTGGTGGGGGCCATCGTCACGCCGCTAAACGCCTGGTGGACGGGGCCCGAGCTGGAATACGGCCTGGCCGACTCCGGCACGAAGGTGGCCTTCGTCGATGACGAGCGACTGGACCGCGTCGAGGAGTTCCTGGGCAAGCTGCCCGACCTCGAGAAGGTCTACGTCACCCGTCATGGCGGGGCGGACCTGCCGGCCAAGACCGAGCGGCTGGAGGACGTGATCGGCGTCGTGAATTCCTGGGGCGGCCTCCCCGAACTGGCGCTGCCCGACGTGCCCCTGGAGCCGGAGGACGACGCCACCATCCTCTACACCTCGGGCACGACCGGTCGGCCCAAGGGCGCGCTGGGCACCCATCGCAACATGACGTCGAACGTCGCCGCAGGCGGTATCTCGGCGGCGCGCAACTTCCTGCGGGCGGGCGAGCCGCTGCCCGAGCTGGACGCCACCAAGCTGCCCCAGCGGGTCTCGCTGCTGGTGGTCCCGATGTTCCACGCCACGGGCCTGTCCTCGACCATGGGCCCGACCATGAACGGCGGCGGCAAGCTGGTGCTCATGCGCCGCTGGGACGCCGAACCGGCCATGAAGCTCATCCAGGACGAGAAGGTGAGTTCCACGGGGGGCGTGCCCACCATCGCCTGGCAGCTCATCGAGCATCCGGCGCGGGCGAAGTACGACCTGTCGTCGCTGCTGTCGGTGGCCTACGGCGGCGCGCCGTCGGCGCCCGAGCTGGTGCGCAAGATCGCCGAGGTGTTCCCGGGCAGCCAGCCCGGCAACGGCTGGGGCATGACCGAGACCACCGCCACCTTCACCAGCCACCTGGGCCGGGACTACCTGAACCGCCCCGACAGCGCCGGCCCGGCCGCACCGGTGGGCGAGATGCACGTGCGCGACCCCGCCGACGGCAAGACCATCCTGCCCGAAGGCTCGGTGGGCGAGCTGTGGTGCAAGGGCCCGCAGGTGGTGAAGCTGTACTGGAACAAGCCCGAGGCCACGGCCGAGACCTTCCAGGACGGCTGGCTGCGCACCGGCGACCTGGCGCGTATCGACGAGGAGGGCTTCCTCTTCATAATCGACCGGGCGAAGGACATGCTGATCCGCGGCGGCGAGAACATCTACTGCGTCGAGGTCGAGAACGCCCTCTACGACCACCCGGACGTGATGGACGCCGCCATCGTCGGCATCCCGCACAAGACGCTGGGCGAGGAACCGGGCGCGGTCGTCCACCTGAAGCCGGGCGGGACGGCCACCGAGGCCGAGCTGCGCCAGTTCGTCCGCGAGCGGCTGGCCGCCTTCAAGGTCCCAGTGAAGGTCGTCTTCTGGCCCGAGACACTGCCGCGCAACGCCAACGGCAAGATCATGAAGAACGAACTGAAGAAGGTCTTCGCCGAGCAGACCGCGGCGGCCTAGCGCTGCTATCGCTGCGGGAACTGGCGTTCGCCGCGTCCGCGTCCTAGAGGTCTAGGCATGACCAAGCGTCCCCTGATCGTCGGACTGGGCGGGACCGTGCGCGCGGGCTCGTCCACGGAGAAGGCGCTGGTCTGCGCCCTGAAGGCGGCCGAGGCGCGGGGCGCCGAGACGCTGCTGCTGGGCGGGGCGTTCCTGTCGGGCCTGCCGATCTTCGATCCCCGGCCCGGCGACAGCCATCCCGCGCAGCAGGAGCTGGCCGAGGCGGTCCGCGCCGCCGACGGGATCATCGTGGCCAGCCCCGGCTACCACGGCTCGATCTCGGGCGTGATCAAGAACGCGCTGGACACCCTGGAGCTGACCCGCTCCGACCCGCAGCCCTACCTGTCGCACAAGGCGGTGGGCACGATCATCACCGCCGACGGCTGGCAGGCCGCGGGCACCACCTTGATGGCGCTGCGGGCGATCATACATGCGCTTCGGGGCTGGCCGACGCCGTTCGGCGCCGCCCTCAACGCCGGCGCCGGCCTCTTCGACGAGGCGGGCGACTGCAAGGACCAGAAGGACGCCTGGCAGCTCGCCACCGTCGCCGAACAGGTGGTGGAGTTCGCCCAGATGAGAGCAGGCCGATGAAACGCCCCCACCTCGTTCACCCCGCGAACGGCGCCGACGCCGAGGGCGTCTCAGGCGCCATCAGCCCCATCGAGGACATCATCGAGGACGCCCGCAACGGGCGGCCCTACATCCTGGTGGACGCCGAGGACCGCGAGAACGAGGGCGACGTCATCATCCCGGCCCAGTTCGCCACGCCGGACCAGATCAACTTCATGGCCAAGCATGCCCGCGGCCTGATCTGCCTCTCCATCACCGGCGAGCGCGCGCGCCAGCTGCGCCTGCCGCCCATGGCGCACGAGAACGGTTCGGGCCACGGCACGGCCTTCACCGTCTCGATCGAAGCGCGCGAGGGCGTGACGACCGGCATCTCGGCCCACGACCGCGCCCACACCATCGCCGTGGCGGTGGACCCCACCAAGGGGGTCGACGACGTCGTCTCGCCTGGGCACGTCTTCCCGCTGGTGGCCCGCGACGGCGGGGTGCTGGTCCGCGCCGGCCACACCGAGGCCGCCGTCGACATCAGCCGCATGGCCGGCCTGAACCCCGCGGGCGTGATCTGCGAAATCATGAAGGACGACGGGTCGATGGCCCGGCTTCCCGACCTCGTGGCCTTCGCCCAGCTGCATGGGCTGAAGATCGGCACGATCGCCGACCTGATCGCCTACCGCCGCCGCACCGAGCGGCAGGTGGAGCGCGTGCTGGAGACGCCGTTCGACAGCGCCTACGGCGGCCGTTTCCGGATGGTGATCTACCGCAACTCCATCGACCAGACCGAGCACGTGGTCCTGACCAGGGGCCGCATCGAGCCCGACCGGCCCACGCTGGTGCGCATGCACCGGGTCGACATGGCGTCCGACATGCTGGGCGCCGTCGAGACGCGCCGGGAGTACGTGCCCAAGGCGCTGGAGGCGCTGGCGGCCTACGACGGCGCGGGCGTGGCGGTGTTCATCCGCGACTCCAACCCGCACTGGCTGTCGGAACGCTATGGCCAGCCCCAGGCCGACCACACCGACAACGTCCTGCGCGACTACGGCATCGGCGCCCAGATCCTGCTGGACCTGGGCGTGCGCGACATGACGCTCTTGACCTCGTCCAAGACCGTGCTGCCGGGCTCGGCCGGCTACGGCCTGCGCATCGTCGGCCGTCAGCCGCTGGGCTGAACCTTTCGCCGGGCCAGCCCGACCCACACCCAGACCAGCGCCGCGGCGAACCCCACCCCGTAGCCCCAGAGCAGGTCGGCGGCGCTCAGCCGCAGCAGCTTCTCGTCGAAGCCGTAGAGCCCCGAGAACCAGCGCAGCGCGACGCCGTCCATCAGCATGGCGACGGCGCCCACCACCGTTACGCCCGGCAGGATCTGCTCGGCCGACAGCCGGCCGACCAGCTTGCACAGGCCCACGCTGATCCAACCCACGATCGGCGCGACGAGCAGCGTCCGCAGCAGGTCCTTGTCGACCGGCGCGCCCGTTCGGGCGTGGATGCCGTAGGTGACCAACCCCCACAGCGCCGCGCCCAGGAGCGCCAGCACCGCCACCTGCCAGACCTTCAGCATCGATCGCTCCGCCGATTTTTGTAGCGTCCGCTACATTCGGACATTTTCGTAGCGCGCGCTACAAGGCCTGTCAATGGAACCGACCCAGCCGGAGGCCGCGGGCGCGCGCGGGCCCAAATCGCAGGCGAAGCGCGAGGCGCTGGCGACGCAGATCGCCGACGCCCTGCTGGCCGAGGGCGTGGCGCAAATCCCGCTGCGCGACCTGGCCGCCCGGCTCGGCACCAGCGACCGGATGCTGCTCTACTATTTCGACGACAAGACCGATCTGGTGGAGGCGGCCATCGCCGAGCTGTCGGCCCGAATGGGCGCCATGCTGGCGGAGGTGACCCCCGCCGACCGGCGGCCGCCCGCCGAGGTGCTGGGGTCCACCGCCCGCTTCCTGCTCTCGTCGCCAGTCGCGCCCTTCATGAACGTCTGGGCCGACATCGCCGCGCGTGGCGGCCGGGGGGAAGCGCCGTTCCAGGCCATGGCAGCCCGTTCGGTGGAGAGTTCGCTGGCCTGGCTGGACGGGCAACTGGCCATCGCCGACGACCGGGCGCGTCGCACGGCGGCCAGCACGATCCTGGCGGTGGTCGAAGGCGTGCGCATGATCGAGGCGGCGGCCCCCGGATCGACCGCCGGGGTCACGGCGTTGCTGTCCGGGAGCTTCGTCGGGCGCCCGACGGACGCCTAGCCGATCTGCGGAAACTGCGGCACGCTCGACGCGGCCAGAAGGGCCACCTCTGCGTAACATCGGTGCGCGTAAACGCCGCGCGGGTTCCGCATTGTGCGGATTCACCTATTCCCTTAAGCAAATGAAGGGGATGGGGCTTGATAGAGTGCGAGCATGCCCACGGACGCCTCCCCCGTCTCCATCAATGACACGACCTCGCTGGGACAGCCCCTGTCCACGGACGCCACGGCGACCTCGTATGGCCAGCCGTCGCTGACGACCGACAGCGACACGGCGACCGGCCAGTCCTACCTCAACGCCGACCAGCGGGCCGGCACGGTGGTGAACGGCAAGGAGAGCTTCACCATCGACCGGGCGGGCCTGCAGCTCACCGGCTTCGACGCCAACACCATGGCCCCGGCGCCCGGCTGGGGCGGCGTGGCGGGACGCGCCTTCACGGTCACCTACGCCTTCCGCGCGACCGCGCCCGTGGACATGCCCAGCGACACCGAGGGCTTCCAGCGCTTCAACGCCCAGCAGATCTACCAGGCCGAACAGGCCATGACGGCCTGGTCCGACGTCGCCAACATCACCTTCCGGCGCATCGGCGTCGGGACCGACGGCGAAGGCGCGTATTCCGACAACGCCGCGATCCTGTTCGGGAACTACACCTCGGGCGAGAGCGGCTCGGCGGCCTTCGCCAACTATCCCGGCAGCACCAGCGCCACCAGCAGCGCCGGCGACGTCTGGGTCAACATCACGTCCGGCACCAACAGCCTGCCGTCGATGGGCAACTACGGCGCTCAGGTGCTGATCCACGAGATCGGCCACGCCATCGGCCTGGCCCATCCGGGCGACTACAACGCCGGCGACAGCGACGGCCCGATCACCTACGCGAGCAGCGCCGAGTATTACGAGGACAGCCGCCAGTACACGGTGATGAGCTACTTCTCGGAGAGCAACACGGGCGGCAGCTACGGCGGCCGCTACGCCTCGGCCCCGCAGCTCGACGACATCCGCGCCGCCCAGATCGAGTACGGCGCGAACATGAGCACGCGGACGGGCGACACCGTCTACGGTTTCAACTCGACGGCCGAGCGCGACTGGTTCGCCGCGTCCAGCAGCTCGACCCGGCTGATCTTCGCCGTGTGGGACGCTGGCGGCCGCGACACCTTCGACTTCTCAGGCTACTCGCAGAATCAGTTGATCGACCTGCGCGAGGGCTTCTTCTCGAACGTCGGCGGTCTGGTCGGCAATGTCGCCGTCGCCCAGGGTGCGCAGATCGAGAACGCCATCGGCGGCTTCGGCGCCGACACCATCAACGGCAACGCCGCGGACAACAGCATCCAGGGCGGCGCCGGCTACGACAGCATCTTCGCCGGGGCGGGCAACGACACCATCGACGGCGGGACCGGCCAGAGCTACCTGCGCGGCGAGGACGGCAACGACTCGATCGTCGGCAGCACGGCCTTCGACGACATCCAGGGCAACACCGGCAACGACACCGAGCGCGGCGGCTCGGGCGACGACTACGTGGTGGGCGGCAAGGACAACGACCTGCTGTTCGGCGAGGACGGCATCGACCTGGTCTACGGCAACATCGGTTCCGACACCTGCGACGGCGGCGCGGGCGCCGACACCGTCCGCGGCGGCCAGGACAACGACTCGATCTCGGGCGGCGCCGGCAACGACTTCATGTCGGGCGACAAGGGCGCCGACACTGTGGCCGGCGGCGCGGGCGCCGACCTCTTCCACATCTCCCTGGATTCCGGCAGCGACCGGGTGCTGGACTTCAACCTGGCCGAGGGCGACCGCGTTCACCTGGATCCGGGAACCACCTACAGCGTGGCGCAGGTCGGCTCGGACACCGTGATCACCCTGGGTTCGGGCTCGGACCAGATGATCCTGGTGGGGGTGCAGATGAGCACGCTGACGCCCGGCTGGATCCTGGCCTGAGCCCGTCCGGGTCGGCTCGTCTGAGCCGAGCGGGTCGAACGGGCTCAGCGCTTTGATGGGAGGCCTTCTTGCCCGGGACCCTACGGGCCCAGGAAGGCCTCCGACGGCAGAATCCCGTTTCCAGGCCGGCGTAACCGGCCTATATGAAAAGCCTCACCGCCCGGCCGAAAGGCCGGGCGCCTTCGTTTTCGGAACTTGCCCGCTTTCGGAACCTGATGATGACGCAGATTCTCATGCCCAAGGCGACCGCCGTCTGGCTGGTCGACAACACCTCGCTGACCTTCGACCAGATCGCGGACTTCTGCGAACTGCACCCGCTGGAAGTGAAGGGCATCGCCGACGGCGAGGTGGCGCGCGACATCCGCGGCGCCGACCCCATCGCCAACGGCCAGCTCAGCCGCGACGAGCTGGACGCGGCCGAGAAGAACGAAAAATACCGCATGAAGCCGCAGAAGAGCCGGCACGCCGAGCTGCTGAAGCCGGTGAAGAAGGCGCCGCGCTACACGCCCGTGTCGCGCCGCCAGGACCGGCCGGACGCCATCGCGTGGTTCATCCGCAACCACCCGGAAGTGCCCGACAGCCAGGTCGCGCGCCTGCTGGGCACCACCAAGGCCACCATCGACCAGGTGCGCAACCGCCAGCACTGGAACTCGGCCCAGATCAAGCCGGTGGACCCGGTGACGCTGGGCCTCGCGACCCAGCTCGAGCTGGACGCCGTGGTGCGCAAGGCCGCCGACAAGAAGGCCAAGGACGACGCCCGCCGGGGCATCGTCGAGCCGGAAGGCGCCACCCTGCGCCCGGCGTCCGAAACGGGCGTGGCCGAAGACGACCACGAGCCGGAAACCGACCTGGACGCGGTGTTCGCCGACGATCACGGCGACGACGACGAGGGTTGAGTTAAGGCAGCCGTCCCTCCCCTTCAGGGGAGGGTGGATCGGGCGAAGCCCGAGACGGGTGGGGAACAGAATTCAAGCGCCGGGCTCGATCCTTCGGTCCCCACCCAGCTCGCCTTCGGCGAGTCGTCCCTCCCCTAAAGACGAGGGATGGGCCCGGTGATCAGTGCATCTGGCCGCGAAGGGTCTCGATCTCTTCCTTCAGCCTGAGCTTCTGTCGCTTGAGTTCCTTGAGCTTGAGGTCGTCGGCGTAGGGCCTGCGCATCTCGTCCTGGATCGCTTGTTCCAGGGACTGGTGGCGGGATCCGAGTTCACGGATCCGGGCATCTAGCGCCATGGCGAAGAGCCTCCTCTCAGTTGGACGGCTAATGAGTGAACACCCGCTTCCCGCGGCTGTCAGATCACATATGTTTGCAGTCGCTCGGACGAACCAGGAACACGTGATGGTTGTTGAGGGGGCCCGGAAGTGACAGGCGACAAGCCACGGCTGATCGTCGGGATTTCGGGCGCGTCCGGGGTGGCCTATGGCTTGCGCGCCCTGGACGCGTGCCGGGACCTGGGCGTGGAAAGCCATCTGGTGATGAGCCGCTCGTCGGCCCTGACCCTCGCTCAGGAGACCAGCCTCTCGCCGGCCGACGTGCAGGCCAAGGCCGATGTGGTCCACAAGGTGGGCGACGTGGGCGCGGCCATCGCCTCGGGCTCGTTCCAGACGCTGGGCATGATCGTGGCGCCCTGCTCGGTGCGCACCATGAGCGAGGTGGCCACCGGCGTGACCTCGTCGCTGCTGACCCGCGCCGCCGACGTGACGCTGAAGGAGCGCCGCCCGCTGGTGCTCATGGTGCGCGAGACGCCGCTGCACCTGGGCCACCTGCGCACCATGGTGCGGCTGGCCGAAATGGGCGCGGTGCTGGCCCCGCCGCTGCCCGCCTTCTACGCCAAGCCCGCTACGATCGAGGAGATGGTCGACCAGTCGGTGGGTCGGGCGCTGGACCTGTTCGGCCTGGACTGGAAGCCGGTGAAGCGCTGGGGCGAGGACATCCAGCCGCTGAAGGGCGAGGGCTGACCCATGGCGATCTGGGCCAATTCCATCTGGGAATGGGCGCTGGAGGCCTACGCGCGGCCGGGCGTGCCCGAGGCCTGCCTGAAGCTGCAGGACGACTACGGCCAGAACACCTCGCTGCTGCTGTGGGCCGTCCACGCCGAGGTAAAGGACCCGGAGCTGCTGGGCCGCGCGGCCGCGGCGACACGCGCCTGGGACGCCACGGCCCTGGTCCCGCTGCGCGACGTGCGCCGCAAGCTCAAGGCGCCGTTGCCACCGGTGGCCGACGAGGCGCGCCTGGCGCTGCGCGAGGAGGTGAAGGGGTTGGAGCTGGCCGCCGAGCGCCTGCTGCTGGAGACCCTGGACCGCATGTCGCAGGGCCGCGGCGGCGCGCACGCGCTGGAGGCCCTGGAAGCGGCGTCGAAGGCGTGGGACAAGCCCGCGCCTGCTGGCGCGCTGGCTGAACTGGCCGCCGCGCTGGGGTAGAGTGTCGGGGCCTATGATCGACTATTCCAATTTCACCGACGAGGCCCTCGAGGCCCGGCTGAGCGAGCTGCGCCAGGATCACGCCGATCTGGACGCCGCCATCCAGGCGCTGGCCAACACGACGGTGCCCGACCTGATCGTCATCGGCCGGCTGAAGCGCAAGAAGCTGGCGCTGAAGGACGAGATGGCGCGCGTCGAAGAGTTCCTGAACCCCGACATCATCGCCTAGCGCCTGCCCTTTCCACGGAGTCGGAGAGGAAAAGGGCTCAGCTCGCCTTGCGGCCCCGCTTGGCGTCGAACATGGCGGCGTCGGCCTGGGCGATGAGCGCCTCGGGCTCGAGGTCCGGGTCGATCACGCGGACGCCGTAGCTGGCGCGCAGGCGCGGGGCGCCGGGAACACCCAGGTCCTGTTCGATGGCGCAGGCCAGCTCGGCGGCGCGGGCCTCGGCCGCGGCCTGGTCGGCGCGCATCAGCACCACGGCGAACTCGTCGCCGCCCATGCGGCCCACGATGTCGCTCTCGCGGACACCGGCCCTCAGGCGTTCGGCCACCGCCTGCAGGGCGGCGTCGCCGGCCGCGTGGCCCAGGCGGTCGTTCAGCGACTTGAAGCCGTCGAGATCGAAATAGACCAGGCTGAGCGGGAAGCCGTGGCGGAGCGCGAAGGTGCGGGCGCGGCCCAGCTCGCGCACGAAGGCGCGGCGGTTCAGCAGCGGGGTCAGCGGGTCGCGGTCGGCCAGGCCCTCGGCCTCGTCCAGGCGCGCCTTCAGGCGGTTCACCTCGGTCTTCAGTTCGTCCAGCTCGCCCAGCAGGCCCTCGATGGCCGCCTGGACGGCCGGCGTCATCTCGGCGCGGCTGATGCCCATGAAGCTGGTCTTGTCGACCGGCAGCACGCCGCCGACCGCGGCCGCAGCGGCGGGCGCAGCGACACGGCGGCGGCTCGCCGAAATGGGTTCGCTCCTGACGCCGCCGACCTTCATCGTCATCCCCGGAATGGTTAACGCATTCGACGTCACCGCGGTTAAGGGAATCTAACCGTCCCGCATTGTGCAGGCAAAGCCGGCGCCTATACTCCGCGCCCTTCCGGGGACCCTGCAGGACTTCACATCAATATGAGCGCGCCTGTCGCCATCATCATGGGCAGCCGATCGGACTGGCCCGTGCTGCGCCATGCGGCCGAGATGCTGGAGGGGCTGGGCGTCGCCTATGACGCCCGCGTGGTCTCCGCGCACCGGACGCCGGAGCGGATGTACCACTTCGCCAAGGGCGCTAAGGCCGAGGGCTTCAAGGTGATCATCGCCGGGGCCGGGGGCGCCGCCCACCTGCCCGGCATGACGGCCTCGCTGACCGATCTGCCCGTCCTGGGCGTTCCCGTGGAATCGAAGGCGCTGAAGGGCATGGACAGCCTGCTCTCCATCGTCCAGATGCCCGGCGGCATCCCGGTCGGCACCCTGGCGATCGGCGAGGCGGGCGCCAAGAACGCCGGCCTGCTGGCGGCGCGGATCCTGGCGCTGTCCGACGACGCCCTGGCGAAGCGGGTCGCCGACTTCGCCGCCCAACAGACCGCCAGCGTGTCCGAGGCGGTCGAGTAGAGCTCAGAGACCGATGCCCAAGCTTCCCCTACCGCCCGGCTCCACCCTCGGCATCCTGGGGGGCGGCCAGCTCGGCCGCATGCTGGCGCTGGCCGCCGCGCGCCTGGGCTTCGACGTGGCCGTGCTGGAGCGCGACGCCGACAGCCCCGCCGGCCGCGTGGCCGCCCACACCATCGTCGGGGCCTACGACGACCCCGCGGCGCTGGAACAGCTCGCGGCCCTCGCCCAGGTGGTCACCTTCGAGTTCGAGAACGTGCCGGCCGCCTCGGTGGCCAAGCTGGAAGCGCTTGGCATCGAGGTGGCGCCGGGTCCCGAGGCCCTGGCCGTGGCCCAGGACAGGATCGCCGAGAAGCAGTTCCTGAACGCCAGCGGCGCGCCCACCGTGGCCTTCTCCTCCGCCGACAGCGCCGAGGAGGCCGTGGCGGCGGCGACCGAGATGGGCTGCCCGGTGCTGATGAAGACCCGCCGTGAGGGCTATGACGGCAAGGGCCAGCGCTGGGTCGAGCACGCTCCCGATGCGGCCGCCGCGTTCAAGGCCCTGGGTGGGGCGCCGGTGATCCTGGAGGCGCCGGCCGACTTCGTGCGCGAGCTGTCGATCATCGCCGCGCGCGGCCGCGACGGCGCCACCGCCATCTATCCGCTGGCCGAGAACCACCACGAGGGCGGCATCCTGCGCCGCAGCCTGGCCCCGGCGCAGGTGGGCGAGGACCTGGCCTTCCAGGCCGAGAAGATCGCCGCGCGCGTGCTGAAGGGCCTGAACTATGTGGGTGTGGTCGGCATCGAGCTGTTCGAGCTCAAGGACGGGACCCTGCTGGTCAACGAGATCGCGCCCCGCGTCCACAACACCGGCCACTGGACCATGGACGGCTGCGAGGTCGACCAGTTCGAGCAGCATATCCGCGCCGTCGCAGGCTGGCCGCTGGGGCCCACCGCGCCGCACCACCGCGTCGAGATGCTGAACCTGCTGGGCGACGAGGCCGAGGCCTGGGCCAAGCTGGCCCATGAGCCCGAGACCCGGATCCACCTCTACGGCAAGCGCGACCCCAAGCCAGGCCGCAAGATGGGCCACGTGAACAAGCTGAAGGCGCTCTGAGCGTGAGCATCGGCTTCTACGACCAGAACGCCGAGGACTTCTTCAATCGCTCGGTCGGCGCCGACATGTCGGCCGCCCGCGACGCGTTCGCGGCCCTGCTGCCGCCCGGCGGCCGCGTGCTCGACGCCGGCTGCGGCTCAGGCCGCGACGCGCTGGCCTTCGCCAGGGCGGGCTTCGACGTCATCGCCATGGAGGCCTCGCCCCGCCTGGCCGAGCTGGCGCGGCGCCACACCGGCCTGCCAATCGCGGTGATGACCTTCGACGACGTCGCCTGGCGCGAGACATTCGACGGTGTCTGGGCCTGCGCCTCGCTGCTGCATGTCCCGCGCGCGGCGCTGGCTGCGGCGGTCGGGCGTCTGTGCCATGCGCTGAAGCCGGGCGGCGTGCTCTGGATGTCGTTCAAGTACGGGACCGAGGAACGGCAGGCGGGCGATCGTCGCTTCACCGACCTCGACGAAGCCGGCGCCGCGGCCCTGCTCGCCGAGACCGGCGGCTTAGACCTCGTCGGCATGGAGACGACCCTGGACGTCCGCGACGGCCGGGCCGGCGATCGGTGGCTGACGGTGATCACGCGCCGCGCCTGATGTAAGGTTGACCGGGGCTATGGGAGAATGCGTACCCAGACGCCCTTAAAGCCCCGGCAACCCATTTCGCCGTATCTCGGCAGAGCCGAGCGGAACAACCCGCCAATGCAGGGGTTTAGCCGTCATGCGTGATGAGCTTCATCGGGTGCGCGACTGGGCTCAAGCCAAGCTCGACACGGGCGATGAACCGCCGTGGGCTTGGTATCAGTACATGAAGTTGTGCGAGGCCCTGGACGCCATCATTGACGGCCAAGACGCCACTACCACGGAGAGTTCACAGCAATCGGAGCCGCGTCCGGCCACCTATCTCCGACTAGTGGGCGCCACTTCGCCGCAAGATAGCGCTCAATCCCATCAGCCTGAGCCGCCGTGCACGCTGCCCATGTGACGCGGAGCGTGCCGTATTCGGCATAGCTGATGACGTCTTCATCGCCCTGATGGCAGCGCAGGCGATCGGCGATCTTGCCTTGGCCTACACGCACGACCCGGCTGGGCTTTCCAGCATGCCAGATAATATAGACGCCGAACGTCGTGACGCCGGTAAGATTGACGGTTTCAAGGGGCAACCAGTTGCCGGCCTTGGCCTTGATCCAGCTCAGAGTTTGCATGTTCGATCCCAAACATTTCGACGCTCCCCGGAATCGGAATGTAACAGGAACACGGCCGAGTCGCGAATCCGACCGCGCCGCTAGTCGCGCTTGGGCTTTGTCTTCGAAGACGGTCGGTGCTTGGCAGGCACGACCTTGGCGAAGGCCTTCTCGAAAGCCTTGGGGTCTTCGTCGCATTCCAGCTCGCGCGCCATTTCCTTGAAGCGCTTCGCTTGGTCAGAAGTCTTCGTCGGGGAACTCATCGCGCAGCATGCCTATCAGGTTTCGGTGGGGGACCCCAAGAACGGCGCAGGCGGTCGAGAGCTTGCGGCTAGGCCGCCGAGCACTAGTTTCTTCGCTCACAGCGACGTGCTGGGCCGAGGTCTTTTCGGTCAGGTGCAGCGCCATGGCGACGATGTACTGATCGGCCTTTTCCTTACCGCCGCGTACACCGGCCATCTGCGGGAAACGGAAGGCGACCTGGCCGACTCGAAGGAGGTAATCAGCATCGCTGATCGCCCGCACCTGCTTGCCCTCGTACTGGTCTAGCCACGCCAGCACTTGCGAAACGGTCTTCACCTCGGCGTGAGCTTCGGGCGGGCAGATCGCGCGGCCCTCCTCGATCAGCTTGCCGACGTGCCACAGAATCCGGTTCTGCGCCGGATGCCCCTCGATGCTGATCCAGCTTGACGAGTCGATGACGTAGATCGGCGCCCTAGGTCGGCCAGCCATAGGCCGCCCTACGCTCGGCGACTTCGGCTCTCATCCGAGCGAAGTTTTCCGGCTGCACCGTGGTCAACTCGTACGCTTCGATACGATCCAGGGCGCCGGCATCGAGGGCGCGGAACACAACGTCGAAATGCCGACTGCCGAAGCGGTTGGCCATCTTCTCGTAGTAGTCGGGCCCACCGCCGCCCTTCCTGCGCGGCGGGCGGCTAAGCATGCTCATGACCTGCCGTCCGAAGCCGTCCGGCGCGAGCCCAATTTCTTCAAGGTGGATCGCCACGGCGGTCAGGCTCACGTGGAACCGCTCGGCGAGCATCCTCACATCGCGAAGGTCCCAACTGCGGTGACCGCCGTTGACCAGCCGCGCCTCGGCCGTGAAGCGGTCAACGGGCATGAGGAAGTGAGCGGCGAAGCGATTGCAGAGCCGTTCGGTCGCGCTGCCACCGCGCTCGTCGCTGATGCCGGTGAGGCGGAGCAGCAGGTGATAGTACTCGTGGAACAGCGTGAAGAGCCGCGCCTCGGGCTTCGGCTCGTCGCCGTTGATGATGATCACGGGCACCTGGCGCTCGTCGTACACGGCAAGCCCGCGCCAGTCGTCTACCGTCCCGGCCGCCATCACGTAGACGAAGACGCCGCTCTCTTCGATCAGCGTGCGAAAATGGCGGAACGCCTCGGCGGGCGTCCGCATGCCAAGCTGCATATCGACGTTGAACTTCAGGCGCTCGCGTTCAACCTCGGCAACGACTTCCGGCCTCGTGCCGGATGTTGCGCGGGGTAGATCCATGGCGCGGAACTCGGCGGGCGCCGCGTCACGAATGTCCGCAAGCCCGTCGATGACGAGGTTCACCTCATCGAGCATGCTCATCAGGTCGGGCGTCCATCGCGCCGCGCCGCCTTCCACCGTGCGGAAGTCGTCAACCTTGAGGCGGGTCGCGGGCGGGAGGGGCTCGGGCATCAGCAGCGCGGAGAAGCTGATGCCGTACTTGTTCGCCATATTGCGAAGCTGGGTGACGTTCGGGATGACATGGCCGCCCTCCAAGGCGTCCAGTTCGTCGGGCGCCATCCCAAGCCGGTCGGCAGCCGTGATCATGTCGAGGCCGCGCTCAGACCGCGCCCAGACCAAAACCCTCGGATTGACCGGTACAGCCGTCACCCTGCCAACGAGTCCCGGTAAAGAAGCCGTTTCCCCACGATCCCGGAGAGTGCGCGGTCGGTCCTTTCCTCATCGTTGACGCCGAGGGCGACGCGCGCGCTGTACCGGAAGTCGAACTCAGCCATATAGCGGTGAAGGTGGCGTTTTCCGCAATGCTGATAAACGCCCTTCATGCCGCGCTTGAAGACGCTGAAGTAGCCTTCAATGGTGTTGGTGTGGATCACCGGGTCACTGCGACGGACGTACTCTTCGGCGCCGTGATTGACCGTCTGGTGATCGCTGAAGGCCCGGCCAAGCGGGATGTAATGGCGAGCCTCGTCTGTCATAAGGCGGGCTTCGCGGGCGATGTTGGCGCTCAGGATCGGCGCCAGCGTTTCGGCCTTGAAGTCGTCCACGACAAAGGACCGGGCGCGGCCGGTGTCGCGGTCGATCAAGGCCAGCACGCGGTTCTTCTTGTTCCAGCCCTTGCGACCCTTCGGGGCGCCAGGCTCGCGACCGATGAAAGTCTCGTCGGCCTCCACCATCCCGCCGCCCGCTCCGAAGGGCGCGAGATCGCCAGATCGCATCGCCTCGCGAATGCGATGGCTCATGAACCAAGCCGTCTTCAGCGTGACGCCCAGCGTCCGGTGAAGCTGGTTGCTGCTGATGCCCTTCTTGCTGGAGCAGAGCAGGTACAGGGCCTGTAGCCAGATGTGCAGTTTGACGTTGCTGGCCTCGAAGACCGTGCCGACCTTCACGGTGAAGGGCTTGCGGCAGTCGCCGCACTTCCGAACGCCCATGCGGGTGCTCTTGCCCTTAAGTTCGTAGATGCGGCCGAAGCAGCCGCAGTGCGGGCACACCGGGCCATTCGGCCACACACGCTTCTCCACGAAGGCGTAGGCGGCCTTTTCGTCATGGAAGTGCTTGGCGGACAGGATGGACAGCGACTTACTCCTTAAGCATCACTTTTATCCCATAAGAGTCAGCGTCTTGCAAGCGTTTTGGGTACGCTTTCTATAACAATCCCGGTTGACCTTACATCCCCACCATGTCAGGTTCTCCTTACATCGAGGAGCGCCGCAATGGCCATGGACATCGCCCACCGCCGCTATCTGATCCGGACCATCGCGTTCATGGTCCCCTATGTGGCGATCAACATGGCGGCGATCGGCGGCGCGTTCGACGACCGGACCAAGCCAGGGTCGTACCTGCTGGGCCTGGCGGTCGCCGCGCCAGTGATCGGCCAGCTCTGGGCCACCCTGGCGCTGATGCACGACGCCGACGAATACGTCCGCGCGCTGACCGCCAAGCGGTTCATCCTGGCGTCGGGCGGCGCCATGGCGATCTTCACCGCCTGGGGCTTCGTCGAGGAGTTCGCCCGCGCGCCGCACGTGCCCGGATACGCCGTCTACATGCTCTTCTGGGCCTGCTACGCCGCGGTGACGCCCTTCGTGCGGACGACGCGGTGAAGAACCGGCTGAAGGAATTGCGCGCGGCCCGCGGCTGGACCCAGGCCGACCTGGGCGAACGGCTGGGCGTCTCGCGCCAGGCGATCATCGCCTTGGAGAGCGACAAGCACGACCCGTCCCTGGACCTGGCCTACCGGATCGCCGCCCTGTTCGGCGATCCCGTGGAGGCGATCTTCGAGAATCCGCACAGCTGAGCTCTTCCCTCCCCTTTATGGGAGGGGGATGCGAGCAACGCGAGCAGACGGGTCGGGAATCCGCGACCGGGCGCGGAGCTTGATCAGGTATTCCCCACAGGGAAGGCGCTAGCCCCCGTACCGCCGCTGGCCCAGATGCTCGGCCACGTCGTTCAGCCAGCGGCTGGGGCGGACGTCGGTGGTGGCCTTCCACTTCTCGAAGCGCATGACGTCCTCGATGCGACGGTCGACGAAGGCCATGGCCTCCTCGCGGCCCTGGGACATGCGGATCGTCATGGCGGCGCCGAGGATCCCGGCCAGGATGGCGCGCTTGGTATAGTGGTTCTCGTCCGTGGCGGTGTCGCCGGCCCAGCGCCACAGGTGGTCGGCGCTCTCCCAGGCCAGGCGCGAGGCCAGCGGCAGGTTCTGCGGCAGGGCCAGGAACCCCATCCAGCGGCGCAGCGCCGGCTCGTCGCTCGCGGCGGCGTCCAGGCGCGCCTCCACGGCGCGGCGGATACGCTCGCGGATCTTCAGGTTCGAGGCGTGGACGTCGGCAAGCGCCGCCAGGGCCCGGGCGTCATGCCGGCGCGACAGCAGGGCGGCCAGGTCGGTCGGGCCGTGCGGAATCAGGAGCTCCGTCTCGCCCTGGGACATCCCGAGCGCCTGGCCGGCCAGGATGGACGTGCGGCGTGTCCATCCATGGACCGGGGCCAGCTTGAGCGTCTCGTCCAGCAGGGCCTGTTCGGTGGTCTCGGCCCATTGCTGCGCTGCGGTGGTCATGGTTGCTTTGTATGCCGAACGCGTGGACATGGCACCTTCGTTCTGCTATCTCGCGCCGCTCAAACCCGAAGGCTAGCCCCTTCGGGCGATCCATTTTTGCACGCTCGCCGCCTTTTAGACCGGTCGAGGCGGGCGGCTAGCGTAGGCAGGAGAGGTTCCTCTGGTTCAGATTTTCGTCCGCGACAACAACGTCGATCAGGCCCTCAAGGCGCTGAAGAAGAAGATGCAGCGCGAAGGCTCGTTCCGCGAAATGAAGCGGCACGTCCACTACGAAAAGCCCTCGGAAAAGCGCGCCCGCCAGAAGGCGGAAGCCGTGCGCCGCGCCCGCAAGCTGGCCCGCAAGCGCGCCCAGCGCGAAGGCCTGATCGCGGCGCCGAAGAAGCCGTCGCGCTAAAGCCATTGGTCAGGCCTAAAACCTGGCACGAATGATGCTTATTTGAAGGGCTGCGCCAACCGGCGCGGCCCTTTTTGCGTATATGGTCCCAAGGGGCCTTTCGATTGCAGGCGTGTTGTCCTGCAATCGAAAGGCCCCCGACTTAGGCTAGGGTCTTGAGCATGACCTCGGTCATGCTCAAGGCGCGATGTACGGTCGCAATTGGTCCGCGTTAAATGGTCCAACACCGGTCGGCGTCTTATCTATCGGTCTGGTACGCCGCTTTCCTGGGAACGGTCATCACATGAACCTCCGCAATCTCGTCATCTGGGGCGTCATTGTCGTCGTCCTGATCGGGCTCTACAGCATGATGACGGGGGGCGGCCGCGGGGCCGCCGGGACCCATGAGGTCACCTACTCGCAGCTGCTCACCAAGGTGAACAACGGCGAGGTGAAGAGCGCCGTGGTCCGCGGCCAGGTGGTCGAGGTCACCGACCAGAGCAACCGCATCTACACCGCCAACACGCCGATCAATCAGGACGACCTGATGCAGCGGCTGGAGAAGGGCGGCGCCAACATCTCGGTCAAGGCCGCCGGCGGCATCACCCTGGTGGGCCTGCTGCTGAACTCGCTGCCGATCCTGCTGCTGATCGGCGTGTGGATCTTCTTCATGCGCCAGATGCAGGGCGGCGCGCGCGGGGCCATGGGCTTCGGCAAGTCGAAGGCCCGCCTGCTCACCGAGAACAAGAACCGCGTCACGTTCGAGGACGTGGCCGGCGTGGATGAGGCCAAGGAAGAGCTGACGGAGATCGTCGACTTCCTGAAGGACCCGCAGAAATTCCAGCGCCTGGGCGGCAAGATCCCGAAGGGCGCCCTGCTCATCGGCCCGCCCGGCACCGGCAAGACCCTGATCGCGCGCGCCGTCGCGGGCGAGGCGGGCGTGCCGTTCTTCACGATCTCGGGCTCGGACTTCGTCGAAATGTTCGTGGGCGTCGGCGCCAGCCGCGTGCGCGACATGTTCGAACAGGCGAAGAAGAACGCGCCCTGCATCATCTTCATCGACGAAATCGACGCGGTCGGTCGTCACCGGGGCGCTGGCCTCGGCGGCGGCAACGACGAGCGCGAGCAGACGCTGAACCAGCTTCTCGTCGAGATGGACGGCTTCGAGGCGAACGAGGGCATCATCCTCATCGCCGCCACCAACCGTCCCGACGTGCTGGACCCGGCCCTGCTGCGTCCCGGCCGCTTCGACCGCCAGGTCGTGGTGCCGAACCCCGACATCAACGGCCGCGAGCGCATCCTGCGCGTCCACATGAAGAACGTGCCCCTGGCCGCCGACGTGGACGTGAAGGTCATCGCGCGCGGCACCCCCGGCTTCTCGGGCGCCGACCTGGCCAACCTGGTCAACGAAGCCGCCCTGATGGCCGCCCGCAAGAACCGCCGCATGGTCACCATGCGCGACTTCGAGGACGCCAAGGACAAGGTCATGATGGGCGCCGAGCGCCGGTCGATGGTCATGACCGAGGAAGAGAAGAAGCTGACGGCCTACCACGAGGGCGGCCACGCGCTGGTGGCGCTGAACGTCCCCGCGACGGACCCGGTGCACAAGGCCACGATCATCCCGCGCGGCCGCGCGCTGGGCATGGTCATGCAGCTGCCGGAACGCGACAAGTTCTCGATGAGCTACGAGCAGATGACCTCGCGTCTGGCCATCCTGTTCGGCGGCCGCGTGGCGGAAGAGATCATCTTCGGCAAGGACAAGATCACGTCCGGCGCCTCGTCCGACATCAGCCAGGCCACCAAGCTGGCCCGTGCGATGGTGACGAAGTGGGGCTTCTCGGACCGGCTGGGTTCGGTGGAGTACGGCGAGAACCAGGAAGAGGTGTTCCTGGGCCACTCGGTCGCCCGCAACCAGAACGTCTCGGAGGAGACCGCCAAGATCATCGACGAAGAGGTCCGGCGTCTGGTGGAGGGCGGCGAGAGCGAAGCCCGCCGCATCCTGACCGAGAAGCTCGACGACCTGCACACGCTGGCCAAGTCGCTGCTGGAATACGAGACCCTGACCGGCGACGAGATCGTCAACGCGCTGAAGGGCGTTCCCCCCAGCCGCGACGAGAGCGAAGCCAAGCGCCCGACGGGGCCGTCGGTCGCAGTGCCGATCTCGCCCAAGCCCAGCGCCGAACCGGCGTAAGGCTGAAGCTTCAGGATCAAGACCAAGGCGGTCGCGCAAGCGGCCGCCTTTTTCGTTTGAACCACACCGGTGTCATCCCGGCTTTCGCGAAGCCAACGACCGGGATGGCACCCGTAGGTATGGCCAAGCCCTACCCCACGAAGATCCAGTCACCGGTCAGCGCTGACATCTGGACGCCCACCAGCACCACCGTCGCCCCGCCGGCGACGGCGACCACGGTGTCGGCGCCCTGTTGGTTGACCGTGTAGGTGCTGCCGGGGTCTAGGCGGACGCGGTCGCCCTCGCCGCGGTTGAAGTCCAGCACGCGATCGACGCCGGCGCCGCCAAAGCTGTTGAAGATGTCGGCGCCCGCGCCGCCGGTGATCGTGTCCGAGCCCAGGTCGCCCGAGAGGAAGTCGGCGCCGTCGCCCCCGCGCAGCACGTCGTCGCCCTGGCCGCCGCGGACGATGTCGGCCCCGATGCCACCGTCGCCGGTGTCGTCGCCCAGGTTGCCGTAGACGATGTCGTCGCCCTCGTCGCCCGAGAGGCTGTCGTTGTCCTTGCCGCCCACCACCCAGTCTCCGCCCAGGCCGCCCGAGACAGTATCGTTGCCCGCGTTGCCGTGGACGTCGTCGAAGGTCAGGCCGCCGTAGATGACGTCGTCGCCGTCCTCGCCACGCAGGTAGTCCGAGGCGTCGCCCGCGGCCGCACGCGGGGACAGGCGGTGGATGTCGCCGTCCAGGCCGATCAGGTAGAGCCGCCCCGTTCCGTCCACGGCGAACGAGGCGATCTGGTCGATGTCGCCGCCCGAGACGCTGAGCTGGGCGTTGCGGTTGAGGAAGTCCTGCGCCTGGCCGTTCCCGTAGGCCACGGTCCAGAGATTGCCGCTGCCGAAGTCGCCGAAGACGTAGAGCCCGTTGGCCCCGCCGGGCCCGTGGTAGACGTAGCCGCCCGTCACCGAGATCCCCGAATAGAGCGGCGTGGTGCGGTCGTAGTCCAGGATCGGGTCGGTCAGCCCGGCCTGCGAGCCGCCCGAGAAGGTCGAGAAGCCCTCCTTGATCTTCCAGCCCAGGTTCAGCCCGCCCTGGCCGGCGGCGATGCGGTCGATCTCCTCGCGCGCGCCCTGCCCCACGTCGCCGATCCAGAGATCGCCGGTGGCGGAATCGAAGCTGGCCCGCCAGGGGTTGCGCAGGCCGTAGAGCCAGACTTCGTCAGCGCCCGGGACGCCGCCGGCGAACGGATTGCTGGCCGGGACGGCATAGTTCTTCGCCGGATCGCCCGGGAAGGCGTCGCCGTTCACGTCGATCCTCAGGATCTTGCCCAGCAGGGAATTGATGTTCTGGGCGTTGTTCTGCGGGTCGCCGCCCGAGCCGCCGTCGCCCGAGGCGATGTACAGCATCCCGTCCGGCCCGAAGCCTATCCAGCCGCCGTTGTGGTTGTCGAAGGGTTGGTCGTACCCGAGGATCAGCCGGCTCGAGGCGGCGTCGGCGTGGTTGGCGTCGGCGCGGCGGTACTCCCGGATCTCGGTTTCGCCCGCCGCATTGGTCAGGTTCACGTAGAACAGGCCGTTGGACGGGTAGCCGGGATGGAAGGCCAGTCCCAACAACCCCTGCTCGCCGCCGCCGGCCAGGCTGCTGTCCGGCAGGTCGAGGAAGGCGTCGCCGTTCATCTGGCCTGTGGCCAGGTCCAGGATACGGATGCGGCCGGTGTGCTGCTCCACGATGAAGAGCCGGTTCGGGTCACCCGGCGGCGAGGCGGCGAACAGCGGATTGGAGAGGCCCGACGCGACCCGCACGGCGTCGATGATCGTCGACCCCGCTTCCAGGTCCGCGCTCGAATGGCCGTAGATCGTGTCGTTCCCGGTCCCGCCGAAGATGCTGTCCGAGCCGTCGCGGCCCGAGAGCGTGTCGGCCCCGCCCGTCCCGTTGATGGTGTCGCGCGCACTCGTTCCGTCGATGTCGGCCACGGCGTCCCTCCGCAGGCAGGCTTCCTGTGAAGCCTGGCTCCACAGTATGACTGCCGCCAAGCCCGATGAGTTCCACGCCGCCGAACATTGCTCGCCCGAAGGTCATGGGCATCGTCAACGCCACGCCCGACAGCTTCTCGGACGGCGGCCGCTTCCTCATGCCCGGCGCGGCGCTGGCGCACGCCCGCCGGCTGATCGCCGAGGGGGCCGACATCCTGGACCTGGGAGCCGAGTCAACCCGTCCGGGCGCCGACCCCGCGCCCGCGGAGGTGGAGATCGAGCGGCTGGTCCCGCTGATCCGGGCGATCCGCGCCGAGAGCCCGATCCCGATCTCGGTGGACACCATGAAGCCGCAGGTGGCGCGGGCGGCCATGGCCGCCGGCGCGAGCCTCTGGAACGACGTGACGGCGCTGCGCCATACGCCCGACGCTCCGGCCGTCGCCGCCGGGCTCGGCTGCGACGTGGTGCTGATGCACATGCAGGGAGAGCCGCGCACCATGCAGGCCGAGCCGCACTACGACGACGTGGTGGCCGAGGTCTGCGCCTTCCTGGCGGAACGGGCGGATGCGGCGATGGCGGCCGGCGTGGCGCGAGAGCAGATCTGGCTCGATCCCGGCATCGGCTTCGGCAAGCATATGCTGCGCCACAATCTGCCGCTTCTCGCGGGCCTGGACCGGGTCGTGGCGCTAGGCTTCCCGGTGCTGCTTGGCGCGAGCCGCAAGGCCTTCATCGGCGCGCTGGACCATGGCGCCAAGGCCGACGCGCGCCTGGGGGGCTCGATCGCCGCGGCGCTGGCCGGCGCCTCAGCCGGCGTGGCGGCGGTGCGGGTCCACGACGTGCGCGAAACCGTCCAGGCGCTGGCGGTCCAGGCGGCCATCGCTCAGGCGGGCAGCTCGCCCGAATAGAAGGGACCGGCCGCGTCGGCGCGGGCGCGTACCGTGCTCCACGGAGTCTCGATACCATCGGCCGCGTCCTCGATGGCCTGCAGGTGGGCATGCCAGCCCGCGCCGACGCCGGCGGCGTCCTTCGCAGGCAGGCCCGAGTGGGTGAGCGTCACCTTGCAGCCGTCGCCGTCGGGCTCCAGGTCCCAGCGGACCAGCGACTCGTTCGAGCCGTCCAGCTCGGTCCAGGCCCAGGCGAACGTCCGCATCGGCTCGAAGGTCACGATCCGGCCCAGGCTGCGGTAGTTCTCGTCCTTGAAGTCCAGCTCCATCACGCCGCCCGGCGCCAGTTGGTCGATCTTCGTATTGGCGAACCAGTCCGAGACGCGCTCCGGGACGGTCAGGGCCGCCCAGACCTTCTCCAACGGCCGCGCGTAGCGGCGGCGGAACACGATCTCCGCCGTGTCGCCGGTGCGGCGGATTTCGCCGAGGTCGCCTTGGGTCATTGCTCACGCTCCAGATGGTCGTCGAGCGCGGCCAGGCGGCGCGCCCAGAACTGGCGATAGGGCAGCAGCCAGGCTTCGAGGTCGGCGAGGCCGCCCGGCTCCAGCCGGTACAGCCGCCGCTGGCCGTCGGCCCGCATGCTGACGAGCCCGGCCTCCCGTAGCAGCTTCAGCTGTTTGGAGACGCCGGGCTGGCTCAGTCCCACCGCCGAGACGATGGCCCCCGCCGGCCGCTCGCCCTCCCGCAGCAGGTCCAGGATGGCCCGGCGGCTGGGTTCGGCGATGGCTTCGAAGGGCGTCATGGCTTGAGTTATATATTCAAGAAGAAATATAACTCAACAAGAATATTATCACCTTGAGCGGCAGGAGGCCTTAGCGCGCGGCCTTCACCCGCGGATGATCCCGCCAGGCCGGCAGGGTCGCCATGTAGGCCAGGGTCTCGCGCTCGGCGTCGGCGCGTTCGCCGCCGTTCTCGCGGAGTTGCCACGAGACCATCCGCTCGAAGCGGGTGTCGAAGTCCTGCAGGGCGCCGGTCTCGTCGACGCAGTACTGGCAGTAGCGGCCGTTCTCGATGGGCATGCCGCAGCTTTCGCACTTGTGGGTCACAGGTCGGGCCTTTCGGATCTGAGGGCGTTGACGAGGTCGGCCAGCGCTTCGGCGAGCAAGGCGCGGCGGTCGGGGTCGAGCTTGGCGGCGGCGCGAGCGAGGCGCTGACGGTCCAGCACGCGCATCTCCTCGGCGAGCGTCTCGCGGCCGTGGGCGGTCAGCCAGATGAGCGCCCGGCGGGCGTCGTCGGGATCGGGGTCGCGCCGCACCAGGTCCTTGCCCACGAGGTGGTCGACCATCTCGGAGAGGGTGGAGGACGCGCGCGCCAGGTGGCGTGACAGCTCGGTCAAGGTCACCGGGCCCGCCTCGGCCAGGTGCAGCAGGAAGGCCGTGGTCTCGCGGGTGAGCTGGTCGCGCTTGTCGCGCACGCGCCGCACCCCGTGCAGGTAGACGCCCTGGTAGGCGTCGGCGAAACGGTCGGCGAAGGCGTCGGCGTCCATGGCGGGCAAGCTGGCCGCTTGGGGATAGTTCGTAAATCCCGATGCAAATCCCTGCGTGATCACGGTAACTGCGCTGATGCAGACACTCGGCCGAGTCCTGATCATCGCCGGTTCCGACAGCGGGGGCGGGGCGGGCATCCAGGCCGACATCAAGACGGTCACGGCCCTGGGCGGCTATGCCGCCACGGCGATCACGGCGGTGACCGTGCAGAACACCCTGGGCGTCACCGGCGTGCACCCGATCCCGCTGGACGTGGTCGAGGCCCAGGCGCGCGCGGTGCTCAGCGACATCGGCGCCGATGCGATCAAGACCGGGATGCTGGGCGACGCCGCCACGGTCGAACTGGTCGCCCGGCTGCTGGACGACGCCAAGGTCCCGGCCGTGGTCGACCCCGTGATGGTAGCCAAGGGCGGCGCCTCGCTGCTGGCAGCGGAGGCGGTGGCGGCGGTGCGCGAGCGGCTGATCCCGCGCGCGGCGTTGCTCACGCCCAACGCGCCCGAGGCCGAGGCCCTGACCGGCCTATCGGTGGAGACCACCGACGACCTGCGCCGCGCCGGCGAGGCCCTGCTGGCGGCGGGCGCCAAGGCCGTGCTGATGAAGGGCGGCCACGTGCCGGGCGACCGCGTGGTCGACGTGCTCATGACGCCGGCCGGCGAGACCGCGTTCGAGGGAGAGCGGATCGACAGCCGCCACACCCACGGCACCGGCTGCACGCTGGCCTCGGCCTGCGCGGTCGGCCTGGCGCAGGGGCTGCCGCTGGTCGAGGCGGTGGCGCGAGCCTGGGACTATGTCCACGAGGCCATGCTGCGCGCGCCGGGCCTGGGCGCGGGACACGGGCCGCTGGACCACGCCTGGCCTCTTCGGGGCCGCGCATGAGGCACGCCGACGAGTTGGAGGCGATCCTGCGGGCCTCGCCCCCCGTGATGCAGGTGCTGCGCACGGTCCGCGACCTGGACCTGCCCGACTGGCTGCTGTTCTCGGGCGCCGTCTACCAGCGCGTGCTGAACCACCTGGGCGGCCGCGACCTGGACTATGGGATCAAGGACTACGACATCGGCTATTTCGACGCCTCGGACATCTCCTACGAGGCCGAGGACGTGGTGATCCAACGCGTTGCCGCCGCCTTCGAGCCGCCGCTGCGCGAGCTGGTCGAGGTGCGGAACCAGGCGCGGGTCCACGTCTGGTTCGAGGGCAAGTTCGGCGAGGCCTACCCGCCGCTCACCTGCTCGGCCGACGCGCCGGCGCGGTTCGTGAGCCCGATGTTCGCGGTGGGCGTGAAGCTGGAGACCGACGACCGGATGACGGTGATCGCGCCCTTCGGCCTGGACGACCTCTTCGCCCGTATCCTGCGGCCGAACCCCAACCGCGGCGAGCGCAACTTCCCCCGCATCTCGGCCTCGGCGAAGACGCGCTGGCCCGAGATCACGGTGCTGCAGCGCTAGCGCCGGTAGACGTCCGGGTCTCGGATCTCCATCCAGTTCTCCACCTTGGTCAGCTCGGTGAAGCCGTACTGGCGGTAGAGGCCGTGAGCGTCGCGGGTGGCCAGATGCATCCGCCGGAAACCCTGCAGGTCGGGATGGGCCTTGATGAAGGCCATGATCTTCTTGCCCAGGCCGGAGCCGCGATGCGCCTGGTCCACGAACACGTCGCAGACCCAGCCGAAGGTCGCCCTGTCGGTGACCACGCGCGCCATCGCCGCCATGGTCCCGTCGGGGGCATAGACGCCGATCGTCAGGCTGTTCGCCACCGACTTCGCGAAGGTCTCGAACGGGACGCCCTCGGCCCAGTAGCTCTCGGTCGAGATCCAGCGGTGGGCGCGGGCCAGGTCGAACCGCCCTGGGTCGTCGCTCACCTCGTACGTCATCTGGCCCTCCTCGTCGGTCCGCGGCGCGGGAAGTGGCCCTTGCCGCCCAGGCCTGGCCGACGCAAGTCCTGGGGCCGATTTCGAGGAGGCCAGTCTTGCGCCAGTGGACCGTCGATGCGTTCGCCGCCCAGCCCTTCCGGGGCAATCCCGCCTGCGTGGTCGATCTGTTCGACGCCTGGCCCGACGCCGGCTGGATGCAGGCCCTGGCGGCCGAGAACAACCAGGCCGAGACCGCCTTCCTGCTGAAGACGGCCGATCCGGCGCGCTTCGGCCTGCGCTGGTTCACGCCCGCCGTCGAGGTGCCGCTGTGCGGCCACGCGACGCTGGCGTCGGGCCACGTGCTGTTCTCCGAGCTGGGTCTTGTCGCCGACCGCGTGACCTTCGACACGAAGTCGGGCCCGCTGATCGTGAGCCGCCACGGCGAGGGTTACGAGATGGACTTCCCGGCCCAGGCCCCGGAGCGCGTCGCCGCGCCGGATGGCCTGGTCGAGGCGCTGGGCGCGACGCCGACCGAGGTCTGGGCCTCGAACTACCTCATCGCGCTGTTCGACGACGAGGCCGTGGTGCGCAACCTGAAGCCCGACATCCCGGGCCTGAACCGCGCGGCAGGCGCCGTGCGCGACCGGGGCAACGTCGGCGTGGCCGCTCTGGCCCGGCCCGGCGCGCCCCACGATGTGGTCGACCGCTTCTTCGCGCCGGGGTCGGGCATTCCGGAAGACCCCTGCACCGGCTCGCTCCACTGCATCCTGTCGCCGCTGTTCGCCGACAAGCTGGGGCGGCCGACCGTGCGCTTCCACCAGGCCTATCCGAGCCGGGGCGGCGACTTGGAATGCGAGCACCGCGGTGACCGCGTGCTGATCCGCGGCCGCGCCGTCACCATGATGGAAAGCCGGCTGCGCGCCTCTTCCTGACGCAAGAAGACGCCCCCGGAGCCAAAGCTCCGCGGGCGCCTCTCCTACTCCGCCGGGGGTGTGTGCGCCCGGCGGGATGTCAGGTCAGATGACTAGCGGCGGTGGCCGTAGCCGTAGCCGTAATCACGGTCGTGGGTCTGGCGGGCGATCTGCGCGTCCAGGCGGTCGAAGCGACGGTCGAGGTCGGCGCGTTCGCGGGGGTTCAGGCCGTTGATGCGATACCGGGCCTCGAGCCGGGCGATCTCGCGGGCGTCCTGACGCAGGTCGGCGGCCTCGCGGCGATCCAGGGCGCCCGAGCGGACACCCCATTCGATGCGCCGGTTCAGTTCATCCTGGCGCTGGTTCAGGTTGTAGGCGCCGTCGTCGTGATGCCAGCGGGCCGGCTGGGCCGAGGCGATGGCCGGGGCGGCGACGGCCGTCACGGTCGTGACGGCGGCCAGAGCGGCGATCAGGGTCTTCATGGTCTGGTCTCCTGGGTCCGTGTCGGCCGGGGATCGGCCTTCAATGACGACAAGAGACCACGCGACACCTGACCGCGGTCTGAGAGCCGCGGTTGGCTCGGGTTCACCTACGTTGCAGGAAATTCAGGTGCGGCGTCAGGCCGCCGCGCCGGCCTGGGCATTGCCCGCCTGGCCGCCGGTCGCGGCGGCGTTCAGCACGGCCGAGATCGCGTCGTACAGCTTGGCGATCTCGATGGGCTTGGCCACGTGGGCGTCCATGCCGACCGCCAGGTATTCCTCGACCTGGTGGGTCAGGGCGTTGGCGGTCAGGGCCACGATCGGCGTGCGCCGGCGGCCGCTGGTCCGCTCGGCCTCGCGGATCGTCGAGGCCGCGGTGATGCCGTCCATGACCGGCATCTGGATGTCCATGAGGATCAGGTCGTAGCTGCCCGTGCGCCAGGCCTCGACCGCCTCCTTGCCGTCCGGGACGATGTGCACCTCGATGCCCAGCGAGCCCAGGACCGCGGCCAGCACCTGCTGGTTGGTCGGGTTGTCCTCGGCGGCCAGCAGGCGCAGGTCGCCCTCTTCCGACGCCTGGGCCGGCTCCACGGCCTGCAGCGAGGCCGGGCGGCCGCGGGTCAACGGCAGCTCGACGGTGAAGGTCGAGCCGTGGCCTTCGCGGCTCTCCACGTTGATCGAGCCGCCCATCATCTGGGTCAACTCGCGGCAGATGGCCAAGCCCAGCCCCGTGCCGCCGAAGCGGCGGGTGGCCGAGTTGTCGGCCTGGGTGAACTTCTCGAACAAGCTGGGCAGCTTCTCCGGCGCGATGCCGACGCCGGTGTCGGTCACCACGACGCGCAGGCCGCCGGCCGCATTGATGTCCACGTGCGCGCGCACGGAGCCCTGCGGCGTGAACTTGACCGCATTCGACAGCAGGTTGCCGACGATCTGGCGCAGGCGGTCGGCGTCGCCGCGCCACCAGCCCTTGGCCTCGTCGGCGATCGAGACTTCGAAACCCAGACCCTTGGCCTTGGCCATGATCTCGAAGTTCTCGCGCGCCTTGTCGATGGCGCCCTCGGCGTCGAAGTCCTCTTCGAAGAGGGTCAGCTTGCCGGCCTCGATCTTCGACAGGTCGAGCACGTCGTTCAGCACGGCCAGCAGCAGGCCGCCCGAGCGGCGGATGACGTCCAGGCGGTCGCGCTGCACCTGGTCGAGCTGGCCCAGCGCCATGACCTCGGCCATGGCCAGCACGCCGTTCAGCGGCGTGCGGATCTCGTGGCTCATGTTGGCCAGGAACTGGGTCTTCAGCACGTTGGCCGCATTGGCCTCGTCGCGGGCGATCTCCAGCTCGCGCATGGCGCGCTTCAGGTCGTCCTCGCGCTCGGCCAGCTTGCCCAGCAGGTGGTTGAAGCTCTCGGTCAGGCTCTGGAAGAGCTCGTCCGAGGCGTCGATGTTCACGGGTGTGAAGCTGCCGCCGGCGGCCACTTCGTGCATGGCCTGCGACAGGATCTGCACCGGCTTGATCACACGGTGCGCCAGGCTGCGGGCCAGGAACAGCGCCACGCCCACGCCGCCGAACAGCAGCACGAAGGTGAGCGCGATGAACTGCGGCAGCAGCGGCGCCAGCGACGGCTGGCGGATCGTGAGGGCGACCGTGCCCACGGTGCGGCCGTCGACCGTGATCGGCCGGGTGATGACTTCGCGTTCGGCGTCGGCCGGGGCCGCGCCGCGGACCTCGGCCAGAGGGCGGCCCGACGTATCCAGCACCTGGGCCGAGATCACGTCGGCGCTGCGCTGGGCGGCGGCGATGGTCTGGCCGAGGTGAACGCGGTCCAGCGGAGCGACGGCCGGGGCGGCCATCTGGGCGGTGACCTCTGTCAGGCCCTCATGGAAGCGGTGCGACTGCGTGCGGGCCACGGCCCACTGCTGGAGCATGAACGTCAGGCAGGCCGCGAGCAGCACCACGACGGTCGTGATCAGACCCACCCCCGCCACGCGCGCGTGGAACGTGGCCGTCGGCGCAGCACTCGTCGGCGCGCCGTTCTGAGAGGGGTCCCCCGGCAGGTTCATGCATCCAGGGATAGCGAGATAGTCCTAACGCTTCGCTTCCGTCGCAACCTGCGAGCGTCATGGGTTTCATTTAAACTGTGCTTTTGGCGCCACGCTACAACTAGCCGCAGGGAAAAACATGGTTAACAACCACTGAATCGATTGCGTGCAAGGTAATCCTTCCTTTACCTTAACGGGTGTCGGGTAACTTCAGGGGTGTATCCACATGGACAAGGTGTTCGTGGCCAAGAGCGTGGCCAACAAACTCTTCACGACCGAAGCGGCCGTCGACGGCGCGCTGATCGAAGCCACCGAGCTGCTGAGCGAAATGCTCAAGGCCCGCACGCAGGTGAATACCTCGCTCGTCTTCGCCGACGACGTGCAGGTCAAGATGATGGAAGCCATGAAGGCGCTGAGCGAAGCTCGCACCGCCATGGTCGCCGTGCACAACGAGCTGAACGAAGCGAAGCTCCGTCTCGGCATCCGCACCAAGATGAACGGCATGGACAAGCCGGCGGAAGGCGTTTCGCGCGAACAAACCGTGATGCGCGAGGCGATCTAATCGCTTCTTCCGTTGGTTGCCCGACGGATCATTGCAATAGATTAACTGGTTGGGCGCCTCTAATCCTGATTAGGGGCGCTTAATCATGCCGATCGGAACCCTCATCGACGTCTTCTCCGTCCTGGGCGCGCTCTTCGCGCTCTGGAAGGGTGGTCGTGCGGAACGCGCGGCGGCGATCGCCGTGCTGATCAATATCGCGATCGGCCAGCTCGGCAGGCTTCTCGGACCCTCGGCCGACGGCATGGTCCGGCTGGTGAACGACGGTCTTACCGCCCTGATCCTGCTGGGGATCACCGTGCGCTACGGCGCGATGTGGATGGGCGGCGTCATGCTGTTCTACGCCGCGCAGTTCGCGATGCACTCGTACTACCTGGTGACGATGCGCAAGACGGGCGATTACCTGAACGCGCTCATCAACAACATCAACTTCAGCGGCATCATCTGGTGCCTGGTGATCGGCACTATCGTCGCGTGGCGCCACCGGGTCGTGATGGCCCGCGCCGCCGCGAAGCCGACCGCGCCAACAGCGCGCATGGACGCTCCCGTCCCGCCCGTCTAGGCCTGACCGGGCGCATGCCCACTTCGCCCATCGTCCTCGCCCAGATCGGACTCGCCCTCGCCGGAGTCGTCTTCGCCCTGTGGAAGGGCGGATCGCCCGAGCGCGCGACCGGAGCCCTGGTGGGCGCCAATGTGGCCGTGGGCCTCGCGGTCAACCTCCTGGTCGACCCGTTCCCCGACACCCTGCGCTTCGCGATGGACGGCCTGACCGCGTTCGCGCTGCTGTGGGTCACCATGCGCTGGGGCGCGACCTGGATGGGCGCGATCATGTTGCTCTACGCCGCCCAGTTCGGCCTGCACGCCTACTACCTGTCGACCGGCCGCGACCAGTCCGACTATCTGCACGCGGTGATCAACAACGTCGTCAACACCTCCATCGTCGTCTGCCTGATCACGGCCACGGCGTTCAGCTGGCGGCGGCGCGCCAGGGCGGCCGCGGCCTAGGTTCCCGCTGCCGCAGATCGCCGCAGTCGGCGCAACGATCTGCCTCGACCGCAGGGCCTCTTCACACCTCGTTAGAAAAGTTTCGCTTGCACCGCGGCCAGAACGAGGGCCTTTGGCGCGCGGGCCACGCCCTCCCAACGGGGCGCTGCTCATCTGCAAGGATGGGAGACATCGCTATGACTACCCCCGCTACTCAAGCGGCGAAGCCGGCCATGCGCCCGGCGCGCCCCGAGTTCTCTTCCGGCCCCTGCGCCAAGCGCCCTGGCTGGAATCCCGAAAATCTCAGCAACGCCGTCCTCGGCCGTTCGCACCGGTCGAAGATCGGCAAGGCGCGCCTGAAGGAAGCCATCGACCGCACCCGCGAGGTTCTGGGCGTGCCCGACGACTTCCTCGTCGGCATCGTGCCCGGCTCCGACACCGGCGCCGTCGAGATGGCCATGTGGTCGATGCTGGGCCCCAAGCCGGTCCAGCTGCTGGCGTTCGAAAGCTTCGGCAAGGACTGGGTGACCGACGTCACCAAGCAGCTGAAGCTCGAGGCCGAGGTGCTCGACGCGCCGTACGGCAAGCTTCCCGACCTCACGAAGGTCCGCAAGGACGCCGACCTGGTCTTCACCTGGAACGGCACCACCTCGGGCGTGCGCGTCCCGAACGGCGACTTCATCGCGGCGGACCGCGAAGGCATCACGATCTGCGACGCCACCTCGGCCGCCTTCGCCCAGGACCTCCCCTGGGCCAAGCTCGATGTGGTCACCTTCTCCTGGCAGAAGGCCCTGGGCGGCGAGGCCGCGCACGGCGTCCTGATCCTGTCGCCCCGCGCCGTCGCGCGGCTCGAGAGCTACACGCCGGCCTGGCCGATGCCGAAGCTCTTCCGCATGACCAAGGGCGGCAAGGTCACCCTCGACCTGTTCGAAGGCGCCACCATCAACACGCCCTCGATGCTGGCCGTCGAGGACGCGGTCGACGCGCTGAAGTGGGCGGCCGCCATCGGCGGCTTCGACGAGATGAAGCGCCGCGCCGACGCCAACCTGGCCGTGCTGGACGCCTGGGTCGCCAAGACCGACTGGGTGGCCTTCCTGGCCGAGGACGCGGCGACACGTTCCAACACCTCGGTGTGCCTGAAGGTGGTCGACCCGCGGGTCGCCGGCCTCTCGGCCGACGCCCAGGCCGACTTCGCCAAGAAGCTGGCCTCTGCGCTGGAGAAGGAGGGCGTGGCCCTCGACGTCGGCGGCTACCGCGACGCGCCCCCGGGCCTGCGGATCTGGTGCGGCGCCACGGTCGAGACGTCCGACGTGGACGCGCTCACGCCCTGGCTCGACTGGGCCTTCGCGTCCGTCGCCGCCGAACTGCAAGCCGCTTAGGCGGCCCCGAACCCATACCCTGACATCACCCTCCCGACGCCCTTCTCTTGGAGATTGGCCGGGAGGGCTCTCCCCGAGGAGATTCACCATGCCCCGCGTACTCATCGCCGATAGCCTGAGCCCCGCCGCCGTCGACATCTTCAAGCAGCGCGGCGTCGACACCGACATCAAGACCGGCCTCTCGAAGGACGAACTGATCGCCGTGATCGGCGACTACGACGGCCTGGTCGTCCGCTCGGACACCAAGCCCAACAAGGACGTCATCGCCGCGGCCAGGAAGCTGAAGGTGATCGGCCGTGCCGGCATCGGCGTGGACAACATCGACATCCCCGCCGCGACGGCCGCGGGCGTCGTCGTCATGAACACCCCGTTCGGCAACTCGATCACCACCGCCGAGCACGCCATCGCGATGATGTTCGCCCTGGCCCGCCAGATGCCCGCCGCCGACGCCTCGACCCAGGCCGGCAAGTGGGAGAAGAGCCGGTTCATGGGCGTGGAGCTCTACGCCAAGACGCTGGGCCTCATCGGCGCCGGCAACATCGGCTCGATCGTCGCCGACCGAGCCCTTGGCCTGAAGATGAAGGTCGTGGCCTACGATCCCTTCCTTTCGCCCGAGCGCGCGGTGGAGATGGGCGTGGAGAAGGTCGAGCTGGACGAGCTGCTGGCCCGCGCCGACTTCATCACGCTGCACACCCCGCTGACCGACAAGACCCGCAACATCCTGTCGGCCGAGAACATCGCCAAGGCCAAGAAGGGCGTGTTCATCATCAACTGCGCCCGCGGCGGCCTGGTCGACGAGGCGGCGCTGCGCGCGGCCCTGGAGAGCGGCCACGTGGGCGGCGCGGGCTTCGACGTTTTCAGCCAGGAGCCGGCCAAGGAGAACGTGCTGTTCGGCGCGCCCAACCTGGTGGCCACCCCGCACCTGGGCGCCTCGACCAACGAGGCCCAGGAGAACGTCGCCCTGCAGGTGGCCGAGCAGATCAGCGACTACCTGCTGACCGGCGCCGTCACCAACGCGCTAAACAGCCCCTCGGTCACCGCCGAGGAGGCTCCGCGCCTGAAACCCTTCGTGGCCCTGGCCGAGAAGCTGGGCGCCCTGGCCGGCCAGATGGTCGACTTCGGCATCAAGTCGGTGGACATCGCCTTCGAGGGCCAGGTCTCGACCCTGAACGTCAAGCCGCTGAGCGCCGCGGCGCTGGCCGGCGTGCTGCGGCCGATGCTGGCCGAGATCAACATGGTCTCGGCGCCGGCGGTGGCGAAGGAGCGCGGCATCACCGTCTCGGAGAGCAAGCAGGAGGCCTCGCCGATCTACGAGAGCCTGATGCGCATCACTGTGACCACCGAGAAGGGCAAGCGCTCGTTCGCCGGCACCGTCCAGGCGGGTGCGCCCCGCGTGGTCGAGGTGAAGGGCATGGACTTGGACGCCCCGTTCTCGGCCCGCATGCTCTACGTCAACAACCTGGACAAGCCAGGCTTCATCGGGGCGCTTGGCGGGCTGCTGGGCGAGGCGGGAGTCAACATCGCCACCTTCAACCTGGGCCGCATCGACGCCGGCGACGACGCCATCGCCCTGGTGGGCGTGGACCAGGAGCCGAACGAGAAGCTGCTGGCCGCGATCCAGGCCCTGCCGCATGTGAAGGAAGCCCGCGCGCTGAAGTTCTGACGCGCCGGGGGCCGGAAACTGGACCTTGCCTCCCGGAGCCCGTTCCCACACCTAGTGGAGAAAGCTTCGGGAGGGGTTCATGCGGGTCATCGGCAGCTACGTTTCGCCCTACGTCCGCAAGGTCCTGGCCTGCCTGAACCTCAAGGGCCTGAGCTACGAGATCGACCCGATCACGCCCTTCTTCGGCGATGACGAGTTCCAGCGGCTGAGCCCGCTGCGGCGGATTCCGGTGCTGGTCGACGGCGACCTGTCGCTCTGTGATTCCTCGGTGATCTGCGCCTACCTCGACGACGCCTATCCCGATCGTCCGCTGCTGCCCGCCGGCCCCAAGGACCGGGCTCGCGCGCGGTGGCTCGAGGAATACGCCGACAGCCGCGTGGGCGACGTCTTCATCTGGGGCCTCTTCTACCAGCTCGTTGTCCACCCGGCCGTCTGGGGCGAGAAGGGTGACCGCTCGCGGGTGGACAGGACGCTCGCCACCGACGCGCCCGGCGTGCTCGACTACCTGGAGGCTCAGCTTCCAGCCGACGGCTTCCTGTTCGGCGCCATAGGCCTCGCCGACATCTCCATCGCTACATTCTTCCGCAACGCCGCCTTCGCGCGCTTCACCATCGACGCCGCGCGGTGGCCCAAGGCCGCCGCCTTCGTCGAGCGCGCGCTGGCGCATCCGGCCTTCGCAGTCCTACTGCCGTTCGAACAGGCCCAGATGAGCGCCAACCCCGCCGGCCGCCGAGAGGCCCTGGTCGCCGCCGGCGCACCCCTCTGCGCCCAGACGGTCGGCACGGCCACCCCGAAGAAGGGCGTCATGGCGCTCTGACGCCGCTGGCGTCGCAATTGCACGGCGTTCTGCGAAACGGGTCGTCCTGACCCTGGATGAGACACGCCATGACCAAGTTTCGCCTCGCCCTCGTCGCCGCTGTCGCCGCGCTCGCCGTGGCCCCCGCCGCCGGGGCGACCGAACTGCTGACCAACGGAACGTTCGAGGCCGGCAATACCGGCTTCTACTCGGACTACGCCTACATGGTCGGCAACTTCTGGGGCGAAGCGACCTACGGCGTGGACGACGACCCGCAGGACGGCCACAGCCTGTTCAGCTCCTATGGCGACCACACCACGGGCCAGGGCCTGATGATGGTGGTCAACGGCTCGGGCGCGGAAAACGCCGTGGTCTGGGGCGAAGGCGGCCTCTCGGTCCTGCAAAACCAGGACTACACCTTCTCGTTCTGGCTGGCCTCGGCCCACCCGGATGCGCCGGCCACGCTGGCCGCGCGCATCAACGGCATGTGGCTGGCCCCGGAGGCCCAGGCCACCAGCACGACCGGCCAGTGGACCCAGTACAGCTACACCTGGAACTCGGGGTCCGCGACCACCGCCGACGTCGAGCTGATCAACCGCAACCTCGCCTACCACGGCAACGACTTCACCCTGGACGACATGAGCTTCGACGGCGCCGCGGTGCCGGAGCCTTCGACCTGGGCGCTGATGATCCTGGGCTTCGGCACGGCGGGCGCCATGCTCCGCCGCCGCCGTCTGGCGATCGCCTCGATCTAGCCGCCCGACAGGGCCCCGAAGATCAGCAGCTCGCCGCCGTCGCTGACGGCGGCGTCTGTCGTCCGGGCCTCGTCCTGGCCGATGAAGATCCGCATATGCTTGCGGATGCGCTCCTGCTCGTCGATCACCCGGAACTTCAGCCCCGGATAGCGGCGGTCCAGGTCCTCCAGCACCCCACCCACGGTGGCGCCCGCCGCCTCCACCCGCGTCGCGCCGTCGGTGTAGGCGATGAGCTGCGAGGGGATCGAGACGCGGATCATGCCGCCGGGACCGCGACCACCGAGTAGATCTCGGGCAGGTGGGCGGCGATCTGGCGCCAGCTCTCGCCCTCGTCGCCGCTCATCCAGACCTCGCCGCCGGTGGTGCCGATGTAGAGGCCCAGCGGGTCGGCCCGGTCGGCGCAGAAGGCCTGGCGCTTGACCGTGAACCAGCCCTGCTCGGCCGGGAAGCCGCGGTCCTGCCGCTCCCACGAGGCGCCGCCGTCGCGCGTGCGGTACGCCGCGGGCCGGCCGCCCGGACTGGTGCGCGGCCAGACCTCGGTGCCGTCCATCGGCCAGACCCAGGCGGTGTCGCGGTCGCGGGCGTGTGGCACGATGGTGAAGCCGATATCGCCCACCTCCTTCGGCATGGCCTCGCCGATCCGCTCCCAGCGTTCGCCGGGGCGATCCAGGCGGTAGATGCCGCAATGGTTCTGCTGCCACAGCCGGTCGGGATCGGTGGGCGCCAGGGCGACGTAGTGGCTGTCCTGGCCGAACTCCGGATAGGGGTCCGGCAGGAAGTCGCAGCGGACGTTCTGGTTCAGCGGCCGCCAAGTCGCGCCCTGGTCGCGGGTCTCCAGCACGCCCGCCGAGCAGGTGGCCAGGTACATGTGCCGCGCGTCGCGGGGGTCGATCACGATCTGGTTCAGGATCGCGCCGTCCGGCGTGCCGCCCTCGCGCGGGAACCATGCCATCACCTGCGGATGGGCGTTCAGCCCCTCGACGCTCTCCCAGGTGTCGCCCCCGTCTTCGCTGCGAAAGAGGCCGGGCGGTGACGAACCCGCCCACCAGACGCCGGGCTCGTCGGCATGCCCCGGCTCCAGCCAGAACGAGTGGTCCACCGAGCGGCCGTGGGGGTCGCCCTTCGGGAACGCCGGCGGTCGGCTCGCCTCGCGCCAGGTCGCCCCGCCATCGACCGAGCGGAGGATCGTCGGCCCCAGGTGGCCGGTCGAGGCCGCCATCAGCATCGTGCGCCCGTCGCGCGGATCGCGAACGAAGTGGTTGATGATCTGGCCCAGGAAAAGCGGGCCGTCAGCCTGCCAAGCCTGCCGGGCCGTGTCGCTGCGGTACATCCAGGCGCCCTTGCGGGTGCCCACGAGCAGTTGGATGGCTTGCGTCATCGGGTACCTCCCACCCCAAGGACGACCGAGCTCAGCCTACTCCGACAACGCGTTCCCTGAAATCAGCCCCGCGAAGTCAGCCGCGTGGGCCGGGGGACGGCGGGTTGGCGTCCCAGTACGCGCGGATGGCGGCGCGGGGGTTCAGGTCCACGCGGGTGTCGTTGTCGAAGATCATCACCGCCCGCTTGGAGTCCTCGTAGGGCGTCCAGTTCGGCAGGTGCTCGTTGTTGGGGTCGCCGGTGCGCACGAACGCGCCCCAGGCCGAGGCCAGCCGGTCGGCCATCCGCTTGCCCTCGGTGGAGCCGGCGAAGAAGCCGTCGCGGTACGAATGGAACGAGGCCGAGACGTCGATCCCGTGCACCGCGCCGAACTTGCCGTCGTAGGCCGGGGTGCGCCAGTTCCACTGGTACATGTAGGCGGGCGCGCCGCCGGCCTGGGCCTTGCGCGCCGCCATCGTATAGGCCGCACGGCGGCCGCCCGCGTCAGTGAAGGCCTGGGCCTGGATCAGGAACGGCGAGGCGATCGGATCGTAGCGGCGGTAGAGGCCGTGCAGCTCCTTGCCCTTGCCTGGCCAGCGCTGTTCCAGCAGCGCCTTCAGGCCGTCCTCGGTGAGGTCGAAGTTGGTGAGGCCCAGCGCCGCGTCCTCCAGCGTGGTCGAGACGATGATGGGCACGTCGCGCGAGACCTCAGGCGCCTTGGGGTCGAACGGGTGATTGGGCAGGGCGTCGGTCCCGATCACCGGGGCGAAGTTGGCTCCCACGACGGTCTGGGCCTCGAGGATCTGGCGCCAGTCCAGCTTCTGGATGTCGGCGGCGGTCTTTTTCGTGAGGCCCAGCTGCTTCAACAGCCGCTCGGCCGCCTGGCCGCCCGCATCGGCCGGCATCAGCCGCAGCGCCGAGCCCGACTGCACGGCGGCCGCGTGGAACAGGCCCTTGGCCGGCGGCATGGCCAGCACCGTCGAGGTCTTCGCCCCGCCGCCCGACTGGCCGAAGATCATCACCCGCCCGGGATCGCCGCCGAACGCCTCGATGTTGGCCTTCACCCATTCCAGCGAGGCGACCATGTCCAAGGCGCCGCAGACGCCGGCGTACTTGAACGCCTCGGGCGCCCCGGCCTCGGCCAGGCCCAGGTAGCCATAGGCGGCCAGGCGGTGGTTGATCGTCACCACCACCGCGTCGGCGTAGTGGGCCAGGTTCTTGCCGTCGAAGCCCGGCGCGTTGCCCGATCCGGTGGCGAAGCCGCCGCCGTGGAACGAGACGAACACAGGTTTCTTCGCACCCTTGTCCAGGCTGGGCGTCCAGACGTTGAGGACGAGGCAGTCCTCGCCCATCCCGCCCACCTGGCGGTCCCACATGATCAGCTGGCCGTATTCGCCGCGGATGTCGGCCTGCACCTGCGGGCAGACCTGGCCGAAGGCGAAGCATTCGCGCACGCCCGTCCAGGCGGCGGCCGGCTTCGGCGGCATGTAGCGGTTCCGCCCGCCGGTCGGCGCGCCGTAGGGGATGCCGCGGAACTCCCATACGGGGCCGTTGGCGACGCCCATCACCTTGCCGGTGCGGACCTCGGTGGTGCGGAAGAGCTTGCTGGCGCCCGCGCCGCCGGTGGCGAGCCCCGCGGGCTGGGCCAGGGCCTGGGCGGCGGCGGTCCCGGCGGCCAGGGCGGCGCCGGCGGCGAGCAGGGTCCTGCGGTCCGTGGAGGGGGCCATCGAGCGTTCTCCCAGCCAGCCTGAAAATGGGTATGGGAATGCGCGTCTGGCCCCGCCGCTTCCCTTGCCGCGGAGCTTAGGACCATACCGAGTTTTCGGTCAATTCAGTGGAAGTCGCGGCTGCGGACCAGGCGGCCGGTGACCCGCGAGTGGACGGCGATCTCGCCCTGGTCCTCGCGTAGTTCCGACAGGCGGTCGGAGAGGTCGGTGAAGCGCTCGGCCACCAGATGGACCACCTCGCCTTCCTTCTGGACCTGGCCGTGGACGATCAGGAAGGCGGAGGTCATGACAAGCCGGCGGTTGGCCTCGAAGGCGTCGCGCCAGACCACGATATTGGCGATGCCCGTCTCGTCTTCGAGCGTCATGAACACCACCCCCTTGGCCGTCCCCGGCCGCTGGCGCACCAGCACCAGGCCGCCGACCGACAGCCGGCGCCGGTCGCGGACGGTCTTCAGCACCGAGCAGGGCATGACCTGCCGCTGGGCCAGGTCTTCGCGGAAGAAGCGCACCGGGTGTTCCTTCAGCGACAGGCTGGTGGTTCGGTAGTCCTCGGCCACGTGCTGCGGCAGGCTCATGAACGGCAGCTGGACCTGCGCCTCCTTGAGGCTTTGGCGCAACAGCAGCGGCGCATGCTTCTCTGCGCCCCACTCCCCGGCCAGGCCCTTCACCGCCCACAGCGCCTCGCGCCGCGGGAAGCCCAGGCTGCGGAAAGCGTCGGCCTCGGCCAGCAGCTCCAGCGCCCGACGCGTCAGCCCGGCCTGGCGCGCGAAGGCCTCGATGCTGTCGGCTCCGGCGGCCCGCGCCACCATCAGCGCCTCGGCGTCCGCCTGCTTGAAGCCCTTGATCTGCCGCAGGCCCAGCCGCACCGGCCGCAGCTTCTCGCGGGGATCGTCCTTCGCCTCGAGCGTGCAGTCCCAGTCGCTGAACATCACGTCCGGCGGCCGCACCTCCACCCCATGCTCCCGGGCGTCCCGGACCAGTTGGGACGGCTGGTAGAACCCCATCGGCTGGCTGTTCAGCAGCGAGACCAGGAACGCGTCGGGGTGATGCCATTTCACCCAGGCGGAGGCGTAGACCAGGATCGCGAAACTGATCGCATGGCTCTCCGGGAAGCCGTACGAGCCGAACCCCTCGATCTGTTTGAAGCACCGCTCGGCGAACTCGGCGTGGTAGCCACGCCTCACCATCCCGTCGACGAACTTGCGGCCATAGTTCCCGACCGTGCCCATGTTGCGGAAGGTCGCCATGGAGCGGCGCAGGCCGTCGGCATCGTCGTCCGAGAACTCGGCGCCGATGATCGCCACCCGCATGGCCTGCTCCTGGAAGAGCGGCACGCCCATGGTCTTGCCCAGGATCGCCTCCATCTCGTCCTGCGGGTAGCCCGGGCCGGGTCGCGGATAGGTCACCTTCTCGATGCCGTCGCGGCGCTTCAGGTAGGGGTGCACCATGTCGCCCTGGATCGGGCCTGGCCGGACGATCGCCACCTCGATCACCAGGTCGTAGAACTTCCGCGGCTTCAGCCGGGGCAGCATCGACATCTGCGCCCGGCTCTCGACCTGGAACACGCCGACGGAATCGGCGTGGCACAGCATCTCGTAGACCTCGGGATCCTCCTGCGGGATGTGGGCGACGTCGGTGATGAGGCGGCCGTCGGGCAGGGGCGGCAGGAGATCGAAGCTGCGCTTCAGCGCGGTCAGCATGCCCAGCGCCAGCACATCGACCTTCATCAGCTTCAGGGCGTCGATATCGTCCTTGTCCCACTCGATGAAGGTGCGGTCCTCCATGGCGGCGTTGCCGATGGGGACCGTCTCGTCGAGGCGGCGCTTGGTCAGGACATAGCCGCCGACGTGCTGCGACAGGTGGCGCGGGAAGCCCAGCAGCTCCTGCGCCAGCGCCGTCGCCCGGCGGATTTCCGGGGCGTCGGGATTCAGGCCCGCCTGGCGGATGTGCTCGTCCGGCACGTCATCGCCGTAGCTGCCCCAGACGGTGTTGGCGAGCGCGGCGGTGATGTCCTCGGTGAGGCCCAGGGCCTTGCCCACCTGACGGATCGCCATGCGCGGCCGGTAGTGGATCACCGTGGCGACGATGGCGGCGCGATGGCGGCCGTAGCGCTCGTAGATGTACTGCATCACCTCCTCGCGCCGCTCGTGCTCGAAGTCGACGTCGATGTCGGGCGGCTCATTGCGGTTCTTGGAGATGAAGCGGGAGAAGAGGAGGTCCTGGTCCTTCTTGGTCGGATCGACCGCGGTGACCCCCAGGCAGTAGCAGACGCAGGAATTGGCCGCCGACCCGCGGCCCTGGCAGAGGATATTCAACTGCTCGCGGGCGTGGCGCACGATGTCGTGCACCGTCAGGAAGTAGTTCGGGTAGTCCAGCTCCTCGATCAGGGCGAGCTCGGCCGTCACCGTCTGGCGGACCTTCTCCGGCACGCCCTCGGGAAAGCGCCAGTCGGCCCCGGCCCAGGTCAGATCGCGCAGGTGCTGGATCGCCGTCTTGCCCGGCGGGACCGGCTCGTCGGGATATTCGTAGTGCAGGTCGCCGAGGTCGAACGTGACCCGCTCGGCGATCTCGATGCTGCGCTCGACGACGCCCGGGAACCTGGCGAACAGCCGGGCCATCTCCTGGGCGGGCTTCAGGTGCCGCTCGGCGTTGGCCTGCAGCCGCAGGCCGGCCTCCTGGATGGCGCAGGTCTCGCGGATGCAGGTGAGCACGTCCTGCAGCGGGCGCCGCTCCGGGCCGTGGTAGAGGACGTCGTTGGTGGCCACCATCGGGATGGCCGCGCCCTGGGCCAGAGCGTCCAGGCGGGCGAGGCGCTGCAGGTCGCGCGGGCCGTAGCGGCGGGCCGCCGCCAGCCAGACGTCGGGCAGCTCGCCCCGGAGGCGCCGCAGGTCGCCCTCGAACACCGGGTCCAGCCGGTCGGGGGGCACGACGAGGACCAGTTGGCCCTCGGCATGGCCCAGGAAGTCCTCCCAGTGCAGCTCGCACTCGCCCTTCTCAGACCGACGCTGGCCCACCGTGAGCAGGCGCGTCAGGCGGCCGTAGGCCTCGCGGTCGGATGGGTAGACGATGAGGCTGGGCGTGCCGTCGGCGAAGTCCAGGCGGCAGCCGGTCAGGGCGCGGATCGTCGAACCCTGCGCCTTCTGGTCCTGCACCTGCCGCCAGGCCCTGACCACGCCGGCCAGGCTGTTGCGGTCGCAGACCCCGATGGCCTCCAGGCCCAGGGCGTCGGCGCCCACGACCAGCTCGTACGGATGCGACGCCCCGCGCAGGAACGAGAAGTTCGTGGTGGCCTGGAGCTCGGCGTAGCGGGTCATGCGAACAGGCCGTGCAGCCACCACTTGGGCGGCCCCTCGCCGCCGTAGAGGCCGGCGCGGAACAGCCAGAAGCGGCCGCCCTCGGCGTCCTCCACGCGGTAGTAGTCGCGGACGTGGCCGACCGAGACGTCGCCGACGTCACCCTTCCACCACTCCTCGCCGATGCGCTCGGGGCCCTCGGCGCGCTGCACGCGGTGGACGCGGCCGCGCCAGCGGAACTGCACCGGCGGGTCGTCGGGCAGGAGCGCCACCACCTGCTCCAGCGGTTCGGGCCGGCGGAACAGGCGCACGGGCCGCGGGGCCTCGCGGTCCCAGGGTCGGACCGTCGTTTCTTCCGCGCCCAGGGCCGGGTCGCGCGCCACGGCCAGTTCGGGGACGTGGCTCTCGAACGGCGCGGCGCGCCAGACGGCGCAGGGACCCAGGCGGTTGGTCAGGCGGTCGACCAGCGGGGCCAGGCCGTCCTCCACCGCCGCATCCAGGCCGGCCTCCAGCCGCACCTGGCGGCCCGACACCGGCTCGACGGCATAGGCGGCGATGGTCACGCTCTCGATCCCGAAGCCCGGGTCAACGGTCTCCAGCTTGGGCTGGAACAGCCGCGCGATCCGCCGCGCGTCGCGGCCGGGCAGCGACAGGCCCACGGCGACGCTGGGCGCCTTGCCGTCCACCCGGTGGAAGGCGACCTCGAAGCGGCGGCCGCCGTGGCCCTCGGCCTCCAGCCGGGCGCAGAGCTTGGCGGTCACGTCCTGCGTCACCCGGGTCATGTCTTCGGGCGCGCTGATCGGCTCGAAGAAGGCCAGCCGGGCCACCCAGGGCGTGGGCGGGCGGCGGAAGGCCAGCGCTTCGGCCGAGCGACCCAGCGCCTGGTCCAGCCGCTCCAGCGTCGAGGCCCCGAACCGGCGGCCCAGCGGCGCGCGCGGGATGTCCATCAGTTGGCCCAGCCGGCGCAGCCCCAGCCGCTCGATCTGGGCGGCGGCTTCAGGATCGAGCCGCAGGGCCGACGGCGGCAGCGGCTTCAGGAGTTCGGGCTGGCCGTTCGGCGGCGCGATGGTCCCGTCGCGGCCGAAGTGGGCCAGGGCCCAGGCGGCGCCCGGCGTGTCGGCGATGGCCAGGCGGAAAGGCAGGCCGTTCTCGGCGAGCCGCGCCCGGAAGTCGTCCAACATCTCCGCCTCGCCGCCCCACAGGTGGGCCACGCCCGAGATGTCGAGGAACAGCCCGTCCGGCCGGTCAGCGGCCACGGCGGGCGAGAAGCGCACGCACCAGTCCACGAGCTCGGTCAGGCCCTTCGCGTCGGCCTCGGGCTCGGCGTCGGCCGTAGCGAGTTCGGGGACCAGCGCCATGGCGTCGGTGGCCTTCTGGCCCACGTGGAGCCCGAGCTTCGCCGCCTCGGGGCTGATCGCCGCCAGCCGCCGCACCTGGCGTACGGTCTCGATCAGCGCGAAGGGCGGCGGCGGGCCTTCAGGCGGCGTGACGCACGTGGCGTTCGCTCGCCGGCGCCAGTTCGCGATCGCCCAAGTCGGCGACCAGGCGCAGAGGATGCGCGACATCGCCAGCCTCCCAGGAATAGGCCGCTTGAGCCTCGAGGATCCATTCGCCGGGACGTCCGCCCCGGCTGCGTTCGAGCGCCACGTGGAAGCGCGGCGGACCCAGGCCGAACTCGCCGGCCGGAGGTGCGGAGGGCGCTGAGGCCACGCGCCAGCGGGTGGCCGAGACCGAACCCGCCGCCTCGGTCCGGCCCGTCCCGCCGAACGGCCGGCGCTTCAGCACGAAGCCGGTCCCGCCCCGGCGCTCGCAGGCCAGCTGCAGCCGCCGTCCCGCCGTCAGGTCCACGGCCTCCACCTCGGCGAAGACCGCCGAGACGCCCACGGTCGACAGCGCGTCCTCCATCACCGCCAGAGCCTCGTCCTCGTCGCGGACGCACACTTGGATCAGCCGCTCGGGCGGGAAGCCCAGCCCGGCCAGGCCCGGCGCCCACAGGTCGTCGCGGCGCAGCACCCAGACCGCCTCGCCCCGGCGCGCCAGGGGCGCGGCCATCAGCGCCGCGAAGGCCGCCGGGGCGGCCGAGGTCTCAGCCTCCAGCCCCTCGCCCACGATCTCATGCCAGCGTCCCAGCGGCAGGCCGCCGCCCGCCAGCCGCCCGTCCAGCGAGACGTCGCCGAAGGGCAGCACCCCCTTGTCCGGCCGCGCGCCGCTCTCGATGGCGGCGATCTTCGCGGCCAGGGCGGCGATCCGCTTGGCGCGAAAATCGGACATGGCTTTGGGACTCCTTTTGTTCCATCTTTGTTCTGGAACTTTGGAACAAGGGAGTCAAGCGGCGGGAATCGGCCGCCGGTTCGGGGCCTCTCAGTTCACGGGCGCGCCGCCGCCCTGGCCGAAGTCGAAGCTGTCGCGCGCCTTGCCGCCGCCGAAGGCGTAGGTGAAGCCGATGAACACGCCGCGGTTCGTGGGAATGAACCGCTGGGTGTCGCGCAGGGTCGGCGTCCGCAGCACGCTCTTGAACCGGAACGAGTTCAGCACGTCCTGGGCGGTGATCACGCCCGAAAGCTGGTCGCTGAACTTGTGCCGGAAGCCCAGGTTCAGCATGGCCGTCGGCTGGAAATAGCCCTGCGGCGTCAGGCGCTTGCCGTTCATGAAGGCGTTGACCTGCACGAAGTCCTTGTCGGTCACCGTCCAGTTCAGGTTGGCGCGGCCGAAGGTGGTGACCGTGTCGCGCTGGGCGCTGCCGAACCCGAGGGAGGCCGCGTCGATCTCGCTCCAGAACAGGTTGCCGCTCACGTTGTAGCTGACCTTGCGGCCCAGCTTGCCGTTGGCCACCAGTTCCAGCCCGGCGCTGCGGCTCTTGCCGATGTTCTCGCGCGTGGTGACGAACACCCCGCCACCGATGTCGCGGGTCACGTCGTTCACCGCATCGCGGACGTCGCGGTAGTAGAGGGTCGCCAGGTACATGGTCCCCGACTTCCGGTACTCGTAGCCCAGCTCGTACGAATGGGTCTGCTGCGGCTTCAGGTCGGGATTGCCCTCCCGGTAGTTCTGCGGGTCCTGGTAGACCCGGAAGGGATTGTACTCCTGCGGCTGCGGCCGCTGGATCCGGTGGCTGTAGCTGGCCTTGAGCTTCTGCGCGTCGCTCAGCCGGTAGCTCAGGTGCAGCGAGGGATAGAGGCTGACGTCGTCGTTCTCGGCCCGCAGGTTCTGGGTGACGTTGTTCAGGTCGATGCTTACCGCCTCGACGCGCAGGCCCGCCAGCACCGTCAGGTCGCCGACCGGCCGCTCGTAGGTGGCGTACGCGGCGTGGATCTCCTGGTCGAACTTGAAGAGGTTGATCAGCGCCGGGTCGGGCGCAGCGGTCGCCTCGCTGGTCCCCCGGACGCCGCGGTTGTCGTAGTCGTTGTCGTCGGCGTCGTAGCTGTAGCCCAGCTTGAGCTTCACCCCGTCGCCCAGCGGCCGCGAATATTCGACCTTCCCCAGGGTCTCCCAGAAACGGGTGTCGTAGGTGAAGGCCTCGTACAGGCTGCCGGTCGGCAGGCGGCTCACGCTCAGGAAGTCGCGGCGGATGCTGACGTCCGTGAGCTCGCGGCTGAAGTCGGCCGACAGTTCATGGTCGTCGCCGAAGGTGTGCTTGAAGCGCAGCGTGGCGCCCGTGACGGGCCGCTTCTGCCGCTGGTGGCCGAACCGGTCGTAGTCGCGCGTCGGGACGCCCGTCGCGGACGTCTCGAAGAAGGTCTCGCTCTGCCGGTCCTCGAAGTCGACCTTCAGATAGCGCAGCTCGGCGGTCAGGCGCGTCTTGTCGGTGGGGTCGTAGTCGACCTGGCCCCGCAGGTTGGTCACGTTCACCCGCCCGCCCTGGGTCCCGTCCAGCTGGCTGCGGCGCACGCCGCCCACCGTGGGATCGGCCGTCTCGCGCTCGCGGTCGTAGTCCTGCTTGATGGAGTCGTGGCGATAGCTGGCGTCGCCGGCCAGCGTCAGCTTGCCGTTCCGGTACGAGCCGCTGACCCCGCCGTTCTGCCGGCCGCTGGAGCCGACGTTCGCCCGCATCGAGCCCTGCGGGCCCAACTTGCGGGTCTTCTTGGTGACCAGGTTGATGATGCCCGCGCTGCCGTTCGGGTCGAAGGCGGCCGACGGGTTGGTGATCACCTCCACCCGCTCGATCTGGTCGGCGGGGATGTTCTGCAGCGCCTGGGCCCGACCCTCGCCCTGGAACATGCCGCTGGGCTTGCCGTCGATCATGATGGTGACGTTGGTGTCGCCACGGAGCGCGACGTTGCCCTGCACGTCCACCTCCACCGAGGGCACGCTGCGCAGGGCGTCGCTGATCGAGCCCGTGGTGGCCTGCAGGTCGTTGGCGACGCCGTAGCTGCGCCGGTCGATGTCGAGGCGCGGCGCCTCGCGCGACTGGCCGGTAACGGTCACCTCCTGCACCGTGCCGTCGGGCTTGGCGGGGGCGGGCTGGGCGGGGGCGGCCTTAGGCGCCGGGGCAGGCGCCGGCTGCTGCGCGGCAGCGGGCGCGGCGGCCAGCAAAACTGGCGCACAGATCCAGAGAAACCGCCCCATCGCCCACCTTTAAACTACACTCGTAAGCGCAAAATACATGCGTATTTCGAATACGCAACTACACTCGTCAATTCGCGCCGGAGCCGAAGTCGAAGCCCTGGTCCCGCGGCTTGCCGCCGCCGAACGCGTAGGTGAAGCCGATGTAGACGGCCCGGTTCTCGGGCGCGCCCTTCGTGTGTTCGCGGAAGGCCGGCGAGACGACGAGCGATTCGAAGCCCGACAGGTCGAAGACGTCCTGGGCGGTCACGACGCCCGACAGGCGGTCCGAGAACTTGTGGCGATAGCCCAGGTTCACGATCTTCTGCGGCTCACTGAACCCTTGTGAGAGCAGCCGCTTGCCGAACACGTAGCCCTGGAGCTGGAAGAAGTCCTTGTCGGTGGCCTGCCAGCTCAGCGTGCCGCGCCCGCCCAGCGACCACGCCGACCGTTCGGCCGAGCCGAAGCCCAGGCGCCGCGCGTCGATCTCGCTCCAGCCCAGATTGGCGCTGACGTTGTAGGTGACCTTGCCCGGAAGCCGGCCGTTGGCCACCAGCTCCAGCCCCGCCGCCTGGAAACTGCCGATGTTGTCCCGGGTCTGCAGGATCACCCCGTCGCCGATGTCCTGGAAGACGTCGTTCACCGCGTCGCGCCCGCGGCGGTAGTAGGCGGTGGCGAGGTAGGTCTGGCCTTTCTTGCGGTACTGGTAGCCCAGCTCGAACGAGTCGGTGGTCTGGGGCTTCAGCCGCGGGTTGCCGCGCATCAGGTTCTGCGGGTCGAAATAGACGGCGAAGGCGTTGTAGTCGGTCGGCTGTGGCCGCTGCACCCGGCGGCTGTAGCTGGCGCTGAGCTCCTGGGCGTCGTCCAGCCGGTAGCCCAGGTGCAGGCTGGGATAGAGCCGCACATAGTCGTTCTCGTCGCGCCGGCCCTGTGTGACCTGGTCCAGATCGATCTGGGTGGACTCGACCCGCAGACCCGCCAGCACGGTCAGGTCGCCAACCGGCCGCTCGTAGGTTCCGTAGACGGCGTGCACCTGTTGGTCGAACCTGAAGAGGTTGGAGCGCGCCGGGTCGATGGCCGCCGGCCCACCCGCCGTGCTACGCCCGAACACGAGGCGGTAGTCGTTGTCGTCGCCGTTGAACTCGTAGCCCAGTTTGAGCTTCACGCCCTCGCCCAGCGGCCGGGTGTAGTCGACCTTGATCTGGGTGCGGCCCAGGCGGTTGCGCGTCTCGCTGTCGTCCAGGAGGGTCGGACCCGCCGGCGCACGGGCGCTGCGCAGCAGCACGCGGCTGCGGTCCTCGTCGATCCGCTCGTGGGTGAAGGCCACCGACAGTTCGTGGCCCTCTGCGAACTTGTGCGAGCCGTTGAGGCTGGCCTCGACGTTGCGCCGGCCCTGCCGGTTGTCGGCGGTGGTGTCGTAGGCCAGCAGCGGGATGCCGCCCGGCGAGATCCGGTCCAGGGTCTCCAGGTTACGCGCCCGGAAGTCGATGTTCTGGTAGCGCAGGCCGCCCGTGATCCGGGTGTCGGCGTCGAGGTCGAAGTCGACGCTGGCGCGCGCGGATTGCATCTCGCCGACGCCGGCCCCGACAGAGGCGCGGCGTTCGTCGGCGGTTGTCGCGCCCGCGGCGTCGAAGAACTGGCGATCCACCGTGTAGTGCTGGCCGAAGACGTCGCGGCGCGCCGAAGCGTCGGCGGTGGTGGTGAAGCGGCCGTTGCGGTAGCTGGCGTTCACACCGCCGGTCTTGCGGCGCTCCGACCCCAGGTTCGCCCGGAGGCTGCCGCTCATGCCCGGCTTGGCAGTCTTCTTGGTGACCAGGTTGATGATGCCGCCAGTGCCCTCCGGATTGTAGGCGGCCGAGGGGTTGGTGATCACCTCCACGCGGTCGATCTGGTCGGCGGGCAGGCTCTGCAGCGCCTGGGCGCGGCCGTCGCCCTTGAACATGCCGGTCGGCTTGCCGTCGATCATGATGGTGACATTGGGGTCGCCGCGGATCGCCAGGTTGCCCTGCACGTCCACCTCGACCGACGGCACGTTGCGCAGGGCGTCGGCGATTGAGCCCGTGGTGGCCTGCAGATCGCCCGAGACGCTGTAGCTCTTCTTCTCGGCGTCCACGCGCACCGGCGGCGGCGTGCCCTCCACCACGATCTCGCCGACCGTGCCGCCGGGCTTCTGCGGAGGCTTCCCGGCCGGCGGCGTGGCCGGCGCGGGCTGCTGGGCCAGGGCGGGGCCAGGCATGACCGCGCACGCCGCCGCGGCGAGCCACAAGGTACGCTTGCGCAATGGATGTCCCCCGACACGCTGCCCCCACAGCGCAAGCTGAAGTGTGACGCCGCCGGCTGGGCAACTTTGTGGCGAAGCTTGTCGCGGCGGAAACGCGACCGTTGTTGTGGTCCTGTCGAAAGCCTGGGCTAATCCGGCGCGGAAACGAGGGAGGCTTGGGATGCGTTGGGCGGCGATCCTCGCGGCGGTGGGTCTGGCGGCGGGTGCGGCCCACGCCCAGACGCCCGTGAAGGCCAAGGTGGAGACCGGCGTCCTGACCGGCGAAGCCACCGAGCGGGCCGACATCTTCCGCAACATCCCCTTCGCCGCCCCGCCGTTGGGCAAGCTGCGCTGGGCTCCGCCGCAGCCGGCCGCCAAGTGGACCGGCGAGCGCGACGCCACCAAGAATGGCCCCTCCTGCCCGCAGCCGATGAACGCCGACGGCACACCCAACGGCGGCGGCGCCAACGGCCCCATGAGCGAGGACTGCCTCCAGCTCAACGTGTTCGCGCCGAAGGGGGCGAAGGCGGCGCCCGTAATGGTCTGGATCCACGGCGGCAGCCACCGCACCGGCGCCGGCTGGATCTACGATGGCCAGAACTTCGCCCGCGACGGCGTGGTCGTGGTGACGATCAACTATCGCCTGGGCCCGCTGGGCTACTTCGCCCATCCCGCCCTGACCAGGGACGCAGGCGCGACCCCCACCGGCAACTTCGGCCTGATGGACCAGATCGCGGCGCTGAAGTGGGTGCAGAAGAACATCGCGGCCTTCGGCGGCGACCCGAGGAACGTCACCGTCTTCGGCGAGTCCGCGGGCGGTATGAGCACGCTGGCCATCCTGGCCACGCCCTCGGCCAAAGGGCTCTACCAGAAGGCCATCGTGGAATCGGGCCTGGGCTGGTTCGCGCCGTCCACCCTGGCCGCCAAGGAGCAGCAGTACGCCGCCGCGCTAGAGAAGAGCGGCATCACGGCCAAGACCGCCGACGAGCTGCGCGCCGTGCCGTGGGAGAAGATCAACGCCGTGGTCGGCGAATACGGCCCGTTCACCGACGGCAAGCTGATGACCGAGACGGCGACCCAGGCGATGGCCGCCGGCCGCTTCGCCGACGTGCCGCTGATCATCGGCTTCAACTCGGGCGAGGACTCGCTGATGGGTCCCGGCAACGCCGGCGGCCGCATGGGCCCGCTGCCCGACATCGTGAAGACGATCTACAAGGAGGAGGCCGCCGCCGGCGACGACGCCCTGGCCCGCGCCATCTTTAACGACCGCGTCTTCGGCGGCCCCGCCCGCTGGATCGCCGCGGGCGCGTCCACCGGCAAGCCGGCCTGGCTCTATCACTTCTCGTACGTCGCCACGCGGATGCGGCCCGGGATCACCCGGGCCTTCCACGCCGCAGAGATTCCCTACGTCTTCGAATACTGGGGCCGCCGCACGCCGATGAGCGTGGTCAGCGACGAGGACAAGGCGATCGCGACCCTGATGCACAGCTGCTGGGTCGGCTTCGCCAAGACCGGCGCGCCCGCCTGCAGCGGCCAGGCCTGGCCGGCCTACGATCCCCGGACCGACCAGCTGCTGGAGTTCGGCGCCTCCAGCGGCGTCCGCACGAACTTCCGCAAGATCCAGCTCGACGCCCAGCAGGTCCACACCCTGCCGACGCTGGGACTGGGCAAATGAGTGTCATCGCGGTCGTCGCCTGCGGCGGAACCGGGATGACACGGTGAGTTTTGGCGCCGAACTGACTCGGCCGTAGCCGCGTTGACTCGGCCGAACCGGAGTCACCCATGGCCACCCGTCCGACCTGGCAGGGCTACCTGCGCCTGAGCCTCGTGAGCTGCCCAGTGGCGCTCTACACCGCCACTCAGCGGACGAGCGACGTCAGCTTCAACATGCTGCACAAGCAGACAAACAACCGGATCAAGATGATCCCGACGGACCCTGAGACCGGCCCGGTGGACCGGGCCGACATCGTCAAGGGCTACGAGGTCGAGAAGGGCCACTACGTCGTCGTCACCGACGAGGAGATCAAGAACGTCCGCCTCGAGACGACCCGCACCCTCGACATCGAACGCTTCGTCGACGAGGACGAGATCGACCGGCTCTACTGGAACGATCCCTATTTCCTGGCGCCGGACGGCGACATGGCGGTCGAGGCGTTCACGGTCATCCGCCAGGCCATGGAGAAGGCGGGCAAGATCGCCCTGGGCCGCTTGGTCATGCACCAGCGCGAACGGCTGATGGCGCTGGAGGCGCGCGGCAAGGGCATCCTGGCCTATTCCCTGCGCTCGAACCGTGAGGTGAAGGACGCCGACGACGTGTTCGGCAGGATCCCCGCCCACAAGGCGCCGCCGGCCATGGTCGACATCGCGGCCAAGATCATCGACCAACAATCGGGACCCTTCGACCCCTCCAAGTTCAACGACCGCTACGAGGACGCCCTCCGGGCCCTGATCAAGGAAAAGGAGAAGGGCCACGGCATCAAGAAGGTCGAGGAGCCCAAGGAGGCCGAGGTCATCGACCTGATGGAGGCCCTCAAGCGCAGCCTGGGCGGCGACCGCCGGAAAGCCCCAGCGCGGAAGGCGGCCCCCGAGAAGAAGCCCGCCGCGAAGAAGGCGCCCGCGAAGAAACGGGCTTAGGGGGCCTTCCTTCCCCACGCAGCGGGAAGGGAAGGAAGCGTGCCCCTACTTCCCCTGCCCGGCCTCGACCACGTCCAGGCGGTCCTTCAGCAGGTGCTCGCGAACCTTCACCCCTTCGTCGCCGAACTCGACCTGGCCTTCCTTGGCCCTGTCGAACTTCGGCCAGGCGACGCCGCCGGCTGCGCCCGGATTGCCGGTCTTGGCGAAGCTGGCCCAGTACTGGGTCATGGCGTCGGACAGCGCCTTGTCGTCGGCGTCGAAGGTCGCCGGCGCGGTCGGCGCGCCGAAAACGTAGCGGATCTCATCGGTGTGGCCCGCGCCGTACGGCTTGCGCGCCTTGCCGGCCGGGGCCACGCGGCTGAAGTAGTAGAGATAGACCGGCTGGCCAGCCTTGGCGTGCAGGCGCGCGGCGTTGCGGTCGGGCTCGGTGATCATCTGGACGGTGGTCATGTCGTTGATCACCAGGGCCTTGTCGCCTGTGTTCTCGGGATCGAACGCCTTCAGGATCGCGGCCTTCTGTGGCTCGGGGATAGCGTCCAGCTGCGCGGGCGTCGGCCGAAACAGGCTGGCCTCGTTCGAGTTGCCGCCGATCATCAGCGGGACCTTGGCTTCCTTGCCCGCCGCGAAGCCCTGGGCGATCCCCTGGGTGATATAGGTCCCGTCCAGGATCGGCCCGGCGCGGCCGACAAAGCCGCCGGTGTACGGCATGGCGCTGAGCGGCAGCTTGCGGAGCGCCGCGGCGGCCGCCGCGTCCTCGCCCGGCACGCCCGCCGCCTGCGCCGCCTTCAGCCCCGACTCCTCGGCCGCCTTCAACGGTTGCGGCATGTGGCGGGCGAAGCTGGACTCGCCGATCACCTTCGTGAACAGCCCCTGCGCCTGCGGGGCCAGCATCAGGTACAGCACCGAGATGCCGCCAGCGCTCTCGCCGTAGATAGTCACGTTCTTCGGGTCGCCGCCGAACTGGGCGATGTTGGCCTGCACCCACTTCAGCGCGGCGATCTGGTCCATCATCCCATAGTTGCCGGTCGGGCCTTCCTTGGTCAGCGCAGGGTGCGCGAACCAGCCAGCGCGACCCAGGCGGTAGTTCAGGCTGACGTGGACGATCCCCGTCTTCGCGAAGTTCGTGCCGTCGGTGTCGCCGCCGAACGCCCCCATGCTGGTCCCGACGACATAGGCGCCGCCGTGGATCCACACCATCACCGGCAGCTTCTGGCCCTGCTTGGCGCCGGCGGGGCGGACCACGTTCAGCGTCAGGCAGTCCTCGACGTCCTGGCAGCGGGCGCCGGGCTTCGACGCATCGCGCTCACCGGCCCAGGTCGGCGCCGCCGCCGGCGGCTTCCAGCGCAGGTCACCCACGGGCGGTGCGGCGTAGGGCACGCCCAGGGTGTAGGCCACGCCGTCCTTCACCGTACCCTTCAGCGCGCCCTGCTTGACCTTCACCACCTGGGCCTGGTCCGAGGCGAAGGCGTCGGCGGGCGCCTGGGCCAGTGCGGCGGCCGGCGCGGCGACGAGGCTGAGCGCGAGCGCGCCGACGGCGAACGAACGGATCATGGATTCCCCCGGGAATTTTCGAATTTCCGGTGTGCCTATCCGCCCGCTGTTGCGCGATTGTGTCCGGCTCAGGCTTGGCCGCGCGCCACGTCCAGCACGACGCCGCGCAGCCAGATCGAGGCCGGGTCGGCGTGCAGACGGGTGGGGTGCAGGAGGTCCTGTTCGTCGTGGCCGGTGTCCAGCGGCGGCTCGATCCGGCGCAGGCCCAGGTCGCGGCCCACCGCCGCCAGCAGGCGCGACGGCACGAAGGCCACCAGGTCGGTCCGTGCGGCGGCCTCAAGCGCCTGCAGATACGTCGGCGCGGTCAGCACCACGTCGCGCTTCAGGTTCAGCTCGTCCAGCCAGGCGTCGATGGGGTCGATGCTCTCGCCGCGCGAGACCACCGCCACGTGCCGCGCCGCCAGGAAGCCCTCCAGCTTCGACAGCCGATGCGCGCCCGGCCGGCCGTTGCGCACCGCCAGCACGTCGGAGTCCTGGTACAGGCGCTGGCGATGGAAGCCCGGAAAGTCGTGCGCCTGATAGGCCACGATCAGGTCCAGGGCGCGCGCGAACTCGGCCGTCACCATGCCCGGCGAACGGAAAGGCGCCAGCGTCAGCCGCACGTGCGGCGCCTCGGTCTCCAGGCGGCGCACGATGCCAGGCAAGAGCACGCTGGTGCAGACGTCGGGGATCATCGCCTTGAAGCCGCGCCGGCTGGTGGCGGGGTCGAACGCCTCCTCCGCGAACAGCGCCCGCACCTGGCTGAGCGCGGCGGCCAGCGGCTCGCGCATGGCCTCGGCCCGCGGCGTCAGCTCCATGCGCATGCCGGCGCGCACGAGCAGCGGGTCGCCCATCAGTTCGCGCAGGCGGCGCAGCGCATGGCTGGTGGCTGGCTGGGACAAGCCGATGCGGTCAGCGGCCCGGCTCACGCTGGCCTCGCGCAGCAGGGCGTCCAGCGCCACCAGCAGGTTCATGTCGAGCGAAGCTAAATTCATAGATCGAATATACTATCTACAATCTATCGATTGGAAGCATGTGTGTTCCACGGCGCATCCTAGGCCCAGCAACCCACAAGGAGCCGCCATGAGCACCGAAGAGAACAAGCGCCTGATGCGGGAGGTCTTCGAGGCCCTGGGCCGCGGCGACAGCCGCCCCTACCTCGACGCGCTGGACGACGACTTCAGCTTCACGATCACCGGCCACAATCCGTGGTCGCGGACCATCCAGGGCAAGGAGGCTGTCCGCCGCGAACTGTACGGCCCACTCTTCGCCCAGTTCGCCGACCGCTACACCGCCCAGCTGGTGAACCTGATCGCCGAGGGCGACTACGTCGTGGTCGAGCACCACGGCTGCGTCACCACCAAGAAGGGCCAACTCTACAACAACGAGTACTGCCTCGTGTGCCGGCTGGAGGGCGGCAAGCTGAAGTCGATGAAGGAATACGCCGACTCCCTGCTGGTCGACCGGGTGCTGGACCCGCCGCCATGGGCGAAGGCGGCCCAGCCGGCCTGAACGAAAGAGACCACCCGCTTGCGGCCCGGCGGCGGCGACCCCATCCTTCGGCGCATGAGCGCCTATGTGATCAACGAGATCGTCGTCACCGAGCCCCAGCGGTTCCAGACCTATGCCGAACAGGTGCCGGCGATCATCCGCCAGTACGGCGGAGAGTACGTGGTCCGCGGCGGTGCGCCCGAGAGCGTGGACGGCCCGCCGCCGCCCGAACGGCTGGTCGTGCTGCGGTTCGAAAGCCGCGAGGCCGCGCGGGCCTGGCGCAACTCGCCCGAGTACCAGGCGATCCTGCCGATCCGCGAGGCCACCTCCACCAGCCGTGTCTACATCGTGGACGGCTACGCCGGCTGAGGGGGAACCTTCGCCGCGCTGCGCGGTTCGGCTCTCCGGGATGCGCTGGAGAGACGTGACTTGCGACGCTTCTTGATCCTCGGGTCGATCGGCCTGATCGCCGCCGGCTGCGCGACCTCGCCCCGCCAGACCGTGCAGGGCCTGAACAAGCGCGACCCGGAATACGCCACCCGCGACTGCCGCCAGGCCAGGAGCGCGGTCGCCCGCTACGATGACAACAAGGACGGCCGCGCGGTGATCGCCATCGCCGGCAACCTTGTGGTCCCCTTCGCCGGCAGCGCCGCGGCGCTGGCCATGAGCAAGATGAAGGACGACGACCGCCAGGCGCTGAACGACCGCGTCCGCAAGGCCTGCGTCTCAGACCCGCTGGGCAGGAAGCGCGCGCGGGTCGCGAGCCGGTAGCTCCCCCCAGAAATGCTCGTCATGGCCGGGCTTGAGCCAACCATCCATGAGGACTCGCCGGAAGGGCTGCCTCGACTAGCCCGGGGATGACGACTAGAGGGACTTCAGCCGCTTGATCGCGTCGGCCAGCGGGCGCTCGGCGTCGCAGTACTCGGCCCAGGCCTTGGTCTTTTTCAGCAGCGCCGGCGCGGTGCGCACGGTCCAGGCCTTGGGGTCGAGCCCCTTCTTCACCTGGCTCCAGTTCAACGGGAAGCTCACCGGCGCGCCCGGCCGCGCCCGCGGCGACAGCGGGGCCACCGCCGTCGACATGCGGTCGTTGCGCAGATAGTCGAGGAAGATCCGCCCCACCCGCTTGGCCTTGGCCATGTTGACCACATAGCGATCGGGCGCGTCGGCCTCGATCGCCAGGCAGACGTCCTGGGCGAACTGCTTGGCGGTCGGCCAGTCGATCTTGCCCTTCCCGTCCAGCAGCGGCGTGACGACATGCAGCCCCTTGCCGCCGGTGGTCTTGCAGAAGGCGACGAGGCCCAAGGCCTCCAGCCGTTCCTTCACCTCCTTGGCCGCCTCGATCACCCGGTCGAACGGGATGTCCTCGTCGGGGTCCAGGTCGAAGACCAGCCGGCCCGGGACCTCTGGCTGATCCGGCTGGCAGTTCCACGGATGGAACTCCACCGCCGAGATCTGCGCCAGGGCCGCCAGCGCCTCGATGCGGTCGACCTGCAGGTAGGGCTTGTGGTCGCCGAAGACCTTTACCTCGGTCAGCAACGCCGACGAGCCCTTGCCCGCGTGTCGCTGGAAGAACCGCTCGCCGCCGATGCCGTCCGGGGTGCGGATGATCGAACAGGGCCGGCCCTTGAGATGCTGCATCATCCAGGGGCCTACGGTTTCCAGGTACTGAGCCAGCTCCAGCTTGGTGACCGGCTCGCCTCGGCCGTCGTCAGGCCAGATCGCTTTGTCGGGGCTCGAGAGCGTCACGCCCATGACGACCGGCGGCCCGGCTTTCGCGGACGCCGTCTTCGCCGGCTTCGGTTGCGCCAGCTCCGCCTTGTCGACCGGCTCGGGCGTCTCGGCCTCCACTTCGCGCGCGGGCTTGTCCTCCCGGAGGCCCTTGAACGCGCCCTGGCGCACCATGCCTGACGTGGTGAAGCCTGCGAACTCGATTTCGGCCACCAGCTCCGGCTTCGCCCAGTGAACGTTGGCCTCCTGGCGCGGCGCGCCTGGCCCGGAGAACGGGCTGGCCTTGGCCTCGACGGCTTCCAGCCTCGGAAGCACCCGGCCGACCTTGTCGCGGCCGAAGCCCGTGCCGACCCGGCCGGTATAGATCAGGCGCCCGTCGCGGTTCACACCCACCAGCAGCGACCGCAGCTGGCCCCGCTCGCCCGTCCAGCCGCCGATGACCACCTCATGGCCGGCCCGGCACTTGGACTTCACCCAGGCCTCGCCGCGGTCCGAGCGGTAGGGCGCGTCCAGCCGCTTGGAGACGATGCCCTCCAGCGACATGCGGCACGCCGACTGCAGTATCGCGTCGCCGCCGGTCTCGAAGTGCTCCACGTAGCGGATGCGCTTCTCCAGCGCCCGACCGGCCGCCTTGACCACCGCCGCCAGCCGCGCCTTGCGTTCCGAGAGCGGCAGGTCGCGCAGGTCCTCGCCCGCCAGGAACAGGGCGTCGAACGCGAAGAAGATCAGGTCGTCGGTCTTTCCGTCCGCCAGCGCCGCCTGCAGCGCCGGGAAGTCGGGCGAGCCGTGCGCGTCCAGCGCGCAGGCCTCGCCGTCGTACAGCCCGTCGGGCAGGGCGGCGGCGTCCTTGGCGATGGCGCGGAACTTGTCGGTCCAATCCAGGCCCTTGCGGGTCTTCAGCGTCGCGCGACCCTTCTCGACACGGAGCTGCAGCCGGTAGCCGTCGAACTTGATCTCGTGCGCCCAGCCCGCGCCCGGCGGCGGCCGGTCCACCGACTTGGCCAGCTGCGGCGGGACGAACCCCGGCAGGGCGGTGGCCCGCAGCTTCGGGGGTGGCGCTGTCTTCAGCGGCGCGGCCGTCTTCGCGCCTCTCTTCGAGCGCCAGACGTCGCCGGCCTTTGCGCGTCCCTTGCCGGTCATGAACTTCGTCGGCCCCCTGCCCTTGCCGGCGGCGATCTCCTCCAGGCTGCGACCCGAGGCGACGGAGTCGGTCTCCTCGTCGACTAGCCCTCCGCCCCCGTCCTCCACCGACCAGCCGTCGTGGTGCTTGATCAGCAGCCAGTTGTCGCGCTTTTCGCCCGGCCGGCGCTTCATCCGCACCAGCACCCACGCGCCCTTCAGCCGCTCGCCGTCCAGGGTGAACTTGAGGTCGCCCGTCTTGAGCATGGCCCTGGGATCGCCCTCAGGTTCCCAGTACCCACGATCCCACAGCATCACGGTCCCGCCGCCGTACTCGCCCTTGGGGATCGTCCCTTCGAAGTCGCCGTAGTCCAGCGGATGGTCCTCGGTCTGGACCGCCAGGCGCTTGTCGGCCGGGTCCAGCGATGGCCCCCGGGTCACCGCCCAAGACAGGAATACCCCGTCCAGCTCCAGGCGGAAGTCGTAGTGCAGCCGGGTGGCCGCGTGCTTCTGGATCACGAAGCGCAGGCGGTTCGACGGCCTCGTCTTCTCGGCGCTGTCAGGCTCGGCGGTCTTGGAGAAGTCCCGCATCGACCGATAGCGGGCGAGCTTGTCGACCATCTACACCACCAGGGCCGGCCGCCGGCTGGCCGCATTCCCCTGCAGGGCGGTCACGAACGCGTCGCGCCAGGCGGTGACGTCCTCGCGCTCCACGGTCTCGAACAGCGCCCGCCAGCGGCGCACCCGCTCGGGCTTCTCCATCAGGAGCGCCCGCTTCAGCGCGTCTGCGATCTCCTCGGGGCTGTTCGGATTGACCAGCAGCGCATCCTCCATCTGCCGCGCGGCGCCGGCGAAGCGCGACAGGATCAGCACGCCGGGATCCTCGGGATCCTGCGCCGCCACATACTCCTTGGCCACCAGGTTCATGCCGTCGCGCAGCGGCGTCACCAGCCCCACGCGGGCGGCGCCATAGATGCCGGTCAGCTCGTCGCGGCGGTAGTTGCGGTTCACCCACCGGAACGGCGCCCAGTCCACGTCGGCGAACTCGCCGTTGATCCGGCCCGAGAGGGCGTCCAGACGCCCGCGAATCTCCTGATAGGCCTCCACCGCCTCGCGGCTCACCGGGGCGATCTGCAGCATCAGCACCTCGCGGCGCATGTCCGGATTGCGCTGCAGGAACGCCTCGAAGCCCAGGAACCGCTCCTCCAGGCCCTTCGAATAGTCCAACCGGTCCACACCGACGATCAGGTGGCGGAAGACGGTGCAGGCGGTCATCAGGTCGCGCATGCGCCGCGCCCGCCCGCTGGTCTTCATCCGCGCGAAGTCGGCGGCGTCGATGCCGATGGGGAACGCGCCGACCTCCAGCGTCCGGCCGAACCCGCGCACGCAGCCTGGCCGCACCTGCACGCCCTCGGCCTCGTTCAGGACGTACTCCTCGAACGCCTGCTGGTATTCGGCGGTCTGGAAGCCCACCAGGTCGTAGTCGAACATCGACTCCACGAGTTGCTTGTGGCGCGGCAGGTTCACCATCACCTGGTGCGCCGGCCACGGGATGTGCAGGAAGAAGCCGATCCGGTTCCGCACCCCCAGCCCCCGCAGCTCCTTGGCCAGCGGGATCAGGTGGTAGTCGTGCACCCAGACGATGTCGTCGGGCTGGATCAGCGGCGCCAGGGTCTCGGCGAAGCGCCGGTTCACGCGCATGTAGCCCTTGTCGAACGCGCGATCGAAGGCGGCCAGGTCGTTGCGGTAGTGGAACAGCGGCCACAGCGTCTTGTTGGCGTAGCCGTTGTAGTACTCGTCGAGGTCGATCTCCTCGAGGTCGACCGTGGCCGCGGTCACCCCGCCCACCTCCTCGACGTTCAGGTCGCCGGTGAAGGTCTCTGTGGTCTTGCCCGACCAACCGAACCAGATGCCCGAGTACTCCTTCAGCGCCGCGGCCAGGGCCATCGCCAGGCCGCCGACGCTCTCCTCGCCGTTGCCCGACGGCGGGTTCACCCGATTGGAGACGACGATCAGGCGACCTGTCATTTGGCCGCCTCCAGCCAGGCCAGCACGTCCTCGACGTTGCGCAGGCCGAAGCGGGCGTGGGTCTGGCGATAGCCGCCCACCAGCACGCCGAAGCCGCCCAGGCGGGCCACTTCCTCGAAGCCGTGCTCGTCGGTGGCGTCGTCGCCGGCAAAGACCGGGATCATGCCGCGGAACGCCGGCGTCTCCATGAAGTCGCGGATCGAGTCGCCCTTGGACGGCCCAGGCGTCCGCAGCTCCTCGACCATGTCGCCTTCCTGCAAGGCCAGACCGGTGGCCTCGGCCAGCCTGCGCGCCAGGGCGCGGGCGTCCGCGGCCCGGTGGCCCGCCAGGCGGAAGTGCAGCGCGACGCTGGCGCCCTTGTCCTCGACGATCAGCCCGCAGTCCGACGCCGCGAACGCCCGCATCGCCGCCGTCGCCGAAGCGAGGCCCGGATGCGGGTCGGGGGTGTGCAGGCTGCCGTCGCAGTCGCGTCGCACCAGGCCGTGGACCCCCGAGGCGCACACGATCCGGCCCTCAAGGATACGGTCGATGTCCTCCAGCGTGCGGCCGCTGACCACCACCAGCCGACCGCCGAGGCCTTCCTTCAGGCGTTCCAGCAGGCGGGTGCGGCGGGGGTCGGGGCGCACGTCCTGGGGCCGCGCGGCGATTGGCGCCAGCGTGCCGTCCAGGTCCAGGAACAGCGCCGCGTCCGACAGCCGCAACGGCTTCGGCGGAGGCAGGTTCATGGTCAGGGCATCCAGCGACATATCTCTCCCACCCGTCGGGTAGGAGAACTCTCCTGCGTGGCTTTCGATCCTGCGGCGCACAAATGTGAACGCAGCGCCGCTCGCCCCCTTGACCCGATGCGAGACGCGGGGTGGTGTCCGGCGCTCGACAAGGAGACCCCATGCCCGCCACGCCCCAGGCCGACGCGATCGTGCTGTTCGGCGCCACCGGCGACCTCGCCAAGCGCATGCTCCTCGCGTCCCTCTACTTCCTGGACGCCGACGGGTTCCTTCCCGAGAAATTCCGCATCGTGGCGACCGCCCGGGCCGAGCTCACCCGCGAGCAGTTCCTGGAGCAGACCCACGAGACGCTGGCGGCGCGCTCCGAGGGCCTGGACGAGGCGGTCTGGGCGCGGTTCTCCAAGCGGCTGACCTACGTCGGCGCTGACGCCACCACCGCCGAGGGCGCGGCGAGGCTCTGTCCGGTGCTGCAGGGCTGCAAGGCGCCGTTCTTCTACCTGGCGATCTCGCCCAGCCTCTACGAGAAGGTCTGCGTCTCGCTGGCCGCCGCCGGCCTCGCAGACGACACCAGCCGCATCGTGCTGGAGAAGCCGATCGGCCGCGACCTGGAGACCTCGCGCCACATCAACACCTCGCTGGGCGCGGTGTTCGACGAGAACCAGATCTACCGGATCGACCACTATCTCGGGAAGGAGACGGTCCAGAACCTGCTGGCGCTGCGCTTCGCCAACACGCTGTTCGAGCCGCTCTGGAACAACCTGACCATCGACCACGTACAGATCACCGTGGCCGAGACCGAGGGCGTGGGCTCGCGCTGGCCCTACTACGACGAGTACGGCGCCCTGCGCGACATGCTGCAGAACCACATGCTGCAGCTGCTCTGCCTGGTGGCCATGGAACCGCCGGCCGACATGGAGCCGGACTCGGTGCGCAACGAGAAGGTGAAGGTGCTGCGCTCGCTCCGCCGCTTCACCCGCGCCGACGTGGCCGACAAGTCGGTGCGCGGCCAGTACACGCCCGGCGTCGTCGCCGGGAAGTCGGCCGAGGGCTACGAGGCCGAGCGCGGCCAGAAGACCGGCACCGAGACCTTCACCGCGCTCCGCGTCGACATCGACAACTGGCGCTGGGCCGGCGTGCCGTTCTTCCTGCGCACCGGCAAGCGGATGCCCGAGAAGCGCACCCAGATCGCCATCCAGTTCAAGCCGGTGCCGCACTCGATCTTCGGCCGCGCCTCGACCGCCGACCTCGCCCCCAATCGGCTGGTCATCGACCTGCAGCCGGACGAGGACATCAAGCTCAGCCTGATGAACAAGGCGCCCGGCCTCAGCCAGGGCGGCATGCGGCTGCAGTCGCTGCCGCTGTCGCTCAGCCTGCTCAACACCTACGAGGGCGCGGGCGGCCGCCGCCGAATCGCCTACGAACGCCTGCTGCTGGACGTGATCCACGGCGACGCCACCCTCTTCGTCCGCCGCGACGAGGTGGAGGAGGCCTGGCGCTGGGTCGACGGCGTCGCCGACGCCTGGGCCGAGGCCGGTCAGGCCCCCAAGCCCTACGCCGCCGGCAGCTGGGGCCCCTCGGGCGCCTTCGCCCTCATCGAGCGCTTCGGCCGCGACTGGTCGGATTGAGCGGGCCCAGCGCCCTCCGTCAGCTTCGCTGCACCTCGCCCGTAGACGGGTGAGGAACTGAGCGCGCCAAGTTCCTCCTCTGCGAAGCGGGGAAGGGGGACCCTACCCGCCTGCCCTGCAGGCGGGCGCAGCCAGAAGGCGCGGGCTCGCAAGCGACCCGGCGGTGGATGGGACGCTGCCGCTACCGAATGCTCTGCCAGCTCTTCGAGAGCAGGTTCGCGCAGTTGATCAGGCCGACCAGGGAGTAGGTCTGGGGATAGTTCCCCCACAGTTCCCGGCCGTCGAGGGTGATGTCCTCCGACAGCAGCCCCGCGGCGGTCCGGCGGCCCAGCATCTCCTCGAACAGCTGGCGCGCCTCGTCGGTGCGGCCCGACAGGTGCAGCGCCTCAATCAGCCAGAAGGTACAGAAGTTGAAGGCCGTCTCCGGCATGCCGAAGTCGTCGGGGACCGCGTAGCGCAGCATGTACTCGCCGCGCCGCAGGCCGTGCTCCACCGCCGCCATCGTCGCCTGCATCCGCGGGTCGTCGGCGGGCATGAAGCGCACGTCCACCATCTGCAGCAGGCTGGCGTCCAGCCCGTCGCCCTCGAAGGTGGCCGCGAACCGGCCTTCCGTCTCGTTCCAGGCGCGGGTCTCGATGGTCTGACGCACCTGGGCCGCGCGGTCGTTCCAGTAGTCGGCCCGCTCGGCCAGCCCCAGCTTCGCCGCCGCATTGCCCAGCCGATCGCAGGCCGCCCAGCACATCACCGACGAATAGGTGTGCACCGCCTCCCGGCCGCGGAACTCCCACAGGCTGGCGTCCGGTTTGTCGTGCAGCTCGAAGGCCCGCTCGCCAATCGGCTCCAACGCCTTGAAGTCGGCCGCCGTCGCGGGCCGCAGCAACCGCTCGTCGAAGAAGGCCTGCACCGTCGACAGCACGATCTGGCCGTAGACGTCGTGCTGCAGGTGCTCGTGCGCTTGGTTGCCCACCCGCACCGGGCCGATGCCACGGTAGCCCGGCAGGTGCGGCGCGATCCATTCGGTCAGCACCGGCTCCAGCCCGACGCCGTAGACGGGCTGCACGTGGCCCGCCTTGCCGTTCGGCGTGTTCGCATGCTCCAGCCCCGGCAGCTCGCGCTGGTCGTCCGGAAGGCCCAGCGGGACCATGTCGCCCCGGCTGGCCTGGTCCACCAGGTTGCGCAGGTAGACCAGGTAGTTCTCCAGCATGTCGGCGGCGCCCAGCCGGTTCAGCGCCTGGACCACGTAGTAGGCGTCGCGGAGCCAGCAGTAGCGGTAGTCCCAGTTGCGGCCGGCGCCCGCCTCGGCGTCGTGCTCGGGCAGCGAGGTGGTCAGCGCCGCCACGATGGCGCCGGTCTCCTCGTAGGCGCACAGCTTCAGCGTGATCGCCGCGCGGATAACCGCCTCCTGCCACTCCAGCGGCACCGACAGCGTCCGCACCCAGCCGCGCCAGTAGTCGGTGGTCTCACGCAACATGCGCGCCACTGTGGTCGACACCTCGGCGTCGAACCCCTCGTCGGGGCCGAGGAACAGGCTCAGCGGCTCCTCCAGGCGGAAGACCCGCTCCTCGATGATGTGGCTGACCGGCGCGTCGGTGGTGAGCCTGAGCGTCACGTCCTCGCCCACATAGCGGACGTGGTTCGACCCGGCCGTCGTGTAACACGGCCGCTCGCCGTAGTTCATCATCGGCCGCAGCCGCACGCGCACCCGCGGCGCCCCGCTCAACGGCCGGATCACGCGGGCGAACGCCAGCGGGCGGTATTGCCGTCCCAGGTGCCGGTAGCGCGGCGAGAAGTCGATGATCTCGACGCCCGCGCCCTCGGCGTTGCGGATTTCGGTGCGCAGGATGGGCGTGTTGCGCAGATAGGCCTGGGTGGTCTTCACCGCGCCCTCGACCTCGATCGACCAGACCCCGCAGGCGTCGGCCGCGCCCGGGTCCTTGCCGCCCAGCAGGGCGCAGAAGAAGGGATCGCCGTCCACCCGCGGCGCGCACGCCCACACGTAGCGGCCGGCCCGGTCGATGAGGGCGCTCGCGGCGCAGTTGCCGATGGGGAACAGATCCAGGGTCTGGCTCAAGCTCCCTCCCTCGGAACGACGCGCACGCGCTTCAAGCAGGCCCCTCCGTCTGCTTCTCGACTCTCAAAACTCGGCGGACGCCATTTGGCTCCCTAGCAGCCGTAACGCACGCGCAGGCGTGGCCCGCGGCTGTTGGAATGCACCGCCACGCGGGAACCCTGCCGCTCGAAGGTCAGGTCTATGGCGCCGTCGCCGATCTGCAGGCCCTCCACGCTCAGCCGGTCGATTCCGATGGGCAGGGCCGGGTCGCGGATCTCCACCTCGGCGGTCTCGCCCTGGATCGACAGCCCCAGGCACGCCTGTAGCAGCATGAACACCGAGCCCGCCGCCCAGGCCTGGGGCAGGCAGGCCACCGGATAGGCCACCGGCGGCTCGCCGGCCGCGCGCGGGAAGCCGCAGAACAGCTCGGGCAGGCGCATCTCGAACTGGGTCGCCGCCTCGAACAGGCCGGCCGTCAGTTTCACCACCGTGGCCCGCTCGCCGTAATACGACAGGCCCAGCGCCGCCATCGCCGTGTCGTGCGGCCAGACCGAGCCGTTGTGGTACGACATCGGATTGAAGCGCGGCTGGTTCATGGCCAAGGTTCTCAGCCCCCAGCCCGAGACGAAGTCGCCCGCGAACAGCCTCCGCACCACCTTCTCGGCCCGGTCGGCGCGCGGCAGGCCCGTCGCCAGCAGGTGGGCGGGGTTCGAGGCCACCACCCGGCAGAGCTCGCCCTGGCCGTCCAGCGCGATGCCGTAGAAGCCGTGCTCAGGCATCCAGAAGCGGTCCTCGACCACCTTGCGCAGCGCCTGCGCCCGCCGGCTCCAGCGCTCGGCCGCCCGGGAGTCGCCCCGGCGCGCGGTCAACGCCGCCATGGTGCGGTAAGCGGCGTAGGCGTAGCCCTGCACCTCCACCAGCGACACCGGCCCGGCGGGGAACCGGCCGTCGGCGTGGAAGATGGAATCGCCGGAGTCCTTCCAGCCCTGGTTGGTCAGCCCGCCGTCCATGGCCCGCGCATACGAGATCAGGCCCAGCGGGTGCTGGTCGGCCTTGGCGGTGATCCAGCCCGCCGCCCGCTCCAGCGCCGGCCACCACTTGTCGAGCTGGGCGTAGTCGCCGGTGCGCTCCGCATAGGCGCCGGCCAGGGCGACGAACAGCGGCGTGGTGTCGACCCCGCCGTAGTAGCGGCCGAAGGGCACCTCCCCCAGCGCCGACATCTCGCCACGCCGGGTCTCGTGCATGATCTTGCCGGGATCCGAGTCCCGGAACGCCGAGGTCTCGTGGGCCTGATGCTCGGCCAGGTACGACAGTACGCCCCGCGCCAGCTCAGGCTCGAACCACAGGATCTGCCAGGCGGTGATGATCCCGTCGCGCCCGAAGGCGGTCGAGAACCACGGGATACCCGCGTAGGGGTAGGGCCCGCTGTCCATGGGCGTGGTCAGCAGCGCCAGGTCGGCCCGCGACTTGTCGATCCAGGCGTTGAACAGCCGGCCGTTGGTGGAGAGCCGCGCACCCCGGCGGCGGCGCTCGCGCATGGCGAAGCGGGCACGGGCCGCAGCGGCGCGGAAACGCGCCCGGCCGGGGTCCGCCTCGCCCGTCCCGCATACCTCGACATAGACCTCCCAGCATTCGTCGGTCTGCAGCACGAGCTGGAAGCGCGCTTCGCGGGCGTTCAGCGCCACGGGCGTCTCGGAGAAGGCGACGGCGCTGGACCGCGCCACGCCGTCCAGGCCCTCATAGCCAAAGCGCACCGACCGCGGCCCGATCTGCGGCGTCGCCAGCCGGCCGCGGGCCCGCCGAATGGCTCCGCGCACCTCGAACATGTCGCGGAAGTCGGCAGCGAACCGGAACAGCAGCGGCAGCTCCATGGGCTCGGTGGCGTAGTTGGTGAGCCGGATGCGTTCGTACAGGCGCTGGTCCCACAGGAACCGCTTGCGCTCGATGTGCACCACCCCGGGCGGCGCCACCGGCCCGGCCGGCACGGGGATCGCCCGGTTCAGCCCGTGGGAAGTGAAATAGACGTTGTCCTGGCTCACCGCGCCCGACAGCAGGGTGGGCGACCGGTCGCCCAGGGTCACTTCCCATTGCGACAGGATGCGGGTGTCGTCGTGGAACAGGCCGTCGGCGGCGCCGGCGATGTCGCCGTGGCTGTCGGCGACGATGAAGGTGTCACGGTCCTTGAGCGCAAACAGCCGCTGGGGAACGCGGGGTTCCTCGATCTCGCCCCACTCGACGGGGGTGGTGTGCGACGGCGCAAGGTCGTTCATGTGGGGCTCGCGGCGCTATTTCGGGTTCAGGCGGCCTCCGTCAGGGGCGTTTCCTGGGGGAGACGTCGGTAGATCTCCAGGTAGCGGCGGGCCATGGTCAGCGCCGAGAACCGCTCCTCGAAGCGCGCGCGGACTGCGGCGCGGTCCAGTTCGGCCACCCGCTCGACGGCGTCCCGCGCTTCGGCCTCGCTCCGCACGATGAACCCGGTCAGGCCCTCGTCGACCACCTCGGGCGCCGAGCCGTTCTCCCAGGCGATCACGGGCGTGCCGCAGGCCATCGCCTCGATCATCACCAGGCCGAACGGCTCGGGCCAGTCGATGGGGAACAGCAGCGCGTCGGCGCCGCCCAGGAAGCCAGACTTCTCCGCGTCGCCGATCTCCCCCACGTACTCGACCAGCGGGTGCGCCATGAGCGGCTCGATCACGTCCTCGAAATAGGCGCGGTCGGCGGCGTCCACCTTGGCCGCGATCTTCAGGCGCCGGCCGGCGGCCACGGCGATCGCGATGGCCCGATCAGGTCGCTTCTCGGGTGAGATCCGGCCCAGGAAGGCCAGGTAGCCCTCGCTCGCCGGACTGAAACGGTAGAGGTCGGCGGACATGCCGTGATGCACCGTGGCCGCCCAGTTGGCGAGCGGCAGCGGCCGGCGCTGGTCGTCGCTGATCGAGATCAGGGGGAACTGCGGCCAACGGCTGTAGACGCCGGCCAGGTCCTTCAGGTCCAGGCGCCCGTGCAGGGTGGTCAGCGTCCGCTGCGCCATGTCCTCGAACATCGGGAACTGGATCATGTCGGTGTGGAAGTGGATGACGTCGAACTCGTTCGCGCGCCGGCGCACCTCGGCGAGCTGGACCAAGTGGGCGGCCAGGTCCGACTTCAAGGGCGCGGGATCCAGGCGGATCGCCTGGTCGCGCACCGCCGCCAGACGGCCCAAGGTCTGCGCCTCGGCGCTGGTGAACAGCGTGACGTCATGGCCGAGCGTCACCAGGGCGTCGGTCAAATGGGCGACCACGCGTTCGGTCCCGCCGTACAGACGCGGCGGCACGGCTTCATACAGGGGAGCGACCTGGGCGATACGCATGCTGGAACTACCTCCGCGCCGCGTGCGTCCCTGCGGCGGCGCCTGACATCCGGTGATGAGACGCGCCGAGGCCCCGGTAGGTTCCCTCGGACCTCATGCGTGCTGAAGATTGACCGCCAATCGCCTCCCGACCCTCCGAGACAGGCGCCCAGACGCGCCGGTCTGCGTTAGGGAGGCACGCATGATCGAGACCTATCCCGACGCAGACACTCTGGCCGACGTCGCCGCGCTGGCGATCGAGGCCGAACTGGCCGCCGCCCTGCGCACCCACGGCCGCGCCAGCCTGGTCGCTACGGGCGGCCGTTCGCCGGGGCCCGTCTTCGATCGCCTTGCGGCATCCGGGGACGTCGACTGGGGCCGGGTCGTGGTCACCCTCTCGGACGAACGCTGCGTCGAGCCCACCGACCTGGCCTCCAACGCCAAGCTGGTCCGCGAGCGCCTGCTGACCGGCAAGGCCGCGAAAGCCCACCTCCTCCCGCTCTGGCCCGAGCCGGACCCCGCCGCGCTCGCTGCGCTGCAACCGTTCGACGTCGTCATGCTGGGCATGGGGGAAGACGGCCACATCGCCTCGCTGATCCCCGGCGACCCGGGCCTGGAGGCCGGTATGACCGGGTCAGACGTCACCCGCCCCGTGCCCGCGGGCCTAGGCAGGCCGCCCGTCGCGCGCATCACCCTGACGCTTCAGGCCCTGCTGAATGCGCGGGCCATCTTCCTTCTCGTCGCGGGTGAGGTTAAGCGCGGGGTCGTCGAGCGGGCGCTGGTGGGCGAGGACCTGCCGGTCGGCCGCCTCGTCTCGCAATCCAAGGCGCAGTTGCGCATCTTCTGGACCCCGGACGGAGGTTGAACCCATGCATCCTGTCACCGCGGAGGTCACCCAGCGGATCGTCGAGCGCAGCCGCGAGACCCGCGCCGACTACCTCGAACGCATGGAGGCGGCCCGCCAGTCCGGCCCCGGCCGCGGGAAGCTGTCCTGCGCCAACTGGGCCCACGCCTTCGCCGCCAGCCCCGACGGCGACAAGCAGCGGATGCGCGACCCGACCGCGCCGAACGTGGCCATCGTCTCGGCCTACAACGACATGCTCTCGGCCCATCAGCCCTACGAGCGGTTCCCCGACATCATTCGCAAAGCCGCCCACGAGGTTCAGGCCACGGCCCAGTTCGCCGGCGGCGTGCCCGCCATGTGCGACGGGGTCACGCAGGGTCGCCCGGGCATGGAACTCTCGCTGTTCAGCCGCGACGTGATCGCCATGTCGACGGCCGTGGCCCTGACCCACGACGCCTTCGACGCGGCCCTGATGCTGGGCATTTGCGACAAGATCGTGCCGGGCCTGTTCATCGGCGCCGCCGCCTTCGGCCACCTGCCGACCATATTCGTGCCTGGCGGGCCGATGACTTCGGGCATCTCCAATTCCGAGAAGGCCCGCGTGCGCGCCCTGTTCGCCGAGGGCAAGGCCACCCGCGACGAGCTGCTCGACAGCGAGATGAAGAGCTACCACGGCCCCGGCACCTGCACCTTCTACGGCACCGCCAACTCCAACCAGATGATGATGGAGATGACCGGCCTGCACCTGCCGGGCGCGGCCTTCATCAGCCCCAACACCCCGCTGCGCGACGCCCTGACCGCCCACGCCCCCAAGCGCGCGGTCGAGATCCGCGACGGCGGCAACGACTACACGCCGTTCTCGGCCGTGATCGACGAAAAGAGCCTCGTGAACGCCATGGCGGGCCTGTTGGCCACCGGCGGCTCGACCAACCACACCCTGCACATCCTGGCGATGGCGCGGGCGGCGGGCGTGCTGATCACCTGGGAGGACTTCCACGACCTAAGCCGGGTGACCCCGCTCGTCGCGCGCGTCTATCCGAACGGCTCCGAGGACGTGAACGCCTTCCACGCCGCGGGCGGCATGGCCTTCGTCACCCGCACCCTGCTGGACCATGGCCTGGCGCACGAGGATGTGCGGACCGTCGCCGGCGAGGGCCTGCGCCGCTACCAGCAGGAGCCGTTCCTGGACGACGGCCGGTTGGTCTGGCGCGAGGGTCCGGCCGCCAGCCTGAACCGCGACCTGCTGCGCCCGGCCGACGACGCCTTCGAGTCCGAGGGCGGCATCCGCGTCCTGACCGGCGGCCTGGGCCGCGGGGTCATCAAGACCTCGGCCGTGAAACCCCAGCACCGCACCGTGGAGGCGCCCGCCATCGTCTTCGACGACCAGGACGAACTGCTGGCCGCCCACAAGCGGGGCGAGCTGAACCGCGACTTCATCGCCGTGGTCCGCTTCCAGGGCCCGCAGGCCAACGGCATGCCCGAGCTGCACTCGCTCACGCCCACCCTGGGCGTCCTGCAGGACAAGGGCTTCAAGGTCGCCCTGGTCACCGACGGGAGGATGTCGGGCGCCAGCGGCAAGGTGCCGGCGGCGATCCACATGACCCCCGAGGCCGCCACCGGCGGGCCGCTGGCCTACGTCCGCGACGGCGACATCATCCGTCTCGACGCCGAGGCCGGGACGCTGGAGATCAAGGTTGAGCAAGCCGAACTGATGCGGCGCGAACGGGCGAAATGTCCGCCGTCGGGACACGGGTACGGCCGCGACCTGTTCGGCTGGATGCGCCGCGCCGCCGGTCCTGCCGACACCGGCGCCTGCGCCCTGTTCGAGGCCGCCTGATGAAGGTTCACTGGACCGGGCTGGTCGGCGACGTCGGCGGCACCAACGCGCGCTTCGCCCTGGTGGATTCGCAAGGGCACATCCGCAATCCGCGCAGCTTCCCCTGCAAGGACTACCCCAGCCTCGACGCCATCGTGGCCGAGTACATCGAGACGACCGTCGGCAAGAAGCGGCCGCCGCGCGCGGTGATCGCCGTCGCCGGCCCGGTGCTGGACGGCGAGATCGAGTTCACCAACCTCGACTGGCGCGTGTCGGAGGGCGACCTCCTGGCCCACTTCGAGTTCGAGGCCGTCGAACTGATCAACGACTTCGCCGCCCAGGCGCTGGCCTGCCCGCTGCTGGAGGGCGCCGACCTGCGGCCGCTGGGCGCCAGCCTGCCCAAGGGCCCGCACGACTGCCCGATCGTGGCGCTGGGCGCCGGCACCGGCTTCGGCGTCGCGGCCCTGGCCCGGAGCGAGCGCGGCGACGTCGCGCTCTCCACCGAGGGCGGCCATGCGGCCTTCGCGCCCACCGACGAGGTGGAGGTCGAGGTGCTGAAGCGGCTGATGGGCAAGTACGGCCGCGTCTCGATCGAGCGCCTGCTCTCGGGCCAGGGCCTGTTCGACCTCTACGCCGCGCTGGCCGACATCAAGGGCCAGCCCGCCGCCCTGCCTGACGAAGTGGCGGTGACCAAGGAAGGCATGGTCGGCGATCCCCTGGCCGGCGAGGCGCTGGACCGCTTCGGCGGCATCCTGGGTGCGGTGGCCGGCGACCTGGCGCTGACCTTCGGCGCCCGCGGCGGGGTCTTCATCTCCGGCGGCATCGCACCGCGCATCGCCGAGCGCCTGGCTACGGGGACGTTCCGCAAGCGCTTCGAGGACAAGGGGCGGCTCTCGGACTACGTGGCCGCCATCCCGACCTACCTGGTCCTGCACCCTTACCCGGCCATCGTGGGCGCGGCCCGCGAGCTGGAACAGATGGAACGGCTGTGAGCGCCGGCTCCGACCAGCTCCGCTGGACCGTGGCGGCCAGCGCCCGGCCCGGCGAGCCGGGCTCGGCTGTCGTCAGCGTCCTGGGCCACAACGCCCTGATCCCCGAGCTCGCCTTCGACATGGCCGTCGACTGGCACGCCGGCGCCGAGGCCGCCGACGTGGAGGGCCGCGCGCTGGTCATCCTGTCGCTGCTGTTCAGGGAACTGGCGGCCGAGTGCGAACGCGCCGCCGGCAGCCGGTTCGCCGAGGGCTGAGACGGCGTCGCGAGCACGTAGACCCTCGCAGTGTCCGCGATGGGTGGATGGCGGCCGTCACCTCCCGCCGCTTCGCGGCGGAGGTAAAGGACGCCTAAGGGTCGATAGCTGACCTCGCCGAAGATCGAGGACCATCCCAACCGCCCAACCGCGCGGCGGATCAGCAGGCCGGCGCGGGACTGAGGCGGCGGATCGTCACCGTCTGCTCCTGCGAGCCGCCGGGCCCGCGGGCGACCTTCCGCTCCTCCAGGGTCAGCACCCGCCCGTCGGCGATCGACAGCTCGGCCTTCGTCACCAGGGCGCTGCCAGCGCCCGTGGCGCCGCGGCTGGTCTCACGCTCCAGGGCCACGGTGCAGCCCGGCTTGCGCACGCTGACCGCCAGCGTCGCCTTGCTGGTTCCGGGATCGTCGAGGTGGGTCAGGCCCAGCGGCAGGGCGCCCTGCAGCTCGACCACCGCCATCAGCGCCACGTCGCCCAGCACCATCTCGCGCGCCGCGTCCAGCGGGGGCCCTTCCACCCGCTCGTGGACGATCCTGCGGATCGGGTCGTCGGCCGGCAGAGCGGCGTCGGCGCGGGCCAGCAGCCCGGCCTTGTAGGCGGGCCAGGTCTCCACCGCGACGATCCGGCCGTCGGCGCCCAGCCGGAAGTCCAGGACGCCGCCGACCGCCGCCGCCATCGCCTTTTCCATCGAGGCGCCGCCGCTGTCGGTCAGGCTCGCCTCGCGCAGGGTGTGGCGCAGGCGCAGACCATCGGGCGCCCGGCCCAGGACCTCCAGGTCGAACGTCAGCGCGTTGCTCTGGGTCTGGCCGCCGTAGTCGTCCTTCTGGACGAACTTCGTCTCGCTTCGATAGCTGTAGCGGTCGCCCACGGCGTCGGGCCGCGTGCGCACCTGCACCGTCTGGCGGCCGTGCGTGTCGAGGACCGCCTGCGCGCCCGCAGGCTGCGCGAGCGCGGCGACCGCCAGGGCGAGCAGGGCGGCCCGCACTCTCACCGCCCCACGAAGTTCCCGGCCCGCCGCTCGGCCACCGAACGCACGCCCTCGGCGAAGTCCTCGGTGGCGCGCAGGATGGCCTGCTCCTTGTGCTCGATGTTGGTCTGGGCGCGCACGTCGGCGGCGAGCTGAGCCCGCAGCGTCTTGCGCGTCGCCGCCACCGCCAGCGGCGCGTTCTCGGCGATCTCCCGGGCCAGCTTGAGGGCCGCGCCCCTGAGCTCGTCCATCGGCACGACCTCGTCCACCAGGCCCCAGGCCAGGCCCTCCTCGGCCTTCACGCGGCGGCCCGTCAGGAACATCAGCGCCGCGCGCTGCTGGCCCACCAGGCGCGGCAGGGTGTGGGTCAGGCCGAAGCCCGGATGGAACGACAGCTTCACGAAGTTGGCCGCGAACCGCGCCTCGGGCGCCGCCACGCGGAAGTCGGCCACCAGCGCCAGGCCAAGGCCCGCGCCCACGGCCGAGCCCTGCACCGCCGCCACGATCGGCGTCGCCACCGAGAACAGCCGCACCGCCTGGTCGTAGAGCGCGTTCACCCCCTCCATGCCGCTCGCCACCTTGTCGGTGGGCGAGGCAAAGTCGGCGCCGCCCGAGAACGTGCGGCCTTCGGCCTGCAGCACGATGGCCCGGACGTCGTTCGAGGCGTCGGCGGCCTCCATGGCGTCGGCCAGGTCGCTCATGAACTCGACCGAGACGAAGTTGTGCGGCGGCCGGTCCAGGGTGACCACGGCCACGTGCCCATCCAACGCGACCTTCACGTGGTCGCCGTAAGCTTGCTTCATCGTCTCGTCCCCAACAGGTTCCTGGCCACGACCCACTTATGCACTTCGGTCGGGCCGTCATAGATGCGCATCGTCCGCAGCCTGGCCTGCATGAGCTGCAGCGGTAGTTCCTTGGTCATACCCATGGCCCCGAAGGCCTGCATGGCGCGGTCCACCGTCTCATAGGCCATCTCGGTGGCGTACCACTTGATCATGCTGATCTCGGAGCGGACGTCGCGGCCGTTGTCCAGCTTCCAGGCGCAGTCGTAGGCCATCAGCCGGGTCGCGTGGATCTTGGTCGCCGCCTCGGCCACCCAGAACTGGATCGCCTGGCGTTCGCTGAGCGGCAGACCGAACGTCTTCCGCTGCGGGGCGTACTCGATGACCATGTCCAGCGCCCGCTGGGCCATGCCCACCGACCAGGCCGCCATCTGTATGCGCCGCGTGCCCAGGCGCGTCTGCATCGGGGCGAAACCTTCGCCCTCCTTGCCCAGCAGCTTCCAGCCCTCGACCCGGCAGTCCTCCAGCGCCACCTCGTAGGTGTACTGGCCACCCAGCATCGGGATGCGGCGCAGGACGTTGAACCCCGGCGTCCCCTTGTCGACCAGGAAGGCCGTGATGCCGCCGCGCGCCTTCTTCTCGGGGTCGGTCACCGCCATCAGGATCGTGAAGTCGGCGTCCTGGGCCCGGGTGATCCATATTTTTCGGCCGTTGATCACCCAGTCGTCGCCGTCGCGCACGGCGCGGGTGGTCATGGCCGCGGGGTCGGACCCGGCGCCCGGCTCGGAGATGCCGATGGCCGACGTGGTCTTCCCGGCGACGTACGGGGCCAGGTAGGCCTCGCGCTGCCGCTCGTTCACCGTCTGCATCAGCATGCGCAGGTTCGGGCTGTCCGGCGGCAGGGTGTAGGGCGTGACGCAGCGGCCGATCTCCTCCTCGACCCCCACCATGGCCATCATCGGCAGGTCGGACCCGCCGACGTCCTCCGGGGCGTCCAGGCCGAACAGGCCCAGCTCGTGGGCCTTCTTGTCCAGCCGCTCGTGCTCGGCGTCGGGGAGGTAGAGACCCTTGCCCTCGGCCTCGCGGGCCATGACGGCGGGCTCCAGCGGCATCAGCTCGTCGCGGACGAACTTCTGCACCAGGTCCTTGAGCATCCGGTGCTCTTCCGAGAGCTCGAAATGCATCGCGCCTCCCCTCCGATCTTGTTTTGCGGCCATTGAACAGGCCCGGAGGAAGGGATACTAGCTCTCCGTACATTCGCCCATATGTGGATCATATTTCCACATATGTGATTTAAATGGCCTCACTCTTGGATATGGAGGCCGATCTGGAGGGTTCGTGGCCGAAGGCGCGGTGAAATCGGCGCAACGGGCGCTGGAGATCCTGGAGGTCTTCGCGCGCCAGCGGCGTCCGCTGGCCCTGAAGGAGATCCTGGACGAGCTGGGCTATCCCACCTCCAGCGGATCGGCCCTGATGAAGTCGCTCGTGGCCCTGGGTTACCTCGACTACGACCGGGAGCGGCGCACCTATTTCCCCACGATGCGCATCGCCGTGCTGGGCAGTTGGGTCCCGGCCGCCCTGTTCGGCGAGGGGCCGCTGCTGGCCTCGCTGGAGGAGTTGCACCGCAAGGTGGGCGAGACCGTCGTCCTGGCCGTGCAGTCCGACCTGCACGCCCAGTATGTCCACGTCATACATTCCGCCGAGCCGCTGCAGTTCCGCGCCCCGCCCGGCACGCTGCGCCCGCTGGCCCGGTCGGGCATGGGCCTGGTCCTGCTGGCGGCGCGCAAGGACGCTGAGATCGAGCGCCTGCGCCGGCGGATCAACGCGTCGGGCGACGGCGCCATGCAATCGCGCGAGGAGCTGATGAGCCGGGTGAACGAGGTCCGCGCCCGCGGCTACGCCTTCTCCAAGAACAGCATCTCGCCCGGCCTCGGCATCATCGGCGCCGCCCTGCCGAAGGGCCCGTTCGGCCGCGTGGCCGCCGTCGGCGTCGCCGGCCGCGTCGGGCGATTGGAAGAAAAGCAGGACGCGATCGTGGAAGAGCTGCAGGCGATGATCCACCGCGTCGAGAACACCTGAGGGGGAAACGGTATGACCGGTAAGACCATGGCCCAGAAGCCCACCGGACCCCTGAGCGGGGTCCGCATCCTGGACCTGACCAGCGTGGTCAACGGCGCCTACGGCACCCAGATCCTGGCCGATCAGGGCGCCGACGTGATCAAGGTGGAGGACCCCGGCTCGGGCCGTGGCGACGGCGGCGACATCATGAGGTGGGCCGGCCACCTGCCCGAGGGCGCGCCGCGCGGCATGGGCCCGATCTTCCTGACCATCAACCGCAACAAGCGCTCGATCCTGATCGACATGAAGTCCGAGGCCGGCAAGCGCGCCATGCGCCGGCTGATCAAGTCGTGCGACGTGCTGGCCTCCTCGGTGCGCTACGAGGGCATGAAGCGGCTGGGGCTGAGCTACGAGGACGTGGCCGCCATCAAGCCCGACATCGTCTTCGTCCACGCCGCCGGCTACGGCTCGGACGGCCCCTACGCGGGCGAGCCGGCCTACGACGACCTGATCCAGTCGGCCTCCGGCTGCGCGGACATCCTGGGCCGCACCGACGGCAACCCCACGCCGCGCATCCTGCCCACCCTGATAGCCGACAAGGTCTCGGGCCTCTTCCTGTCCCAGGCGGTGACCGCGGCGCTGCTGCACAAGGCGCGCACCGGCGAGGGCCAGTTCGTCGAGGTGCCGATGTTCGAGTGCGTGACCAGCTTCCTCTTGGTGGAGCACCTCTACGACCACACGTTCCAGCCGCCGACCGGCCAGTGGGGCTACCAACGGGTGATCAACCCCAACCGCAAGCCATACAGGACCAAGGACGGCTACATCGGTCTCCTGCCCTACACCGACAAGCAGTGGGACCAGTTCTTCCAGGCGGCCGGCTACGGCGACCTGATCGCGTCCGACCCGCGCTTCGCCGACTATGGGACCCGGGCGAAGCACATCCGCGAACTCTACGAGATGATCGAGAAGGCGGCGGCCACCAAGACCACCCAGGAATGGCTCGACATCCTGAAGCCCCTGTCGATCCCGGTGGTGAAGACCAGCACCCTCGACGAGCTGCCCGACGACCCGCACCTGAAGGCCGTCGGCTTCTTCGAGGAGTACGAGCACCCCGACATCGGCCGCTACCGGCTGATGAAGCCGCCGGTGAAGTTCGCCAGGAGCCCGTCGAACATCCGACGCCACCCGCCCAAGCTGGGCGAGCACACCGAGGACGTCCTGGGCGAGATCGGCGCGGAGTAGGCGCAGGGGCGCGCCGCAGGCGCTCTCTTCGCAAGAACCGCGGAAGACGCGGAATGGCGCGGAAGACGCAGCTGGCGACGGCGCTTCCGCGATGATCCGCGGGTTCCGCAGTTGAATCCGGTCGCCTCCGGCGCGCCCCTTCACCCACCGGCTCGTCATCGCCCGGCTTGTCCGGGCGACCCAGGATCGCAGGCGTGCACGGGTGAAGCGCCGCGGGGACCGTGCGCCATGATCGGGCCCGGAGATCATGGGTGGCCCGAACGAGTCGGGCCATGACGAGCAAGATAGAGGTCAGCTTGAATCCGCGGGCCCCAGGGGCGCCGTTGCAGCGCCTTGCGTCGCGCCGACGTCCGATGGATCGCCATCGTCGGCTTCCGGGTCGCCGGGATCCGGATCGGCGGGGTCGGGCAGGTCGCGCCAGGCCAGGGCGGCCTCCTCGGACAGGCCCAGTTCCAGGCAGAGGCGGGCGACGTGGTCGTCCAGGGCCTCGGCGCAGAAGTCGTCGCGCAGGCAGCCGGCGGCGAGGCCCTCGTCCAGCAGCTCCTCCAGCCAGTGGGCGGTGTCGTCGTCCTCGGCTTCGTGCCAGATCACGCGGGTGACGCCCTCGCGCACGGCCGAGATGCGGCGCGAGAGCTCCGCGCCGCCGGGCTTGCGGCGCGGGGCCGCCGCCTGGGCCCGCTCGGCCTCGCGCGCGTCGTGCGCCTGCTGGCGGGCCAGCCGCGCCTCCAGCGCCACGCACTGGCGCACCGAGCGCGAGACGGTATGGAACGCCTTCACCGCCTCGACCCGCTCGGCGGGCGTCCCGGCGGCCTCCGCGTCCGCGAACGTCTGCTCGGCCAGCGCCAGGCCCAGCTCGGTCAGCCGAGCCAGGACGCGCGCATGCCGGTCGACCATGTCGGGCGGGATGGACATGAACGAAAAGGGAACATGCGCCACCGCGGAAGGCAAGGTTTGGCTGGCGGCTGTACGTCCGCATTTGACGTGGGCAGGATCGCTGGTTTCGGGGGCGAGTGCGATGCGCCAGGTGCGGAAAGGGGTGTCCGAGGCGCGCGGGCGAAGCTGGCCGGCCGGCCCGTAGCGGCACGCTACAACCTCTGTCATTGATCCGCCTGGGCCTTTGGGGACATCAACCATGCCGAAACCTGCAGCCAGCCTGGGCGCCATCCTCTTCGCGGCGGTGGCCGCAACCGCGATGGCGGCGGGACAGGAGAAGGCCGCGCAGGCCGGACCGACGCCCGAGGCGGCCGTCACCGGCCATTGCGAGGCGTGGAACACGACCAATCGCGCCGACCGGGAGCGCCTGCTCGCGCGCGTGTTCGCCCGGGACGGCGTCTACAGCGACCCCACCCCGGCCTATGTGGCCGGCCGCGCCGCGCTCAGCGACCATATCGCGGAGTTCCAGCGCCTGAATCCAGGCAGTCGGTTCCGATGCAGCGCGCCACAGGTCCACCACCGCGCGATGCGCGTGAGCTGGGTGTTGTTGAAGCCTGACGGCCTGATCGACACCGTGGGCATGGACTTCTACGAACTTGGACAAGACGGGCAAATCCGCCGCATCACAGGCTTCTTCGGTCCGCCTCCGCCTGCGCAGGCCGCGCCGTAGACGGCGAGGTTCCGACGCGCGCGGGGCGCAAACGGGACCTTGGCGCGCCAGTTGCGGCCGCTGTGACGCCCTCATCGACCACGATGGAGTCCGGCGGATCGCGTCGCCCCGCGCCCGACAGTTGACCTGTCCGGCGGGTTCCGCGAAGGCGAGCGCTGGGGAAGGTCGGGAACTCCGTCATGCGCGTCACGGTCAGCGGCACCTCCGGCTCTGGAAAGACCACCTTCGCCGGCGCGTTGGCCCGGGCGATCGGCGCGCGGCACATCGACCTGGACGCCATCAACTGGCAGCCCAACTGGCAGGACCTGCACCGGGGCGATCCCGAGGAGTTCAAGCGCCGCGTCGCGGCCGTGGCCGCCGAGGACGCCTGGGTCAGTTGCGGGAACTACTCGAAGGTGCGGCCGATCATCCTGGCGCGCGCGACGCACGCGGTGTGGCTGGACTATCCGAAGTGGGTGGTGATGAGCCGGGTGTTCCGCCGCTCGTTCCACCGCTCCTGGACCGGCCAGGAGCTGTGGCCCGGCACCGGCAACACCGAGAACTTCCTGCGCTGGCTGGACAAGGAGCATCCGATCCGCTGGGCCTGGGACACCTACGAGGGCCGCAGGAAGCGCATCGACGCCGAGATGGCCGATCCGGCGCTGGCGCACCTGGTGAAGTATCGGCTCACGCACCCGCGCGAGGCCGGGCCGCTGATCGCGAAGCTGACGGCGGAAAATTCCTCCCCCGCAGGGGGAAGTGGCGCGTAGCGCCGGAGGGGGCCTCCACCCGGGACGTCGTGGAGGAAACCCCCTCAGTCGGCATTCGCCGACAGCTCCCACAGCGGGGGAGCAACTGTTCAGATCGGCACAAACACCGGCACGGGCGGCCCGCCCTCCGTCGGCTGGAGCTTCACCTTCACCTTCATGCCGATCTTCAGGTCGTCGGGCGCGACGTCGACGACGTTGGTGAGCACGTTCGGGCCTTCGTTCAGCGTGACGTAGGCCAGGGCGTACGGGCCACTGGGCGACTTGCGCAGGATCGAGAAGCTGTAGACCACGCCCTGCCCTTCGCTCTCTTCCCAGACCGTCTGGTCCGAGTGGCAGAAGGGGCACATGGAGCGCGGGTACCAGTGCGCCTCGCCGCAGGCCGTGCAGCGCTTGATCAGGAACCTGCCCTGTTCGGCCGCGTCGAAGAACGGCTTGTTCTCGATCGTGACGGCGGGGGCCGGGACCGGCCGGGTCATCCGTTCGGACATGCTCAGCCCTCCCGTTCCATGATCAGCGTCGCAGCGCCGTGGCGCACGCCCAGCGAGCCGCCCGTGCCGTGGGCCAGGGCCAGGTCGCAGTTGGCCACCTGAACCTTCGGGTGCGCCTCGCCGCGCAGCTGGCGCACCGCTTCGATCACCTTGGTGATGCCGCCGCGGTTGGTGGGGTGGTTGTTGCAGAGGCCGCCGCCGTCGGTGTTGAAGGGCAGCTTGCCAACGCCTGAGATCAGGTTGCCGTCGGCGACGAACCTGCCGCCCTCCCCCTTCTTGCAGAAGCCGAGGTCCTCGAGCTGCATCAGCACCGTGATGGTGAAGCTGTCGTAGATCGAGGCGTACTTGATGTCGGCCGGCGTCACGCCCGCCTCCTCGAACGCCCGCGGGCCCGACCAGACCGCGCCAGAGTAGGTGAGGTCCAGCTTGCCGCCCTGCTGCACCTTTGGCGCCTCGCCCGCGCCCAGGACGCGGACCTTGGGCCGGTTCAGGCTCTTAGCGATCTCGGGCGAGGTGACGACCAGGGCGCCGCCGCCGTCGGTGACCACGCAGCAGTCCAGCAGGTGCAGCGGGTCCGAGATCATGCGGCTGTTCACCACGTCCTCGACGGTGACCACGCTCTTCAGGAAGGCGTGCTCGTTCCACTGGGCGTGGTGGCTGGCCGCCACCTTGATCCAGGCGAGCTGCTCCGAGGTGGTGCCGTACTCGTACATGTGGCGCATGGCGCACATGCCGTAGGTGTTGTGGGTCGAGCCGCCGTAGATGCTCTCGAAGCCGGCCTCGGGGGCGCCGTCGCTGAGGCCCGGGCCCCGCGCGCCGCCGGCCATGCTGGCGCCCGGGCGGTTGCCGCCGTTGCGCGGCCGGCCGGCCAGGGTGATCAGCGCCACCTGGCATTTTCCTGCCGCGATCGCCTGGGCCGCGTGGCCCACATGCAGGATGTAGGACGAGCCGCCGGTCTCGGTGGTGTCCATGTGGCGGACGTTCCTCAGGCCCATGTAGTCGATCATCGACATGGCCCCGAACCCGGGCGCGTCGCCGGCGCAGAAATAGGCGTCCACGTCGTCGAACCCGAGGCCCGCGTCCTCCAGCGCCCCCTTGGCGCACTCTGCGTGCAGCTGCGCGGTGGTCTTGTCGGGGGCGTCGCGGGTGGGATGCTCGAAGGCCCCCATCAGATAGGCCTTGCCCTTGATGCTCATGCAATCTCCCGGGGAGCGACGCTGAAGACTGGGTACGGGCTTAGCCGCCCCGTGGCGCCGCAGCAATCGGACGTAGCGTGAGCCTCGGGTCAACTCCGGTGCGGCGCGCCCGCGTCCAACCGGCGGCGGATGAAGTCGGCGGCCAGCTCGATCGACTGGCGGGCCTTCGGCGTGCCCATCCGCTCCCAAACATGGGTCTCGTCCGACCAAAGCCGCACCGTCAGGTCGCCGCCCGCCGCGCGCACCGCCTCGGCCAGCCGCACGGCGTCGTCGTAGAGGATGTCGCCCCGGCTCGCGTGGATCAGCACCGGCGGGAACCCCTCGAAGCCGCCGAACATCGGCGAGGCGAGGGGGTCGGTGGCCGACCGGCCGTCGAGGTAGAACCGCGCCACCAGCGCCAGGCTCTCCATGGTGTAGGGCGTCGTGCCCAGCAGCGAGGCGGCGGTCACCGACCAGCTCTGCAGCGACAGGTCGGCCCAGGGCGACAGCAGCACCACGCCGCTGGGCATCGGCAGCCCCTGGGCCCGCGCCTGCTGCAGCGCCGAGAGCAGGATCGCCGCCCCGGCCGACTCGGCCAACGCCACCACCGGCTCCTCGGGCCAGGTCTCCTGGAACCAGCGCCAGGCGGCCAGGATGTCGTCCACCGCGGCCGGACAGGGGTGCTCGGGCGCGAGCCGGTAGCTGGGGGCGAACACCCGCGCCTGGGCCGCCGCGGCGAACCTCGCCACCAACTGGGTGATCCGGGGCGAGCGCTCGGCGATGAACGAGCCGCCGTGGACATAGAAGACGAAGCCGCGGGGCTCCCTGGCGCGCGGCGCGAACCATTCCGCCGGCGAGGGCGGCGGCGCGACGCCGGCCCCTGGCCCAGCCTGCCGGATCGCCTCGGCGTCCACGCGCGCCAGCACCGGCGCGTCGAACCGCATGTGGATCGCCCGCTGCCGGGCGGTATAGCGGGCCAGCGCCTCGGGCCCCGCCGCCTCGGCCCGCAGGCAGGCGCGCATCGAGCCGTTCACGATCCGCTGCATGGTCCGGTTGGCGAGGACGCGCAGCCAGGCGCGGACCGGCGCGAGCGGCCGATCCATCTGGACCACTTCCGAGCGGCCCGTCCTGGCCCCCGACACGCTTCCCGTTAGACTCATACGCTTACCGACTCACGCGCGACCGACATGACCATGAGCGACGATGACGACCTAGACCACCGTTTGCTGCGCCAGGCCGAGGCCTATACCCGGCTCTACCCCAGCACGCTGCCGCGCCTGAAGGCGGCCCTGGAGGCCGGCAACCCAGCGCTGCGCGCGCTGGTGCAGTCGATGCAGACGGCCATGGTCCAGGCCGAGGGGCAGAGGGTGCGCCAGTTGCGCGACGCGTGGGGCCTGAGCGCCCAGGAGGCGAAGGTGGCCCTGCGGCTGATCGACGGCGCCACGGTGGCCGACTGCGCGGCCGACATGGAAGTCGCCGAGAGCACCATCCGCACCCATGTGAAATCGATCTTCGCCAAGACCGGCCGCACGCGTCAGGCCCAGCTCGCGACGCTACTGCAGACTCGGCCCGGCATCCCCTCCGGGGACGAGTAAACATCTGTTAACCCTGGCGAAAATTTAGCCGCGCGCCTCCCCAACATTGGGGAGGCGGCTCAGCGGCGCCATCGGCCAAATCCGGCCCGATTGGGGGCGGCGGCGTTCCCGAGACGATGGGGAACCCCGATGCCGGCGTATTTCAGTTCACAGTCTTTCTCCGTCCCGCTGCGGGCCGGGTTCGAAACCGCCTTCGTCCATGAGGTGGGCGTCGGCGACTTCACCGGCGACGGCAAGCTGGACGTCGTCCTGAGCTATTTCCTCTTCCCGCTGACCGACCGCGGGACCCCGGTGCGCCTGTTCGCCGGCAACGGCTCGGGCGGCTTCACCGACGCCACCAGCCAGCTCTTCGGCACGGCGGCGCCCACGACGGTCCACGCCCGCGAGACCATCGTCGCCGACTTCAACCGCGACGGGCGGGCGGACGTCTTCCTGGCCGACCACGGCTATGACGCCAATCCGTTCCCCGGCGCGCAGAACGGGCTGATCCTGTCCTCCGGTTCGACCGGCCTGACGAATGCGACCGCCCAGCTGCCCCAGGTCGCCGACTACACCCACTCGGCGGAGGCCGCCGACATCGACGGCGACGGCGACCTCGATATCTTCGTGGGCAACGGCGGGGGCGGCCAGGCTCTCACCACGCCCTACTTCCTGATCAACAACGGCTCCGGCGGCTTCACGCGCAGCGACGCCGCCCTGCCCTCGGCGCTGACGACCGGCGCCAAGCCGAACCACTGGAGCGAGGCGTTCCTCGACGTGGACGGCGACGGGGACAAGGACCTGTTCCTGGGCTCCAGCCTGAACAGCCCCGCCCAGCTCCTGCTGAACAACGGCCAGGGCGCCTTCACCCTGTCGGCGACGGCCATGCCCACGGGCGCCGCCAACGCCGACGCCGTCGACATCCAGGCGCTGGACGTCAACGGCGACGGCCGCCCGGACCTGGTGCTGAGCTATTCCGTCTTCGGCTCGGGCGATCCCACGCGCCAGATCCAGCTCCTGATCAACAACGGCCAGGGTGGGTTCGCCGACGAGACCGCCAGCCGCCTGCCCGCCTCGATCCAGGGCGGGCCGTGGAGCCGGCGTGTGCACCTGACCGACGTGAACGGCGACGGCCTGACCGACATGGTGCTGTCGAACGGCTCCTCGACACCGGTCTATCTCGCGGACGGCCTGGGCCATTTCGTGCAGCTGCCGAACGTGCTGCCCGGCAACGCGTTCGACCAGATCACGCCGGGCGACTTCAACGCCGACGGCCGCGTGGACTTCATCGCCTGGCGCGGCCTGTTCGACGGGGCCGAGCAGCTGCGAGTGGACCTCGCCGTCGACGCGGGGACCAACCAGGCCGGGACCGCGGCCGCCGAGGGACTGCTGGGCGACAGCGACAATGAGACGATCAACGGCGGCGGCGGCAACGACGTGATCTTCGGCGCCGGCGGGACCAATTACCTGCGCGGCGACGAGGGTGACGACTATGTCGTGGGCGGCCGCGGCTTCGACGACATCAACGGCAACATGGGCAACGACACCTGCGTCTCCGGCGGCGGAGACGACTGGGTGGTGGGCGGTCGCGACAACGACAGCCTGGTCGGCAGCGCAGGCCAGAACCTCGTCTACGGCAATCTGGGGAACGACACCTGCGAGGGTGGCGAGGGGAACGACATCGTCCGCGGCGGCCAGGACAACGATGTCCTATTCGGCGGCGCCGGCGACGACTACGTCTCGGGCGACAAGGGCGACGACACCGTGACAGGCGGCGCGGGCGCCGACAGCTTCCACACCTTCGGCGACGCCGGGATCGACCGGGTTCTCGACTTCAGCCTGGCCCAGGGCGACCGCGTCCAGCTCGATCCGGGCACGACCTACACCGTCGCCCAGTCTGGGGCCGACACGGTGATCAGCATGACCGGCGGCGGCCAGATGATCCTGGTCGGCGTCCAGATGAGCTCGCTGACGCCTGGCTGGATCTTCGGCGCCTAGGCCGGCTGCTTCGCCGCGGCGATGCGGGCATCGCGGAGCGCCGTGCGGCGCACCTTGCCGGCGTCGTCGCGGACCGGCTCGTCGACGAACTCGTAGCTGCGCGGCTGCTTGTAGGTGACCAGGCGGTCCTTCACGTGGGCCTTGAGGTCGTCGGCGTCGACCGCGCCCTTGGCGTTGACGATGGCGTGGATGCGGCTGCCCAGGTCTTCGTCCGGCAGGCCGATGACGGCGCAGGACTCCACGGCCGGATGCTCCTGCAGCGCCGCCTCGATCTCGGCCGGATAGACGTTGGACCCGCCCACCAGGATCATGTCGGTGCGCCGGTCGGCGAGGTAGAGGTAGCCCTCCGCATCGAACCGCCCCAGGTCGCCCAGGCTCTCCCAGCCGCCGGGCAGGATCTTGGGCGTCGCGCCCACGTACTTGTAGGTCTCGGGCGTGCCGGCCGCGCGGCGCATGTAGATCTCGCCCACCTCGCCGGGCGGCAGTTCGACGCCGTCCTCGCCGAAGACCTTCATCTCGCCGATCGCCACCTGGCCGACCGAGCCGCGGTGCGTCAGCCACTCGGTCCCCGTGATGATGGTCACGGCCTGCGCCTCGGTGCCGGCGTAGAGCTCCATCACCTCGCCGGGCGCGATCCAGTGGATGAAGGCCTCCTTCAGCCAGTCCGGGCAGGGCGCGGCCATGTGCCAGAGCGTCTCGACGCTGCCGAGGTCGTACTTGCCCCGCACCGCCTCAGGCAGGTGCCAGATGCGATTCATCATTGTGGGCACCAGGTAGACCCAGGTCGCCTTGCGCTTCTGGATCTCGGCCAGGGTCGCCTCGGGGTCGAAGCGGGCCGTCAGCACCACGTGGCAGCCCAGCGCCGTCGCCGACATCATCATGCCGAAGGGGGCGTTGTGATACAGCGGCGCCGGGATCAGCAGGGTGTCCACGGGCCGGATGCGGAAGCCGCCCACCTCGGGCGTCTCCTTCGGCGTCACGCCGGGCTGACCGGCCAGGATCAGCTTCGGCCGCCCGGTCGAGCCACCGCTCGTGGGGGCTTTCGAGATCGGCGGGATGGCGTCGGGCAGGTCGCTGTCGTCATCCGATAGCGCGGCCAGTTCCTCCACCGTCACCACCGGCCGGTCGATCTGGTGCTCGAACGTCGCGATCACCAGCGGCGCGTTCGCAAGTTCGACGATGGCCTGCAGTTCGGCCTTGGGGAGGCGGAACGATATCGGCTGCGGCGTGGCGCCCAGCTTCCAGATGGCATGCGCCGCCACCACGAAGCCCACGCTGTTCTGCAGGCCCAGGGTGACCAGGTCACCCGCCTTCACGCCCCGGGCCGCCAGCCCGCGCGCCACGCGGTTCGACCGGCGGTGCAGCTGCTCGTAGGTGAGGGTCTCGACCCCACAGCTCACGGCCGGCTGGCCACCCTTCCGCGCCGCGTTCTGGGCCAGCTTGGCCCCGAAGGAGATCATCTCGTCGGTCATGGCGTGTTCCCGGTCGCGCCCCGGATGCGTCGCCCGCGGCCCTTGTGCGCCAACTCTCACGGCTTGCGCCACGGCAGGCAAGCGGGCGGTTCAGACTCTGCACTTGGCTGTCCCAGCGTCAGCATCCCACCTGAAGCGAAGGGAAACAGGAGACCGACCATGCTGGAGGGCAACCAGGCCGCGCTTTTCGCCGAGCGCCAGAAGGGCACCCTGCCCGGCGAGTTGGGCATCGAGTGGGACGAGGTGGCGAACGGCCGCGCCCGCGGGGCCTTCACGGTGGCGCGCAAACACATGGCGCCGAACGGCTTCATGCATGCCGCGTCCGTCGTGGCGCTGGTGGACAGCGCCTGCGGCTATGCCTGCGTGGCGTCGCTGCCCGAAGGCGCCAGCGGCTTCACCACCATCGAGATCAAGACCAACTACCTGGGCACCGCCAAGGAGGGCGAACGCGTCGCCTGCGAGGCCCGACTGGTCCACGGCGGCCGCATGACCCAGGTCTGGGACGCCGAGGCCGTCAACGAGACGACGGGCAAGACGATCGCGGTCTTCCGCTGCACCCAGATGGTCCTATGGCCGCGCTGAGGTCGCGGCGACAGATCGCAGTTGCGTGACACCGGCGAGATGAGTAGAACGCCCGCTCGCTCAGCGGGCCCTCTTCGGGGCGGCCCGCGCCGGCTCCGGAGAGGTGGCAGAGTGGTTGAATGTACCGCACTCGAAATGCGGCGTACGTGAAAGCGTATCGTGGGTTCGAATCCCACCCTCTCCGCCACCGCGCTCTGATCTTTCAGGGGCCCGGTGATTCCCCGCATTCAGCCCTCGACCCCCGCATCCAGGACCTTGGGTGAAGCACGGCGAGCCAGGCGTCGGCTAGCCGGCGCGCGAACGTCCCTCGACAGGGGTCAGCCAGGGATTGAGCGCGTGGTGGCGCGCCTCGAAGGCGCGGATCTCGGCTGCGCGCGCGAGCGACAGGCCGACGGCGTCGAGGCCCTCGAGGAGCGCGTGACGGCGGGGAGCCTCCACCACGAAGGGGATGAGTTCGCCGCCGGCGCGGATGGTCTGGGCCTCGAGGTCGATCGTGAACGGGTGGTCGGCAGGCTGCGCCGCCAGCGCCAGCAGGCGGGCGTGGTCGTCGGCCGGCAGGGTGATGGCGAGCAGGCCGTTGCGCGCGCAGTTGTCGAAGAAGATGCCCGCGAAGCTGATGCCGATGAGCGCGCGGACGCCGAGTTGCGCCAGCCCCCAGACGGCGTGCTCGCGACTCGAGCCACAGCCGAAGTTCGGGCCGACCACCAGGAACGGCGCGCCGCGATAGGGCGCCTGGTTCAGGACGAAGTCCGGCCGGGGCGCGCCGTCCGCGTCGAAGCGGAGGTCGAAGAGGACGCCGCGGTCCAGGCCGGCGCGGTCGATGCCCTTCAGGAACTGCTTGGGCATGATCACGTCGGTGTCGACGTTGGCGGCGGGGAATGGCGCTGCGACGCCCGTGACGCTGCGGAACGGCTGCACGACTCAGGCTCCCAGGCGTCGGACGTCCGCCAGCCGGCCGCAGACGGCCGCGGCGGCCACCATGGCCGGGCTCATCAGATGGGTGCGCCCGCCTGCGCCCTGGCGTCCCTCGAAATTGCGGTTGGTGCTGGAGGCGCAGCGCTCGCCGGGCGCCAGGACGTCGTCGTTCATCGCCAGGCACATCGAGCAACCCGACTGGCGCCATTCGAAGCCGGCCTGGAGGAAGACGCGATCCAGGCCCTCCGCCTCGGCCTGGCGACGCACGGCGCTCGAGCCCGGGACGACGAGGCCGCGGACCCCGGAGGCGACGCGCCGGCCTCGGAGGATCTGGGCGGCCTCCCGGAGGTCCTCGATCCGGGCGTTGGTGCAGGACCCGATGAAGGCGCGGTCGATGCGGATGTCCTCCAGCGCCATGCCGGGGCTCAGGCCCATGTAGTCGAGGGCGCGCGCCGCGTCGCGCCGGCGGGACGGCGTCGCGGCCAGGTCGGGGTCGGGCACCCGCCCGCCGATGGCCATCGCCTGGTCCGGGCTGGTGCCCCAGGTCACCATGGGCTCGATCGCCTCACCCGCGAGGACGACCCCGCGCGCGAAGGTCGCCTCCGGATCGGAGCGGAGCGTACCCCAGGCGGCCAGGGCGCGCGCCCAGAGGTCGCCGTGCGGGGCGCGCGGGCGCGTGGCGAGATCGTCGAACACCTTCTGGTCCGGGGCCACCAGCGCGCCGCGGGCGCCGCATTCCACCGCCATGTTGCAGATGGTCATCCGGCCTTCGAGGCTCAGCGCCGAGACGGCCTCCCCGGCGAACTCGATGGCGTAGCCGCTCGCCCCGTCGGCCCCGATCTCGCCGATCAGCGCCATGACCAGATCCTTCGCCGTGACTCCCAGCGACAGCTGGCCGGTCACCTCGACGCGCATGGGCCGCAGCCGCCGGTAAACGACGGTGGAAGTCGCCAGCATGTGCTCGATGTCGGACGTCCCGATCCCGAACCCCAGGGCTCCGAACGCGCCGTAGGTCGTCGTATGGCTGTCGCCGGCGGCCACGACCATCCCCGGCAGGATCAGGCCGAGCTCCGGTGCGACGACGTGTTCGATACCCTGCAGCGGGTGCAGGACGTCGAAGAGCTCGATGCCGAAGTCGCGGCAGTTGCGGTCGAAATAGGCCACCTGCTCGGCGCCGCCGGCGTCCGGCATCTCGGCCGTTCGTCGCGGCGTCGTGGCGTTGACGTGGTCGACGACCCCCAGCAGGGCCTCGGGCCGCCAGACCCCGCGTCCGGTGTCACGCAGGCCGCTGAAGGCCTGGGGACTGGTGTACTCGTTGAGGACGCTGCGATCGACGTAGAGGAGCACCGTCTCGCCGCTCTCGTCGAGCGGGGCGACGACATGGGCGTCGACCAGCTTGTCGTAGAGGGTCCGGGGCCCGGTCATGCCGCCGCGCCGCGCCCTGGACGGCCATCAGCCACCACGCATTCCGCCGGCGGCGCACGCCCCTCGAACACGTCCACGACGCAGCGCGCCGCGATCATGTTGGTCCGCTCCAGGCCCTCGCGCGTGGAGGCGCCGGCGTGCGGGGCGGCCATGACATTCGGCAAGGCGATCAGCGCGTCAGTGACGGCCCGCATCGACGGATCGCTCTCGCTCTCGAACACGTCGAGCCCCGCGCCGCCGAGACGGCCCGCCTGGAGCGCCGCCAGCAGGTCACGGTCGGACACGAGCCCGCCGCGGGCCGTGTTGATCACGATGGCGCCGGGCCGCAAGGTCCGCAGGCTCTCGGCGTTGATCAGGTGGCGCGTGGCCGGCGTCAGCGGGGCGTGCAGGGTGACGTAGTCGCTCTCCCGCAACAGCGTGGCCACGTCGACGAAGACGGCGCCCGTCTGGGCGGCGTAGGCAGGGTCGGGCCGCGAGGTCGCCACCAGCACCCTCGCCTCGAAGCCGCTCAGCCGCTTCACCACGCTGCGGCCGATACGGCCCAGGCCTATGACGCCCACGGTCTTCCGGTAGAGATCGGACCCCATCAGGATCGACCAGGAGCCGCCGATCATCTGCGCCTGCGTCTCGCGGAAACGGCGCCCCACGCCGATCATCATGCCGATCGCCTGATCGGCGACCGAGGCGTCGTTGCCGCCGGCCGCGATGGTCACGACCCGCCCGAGATCGCGCGCCGCCTCCAGATCCACCCGCTCGTAGCCGACGCCACGGCGCGAGACGATCGAGAGCTCAGGCAAGGCCGTCAGCAGCTCGCGCGTCACCCGCGCATGGCCGACGATCCAGCCCTGCGCGCCGTCGAGCAGGCCCGCCAGTTGCTCGTGCGAGAGCCCGCCGTCCGCCTGGCCCGGCGGCAGCTCGGCGATCGTCACCACGCAGCCCGCGTCACGCAGGAACGCGGCCGCCGCCTCGTCGAAGAACCTCTGCGTGACGACGACACGCCGCGCCCCCAGATCCATGCTGCGCCTCCGCGCCTAGTCCAGCTCGACGTCGAGCAGCCGCACGAACTGCTGGCCGCAATGAAGGTCGCGCTCGACCATGCCGCCCTGCGAGCTGGACCGGGGGTACGAGATCTTGACCATGCTCAGGCTCTCGACCGGGAAACGCTTCACCAGGGCCGGATCGGTCCCGTAGAGGCGTGCGAAGGTCGCCGGGCCCAGCGCTTCGCTCTGCGCATAGCGCCGGAAGCTCTCCGGCCCGTCGAAGAACAGGTCGATGGTGACCCAGAACGGCCCGGCGTTCTTGGAGCGGACCAGGCGGCAGACATCGTTGACCGTCGCCATCACGCCGCCTCCGCCTGGTCAAGGTCGACCCACACCGTCCGGACCAGCTCCGCGGGATCGTCGCACTCCACGACGTGGTTCAGCCGGAACTCATAGACCGGCCCCCGTTCGATATCGGCCGGCGTGAAGGCGAACCCGTAGCTGGGCATCTCCTCGTGCTCGGGCATGTACATGTGGAAGAACCAGGGATTGCAGGCCTTGGCGATCTGGGTGGCCATCTCCTGGGTGTCGGCGGTGGCGACGAACAGAACCCCCACCTCGCGTGGCGGCGGCGTGCCCTCGGGCACCTTCTCGCCGGTGACCGCGTTCCAGCCGTAGAGCCTCAGCGAGATGTGGAAGTCGCCAGCCGCCTCGCCGATCGTCGTGCGGACGCGGTGGTACAGCCGGTCCAGCATGCGGTCGTGGAACGCGTCGAGGTTGCGCAGCACGATCGGGTCCTGGATGCCCACCAGCATCACGGTCTGGAACCGTCCGCTGGACGCGCCCTCCAGCTTCATCGTGTAGGGCTGCGGCCGCCAGGCCGAGCCGGTCACCCGCACGATCCGGGGATCGAGCTGCTGGTAGTCGGTCTCGGTGACGTCCAGCACCCCGCCCGGCTCGGTCAGCAGGAAGGGGTCGCTGTTCTCGTACAGCATGTGCGCCGAGACGCTGTGCGGCGTGCAGGTGTTCACCGCGCTCAACGGCTCCACGTCGAAGCCGCCCTCATGGATGCTCAGCAGCACACCCGAGCCGTCCACCGCCTTGACCGTGCACTGGGCGCCGCACTCGCCGATCTTGCCCGCGTGCCAGGCCGGCCCCAGCGGCGCGCCCTTCATGATCGGATAGCAGGCCAGCACCGCCGTGTCGGTGGTCCGCCCGCCGAGCACGATGTCGGCTCCCGCCTCCAGCGCGGCGATGAACGGTTCGGGCCCCATGGCGGCGACGATGTGGTCGCAGGCGTCGACCGTCGCATCGTCCAGCGGCCCCATGGGCGCCAGGGGGCGGATCCGGCCGGCGGCGTTCTTCGCCTTCACCGCCTCCTTGCCGAGTTCGGAGTAGAGCAGCGCAATCTTCGGGCGGATGCCCAGTTCGCGGGCCACCTCGACCGCGATGTCGCGGGTCCAGTCGACGTTCTTGTCGCCGCCCGCTTGGCCCGAAGTGCCGACGACGATCGGGATCTTCGCCTCGTGCGCGGCCTTCATGAGGATCGTCAGGTCGCGCTTCACCGCGCCCTTGTTGTTCTTCGAGATCCCCAGGGCGAGATAAGCGGCGCCGCTATCGGTCGAGCCCGCGTCGGTCGCGATGACCTGGGCGCCCTGGGCGATGCCGTAGCGCACCTCCTCCTCGCGCGCGCCGGCGCCGAGGGAGCCGGTGGGGACGAGGACCTTGATCGGTCCCCTGGGATCATCGGGCATGGCGGATACTCCTCAAGGCGGGCGGTCGGAACGTCACAGGATGGCCCCGCTGGCGGCGGCCGCAGCGATCAGCACGAGCGACAGCAGGGCGGCCCACTTCAGGCCGAAGCGCTGCATCGCCGCCACGTCGCAGCCCAGCAGGCTCGAGACCAGGTAGAGCGCCGCCACCAGCGGGCTCAGCCCATGGACCGGCAGGCCCAGCAGCGAGGCCCGCGCGATCACCTCCGGCGCGACGCCGTAGTGGGTGGCGGTCTGGGCGATCACGGGGACCACGCCGAAGTAGTAGGCGTCGTTGGAGAGCACGAACTGGAACGGGATGCTGAGGAAGGCCGTCACTACGCCGAGCCAGGGACCCAGCGCTTCGGGCACGACCACCATCGCGCCCTTGGCCATCGCGTCGATCATCCCCGTCCCGGTCATGACGCCGGTGAACAGGCCCGCCGCCAGGATCAGCAGCACGATGGGCATCGCGTTCTCGGCGTGGGCCTTCAGCCGCGCCCGCTGGTCGGCCAGCGACGGATAGTTGATCACCAGCGCCAGGGCGAAGCCGCCCATGAACACCAGCGGCAGCGGCAGGGCGTGGGTGATCGCGCAGGCCAGGACCGCCAACGTCAGCAGCAGGTTGACCCACAGCAGCCTGGGACGGAGCGCCCCGGCGTCGCGCTCGAAGGCGATGGGCGTCCCGACCGCGCCCGCCGGCAGGGCCACGCCCGAAGCCAACCGCCGGGCCTCGCTGCGGCCCAGATGCCAGGAGATGGCGAGCGTGCCGAGGATCCCCGCCCCGATGGTCGGCAGGAGCGGCAGGAACACCGCGGCCGGATCGATCGCAAGCGCCGCGGCGGCGCGCCCGGAGGGGCCGCCCCAGGGGAACAGGTTCATGACGGTGTTCGCCGAGCCCAGGATCACGGCCAGAACCAGCGGGTTCATGCCGAGGCGGTGGTAGACCGGCAGGAAGGCGGTGATGGTGATAAGCGCCGTGGTGGCGCCATCGCCGTCCAGGGCGACGATCAGCGCGACGGCCGCGGTGCCGAGCGCGACGCGCACGGGGTGGTCGCCCACGATCCGCAGCACGCGCGTCACCAGGGGATCGAAGAGGCCGGCGTCGATCATGAGCGCGAAGTAGAGGACGGCGAACAGCAGCAGGGTGGCGGTAGGCGCCAGCTGCGCAACGCCCTCGATCGCCATCTTGCCGAGATCCGGCCCGTGCCCGGCGATCACGCCGAACACCAGCGGGACCAGGATCAGCGCGACCAGGGCCGACAGCCGTCGCGTCATGATCAGCGCCATGAAGCTGGCGACCATGGCGAAGCCCAGCGCCATCAGCATGCCGTGGCCTCCCCCGCACAAAGGCCGGCCGTCCCCGCGAGGGAACGGCGGCAGTGGAGGATCCTGGGGCGGGACAAGGCGCCGCGCGTCATGCGCTCACCAGGCCGCCCGGAAGGTGACCCCGTACTGACGGGGCGAGCCGTACTGGACGTACTGGTAGACGCCGCCGTTGGTCTGCCAGATCCGGTACTCCTTGTTGGTCAGGTTGTGGCCCCAGAGCTGGACCGAGTACCGGTCGTTGACGTTGTAAGTGAGGCTCGCGTCCCACAGGGTCCGCGCCCGCCGGTATTCGTTGAAATCGTTGACGTTGTTGTCGAAGATGTCGCTCTGGTGATCCATGGTGACCTGCCCGCGGACCCAGCCCCATTCGGCGTCCCGCGAGCTCTGCACGCCCACGTCCGCCACCACCGCATGCTTCGGCGTCCGGCTGAGCCGGTTGCCCGCGCCGTTCGTCAGGATGGGCGTCCCGTCCGCGCGGAAGCCGGAGGTCTGTATGAAGCGGGTGAAGTAAGGGTGCAGGTAGGTGTAGCGGACCGTGGCGTCGAACCACTCGACAGGCGCGGCGATGAACTCGGTCTCCAGCCCCTTGATGGTGGCGTCGGCGGTATCGACCGTCACCCGCGTGCCGACCGGCCCCTGCGAGGCGTCCGGCACCACCTTGGCGGTCTGGAAGTCGTTGTAGTCCATCCAGAAGCCGGAGACGTTGGCCCGGAAGCGGCGGTTGAACCAGTCGGTCTTCAGGCCGACCTCGTAGTTGGTGGCCTTCTCGGGCTCCGTCGGCGTGCGGGCGAGCGCGGCCGAGCTGGGCTGTTCCTGGAAGGCGCCCGACTTGAACCCGGTCGAGATGGTGGCGAAGGCGAAGACGTTCTCGCTGGCCCGGTAGTTCGCCCCCACGCGATAGGTGAACTGCCCCTTGTCGAAGACGCCGGGAGAGGTGGCGGTGTCGTAGCTGGTGACCGGCGCCGCCAGCGAGCCGGTGAGGCGCCGCGCCGCGAAGGTCTTCTTCTCCTTCGTGTAGCGCCCACCCGCGAACAGCTTCAGGCCGAAGTCGAAGGCGTATTCCGCCTCGCCATAGACGGCGTAGCTGTTGTTGGTGGCGTCGCCGATGAAGCGGTTGATCGTCGTGGGCGTCGCGGACTGCTGGGTCTCGCGCTCCCGGTGGATCTCGTCTCGATTGTAGTAGAGCCCCGCGACCCAGGTCAGCGGCCCGTCGCCCAAGGACGACAGCCGGCTCTCGAGCGAATAGGAGTCGGCCCGCTCCTGGGCCAGCACCTGGATGCCCGACACGGGAAGGCCGGCGCGGGCGTTGCCCGCCGGGTCCGTGCCGTCCAGGTCGTTGGCGGTGTCGTAGTCGAGCGTGCGCCAGGCGCCCTGCGTGGTCCAGGAGGCGAAGCCGAGCGCTTCGGTCGTGAACTCGGCGCGCGCGCCGCCGGTGGTCGAACGGGTGAACCCGAGGTGGTCCGGATTGGTCCGCGGCGGCGGGTCGTAGTCCGCATAGCCCTTGCCCGGCGTGAACGGCAGCCGGATCACGTTGTAGCGGGAGGCGTCGGACAGGTCCTGGTCGGCGATGTCGCCGGACAGCAGCAGATAGGAGTTCTCCCCAACGTCGGCCCGGACGTTGAGGCGCGCCGTCAGCTTGTGCTCGTCGTCCAGCGGTTGGCCGGTGACGGTCTTGCGGAAGCCGTCGTTGGTCACCGCGCCCAGGACCAGGCGCGCCGCCACGCCGTGGGCGACCGGCGCATTGACCATCAGGTTGGCGTTCTTCTGGCCGTACTCGCCCAGTGTGAGCTGGGCGCTGGCCTCGAAGGTGTCCACCGGCTTGGCGGTGATGAAGTTGACCGAGCCGGCCACCACGTTCTTGCCCAGCAGGGTGCCCTGCGGGCCCTTGAGCACCTCGACCCGTTCCAGGTCATAGAAGTCGATGCTGAGCATCGGGGGCCGCGCCAGGTAGACGCCGTCCAGGAACGCCACGGACGACGGGTCGCCCCCGGCGGCCTGGCCGCCGCCGCCCACGCCGCGGAAGTAGACGCGCGGCGAGCCCTTCGGGAACTCGTCGAAGCCCACGCCAGGCGTGACCTGGGCCATGCGGGTGAACTCGGTGACCCCGCGGGCCAGCAGTTGCTCGCCTGTGTAGGTGGTGAGGGTGATCGGCGCGCTCTGCTGCGACTCGGCGCGACGGCGCGCCGTCACCACGATCTCCTCGATGGCGCCGACGTGGCCGCCCGCCCCGCCGGCTGGCGCGGCGGCCTCCTGGGCCAGCGCAGGGCCAGCCGCCATCGCGGCCACGGTCGAAAACAGCAGCGCCGAAAAACTCCGATGCCTCATGACGCGTCCCCTTCCCTTGGGGTCCCTCGAGGGACCTCTCGATGCCAGTACGCCCTGTCGGGAGGGCGAGCGCCGGGAGGAATGCACCGCGCCGACGGCTTTCCCGCGCCACCCAGGTTGCATTCCCGGGAATTTTGCGGGGCCCGGCTTCGATGCTAGACGGCCGGCATGCCGGATTGGTCGAGCCTCCCGGGACTCCTCAGCAACGAGAACTGGATCGCGGCGCTGCCCGAGCCTGTGCGGCGGGAGATTCTCGAACGGATGGTTCCCCGCGACCTGACCGCCGGCGAGCTGCTCATCGAGGCGGGGGCCGAGTCGCTCGGCATCTACCAGCTCGAGCGCGGTTACCTGCGGCTGCTCGCGGATCACGCCGACGGCCGGCAGACGCTGATCGTCGTCTACCGGCCCGGCAACTGCTTCTCCGAATCGCCACTGGTGGCGCACCGGACGCCCAACCACAGCACGGTCGCCCTGACGGACGCTCGGGTCCGGCTGCTGCCCAAGGATGACTTCTGGGCGCTCTACCATCGCCATCCGGAGATCCCGGAGGCGCTCTGCCGGAAGTTCGCGAGCAGCATGAGCCGCCTGCTCACCCGCCGTGAGATCGCCGTGACGCGCCGGCTTCGGGAGATGGTGGCTTTCACCTTCTGCAACCTGGCCGAAGAGTGCGGCGCGCCGGAGCCGGACGGAGCGGTCGCCATCGCCCTGCCCCTCACCCAGAACGATCTCGCCGACCACCTGGGCGTCACGCGCCAAGCCGTGCAACGCGAGGTCGGCGCGCTGAAGGGCCTGGGCGTGCTGGCCAAGCGCGACGGGCTCTGGCGCGTCCTGGACGTGGCGAAGCTGCGCCGCCTCGCGGCCTAGCTCCGGCCTCGCCACGCGGGGACGCCAGGCGTCTCACTCGCCTTCCGGCGAGCATGAAGCATGAGGCGCGCCACAGCCGCGCCTTGGCCACGGCCGACCTTCACCCGAGCGCGGGAAACGACCCGCACCGCGTGTCGCGCCGCGTCCCTGATGCGGCCCAGTCTGCTTGAGCTTGTTCCCAGAATGGCCCCAAGCCATTGAAAAGATGGTGCCGCCTAGGTGACTCGAACACCTGACCTACGCATTACGAATTCTAGTCAGGCCGCCGGGAAAAGCTGAGCGTACATATGCGGTTAGGCCAAATCTGAGGCCCCATCTTCAACACCACCCACCGCCTTCCCAGACGGGCCGACGCGGGCGGATCGGACGCCCCCTAGTTTAAGCGCGTTAGCGTGGGAACGGCGAAAAAATCGACCTGCGCCATACCTGCAGATATGCCCCCGATCAGCGCCGCTCCGGCTCATAGGCCATCTTGTCGATGACCTTGTTTGCCGCGCCGCGCGTCGCGTAGACCCCGAGCAGATCGCCCGCGTCTGTCGGCTCCTCGATCCGGTGCAGCTCCCATCGCTTCTCCTTGGTGGGGACAGGCGAAAGGCGCGGCCGTTCCTGCGCATGAAGACCGCCTTCGACCCTTCCAGGGGCGTCCACTTGCAGTCCGCGCCCGACAGGAAGCGGCGCTCCAGCGCCAGGCGATCTGCCTCCTGCTTCGTCCGCCATCGCTCCCGCTGCTCACGGTCCAGGCGTTCTTCTTCCTCGACGGCGAATTCCTGAAGGGCGCCGACAATGGCCGGCAGTTCCGTTCCGGCCTCCAGTTCGGCGGCGTATCGGGCCAAGCAAGCGTCCTTCACCCGCTCGTCGGGATAGAGGTCCGCATAAGGCTCCTCCTGAAAGGCCCTGAGCCGTTGAGCGACGTCGGTCTGGGTCAGGTGAGGCCCTGGCAAGCCATTCAGGAACGCCGCTAGATCCTCGATCGGGATCCACGTCTTCGCGGCGGCCTTCAGCAGCTCCCCGCGCGCTGCGTCCCATTTCGCCCAGACGGACGGCGTGCGGTCCACAGCAGAGAGGATTTCCTCAGCTAAGCGGTCGATCTGCTTCGGGTCTCGGAGATGCCGAAGGGACGGGCTCTCAACGTATCGGAAAAGCAGCCGGCGCACCTCGGCCTGCCTCTGATAGTCAAACATGCTTTCTCCTCGAACATTTGGCCGCGAGGCCCACGTGTCCTTGCGCGGGGCTACCTCTCGCATCCTCACGCACGTGCGGGCATTGACGCACGAGTCTACAATGTGTAGGCAGGGGGTGCTGCACACATCGGTGTGGAGCCGCTGCCAACATCGTTGGCGGCGTCACTTCCAACGGAGAACGGAGTTTTCCAATGCCCACGACTGACACGGCCATCGCCCTCGCTCTCGAAAGCGCCCGCACGGACCTGCTGGACTACGTCAACAAAACCATCGACGCGCTCAAGGCGAAGCTGGTCGAGAACGCGGCGAACCTGCCCAAGGTCTTCAAGGTGCCGACGCTGGAGCAGTGCCGCGACGACCGCAACAAGGACGGAGCCAACCTGACCGAACGCGGCGTCGAAATCCTCTACCGTCTGTTCGATGACGGCGCCGGCTACAATCGCGCGTCCAAGGCTTTGGGGATCACTCAGACCGCTGCGCGCAATCGTAAGGGATTGTGGGAGAAAAAGGGCGGGCTGAACCGGACCCGGGCTGTCCTCGACATCGACTAACGGGCGCCGGTCAAACCGAAAAAAAAGATGGAGCCCCCGGAGCGATCCGGGGGCTTTCTCTTTGGGGGTCCAGGAGGCTTAGGCGGCCCTTTGCTTAGCCGCGCCGGCCTCTACCGCCGCACGCAGGGTGTCGTTCGCGAGGTGGGAGTACCTCTGGGTCGACTGGACGCTGGCGTGACCCAGCACCTTGCCCACGGCAAAGAGGTCGATCCCGCTGTTGACCATGAACGAGGCCGCCGAGTGCCTCAGATCGTGGATCCGCAATCCCGGCAGCTTCGCCGTGCGTATGGCCCGCTGCCACCCGTTCTTGATGGACACGAAGGGTTTGAGGGTGTCCGGGTTCGGCACCAACCATGGGCAATCCTTGTAGCGCGGCAGGCTCGCCACGATCGCCAAGGCGTCATCTGGAAGCGGAACGTGTCGTGACTTGCCCGTCTTGCTCGTCGGGATGAGCCAGAGCTGCCGCTCGACATCGACATGCTCCCATCGCGCGTCCAGCAGCTCGCGAACCCGGGCCCCTGTGAGCAGCAGCAGCCCCACGATGTGCTGAAGCTGGGGGTTCTGGGACGCCGCTACCGCCTCCCGTAGCCGGGCCGCCTCTTGGGCCGTCAAGTAGCGATCCCGAGCGTTGTTTAGAGGCTTCCTAGGGATGCCCCGCGCGGGGTTCTTATCGCAGCCCGGCACGCCCCAACGGGAGCCGAGCTCGAAGGACCGGCCGAAGATGACCCTGATCTTCTCAACCGTAGCCGGCGCCAGCCCTTCGGCTCGCTTCTCGCTGAGCCACTGAGCCACATCGCGGGCGTTGATATCGTTCAGTTTGGTCTTGCCCCACTTCGGCAGGATGTGGCGGCGAAAGTACATCTCGGTCGTTTTGTAGGACCGCTGGTGCGTCTCCGCCTCGGCGAGGTGCTGATCCGCCAATTCGATATAGAGCGGTACAGCTTTGGCCTCCGCCTTCTTCGCCGAAGGGTCTCCGCCCAAGACGACCTCGGATCGGAGCTTCTCCGCCTTCTTCCGGGCGTCCGCGAATTTGATGTCCTGATAGCGACCGATCTTGAACTGTTTCAGGCGTCCGCCCTGGTCAGAGTAGCGAAGGTGATACGTCTTTCCGCCGCTGCTGCGGACCTCCAACAGGAAGCCGGTGGTGGTCTCATCATAGTAGTCGGTCTTGGCCTTGCCGGGCGCACATTGGGCGGCGGCGGCAAAGGCGGCGTCGAGTCTAGCCTTGGGCATGGTCATGTCCTTTCGATGTTGAGGATCGGCGCGCGAGCGCCGGGGAGCCGCGACGGGCGCGGCGGTTCAGGGCTGAGAGGGAGGGGTCCAAGCGCCCCCAGAGGCGGCCCGAGGGGCGGCGCGCCGGGGGCGGGGATGGGAGGGGTCATGGAGGCCCCGAAACGTGCCCAGTGGGCTCCGCTCCGGGGCGCTCCAGGGGCCAGCTGGTGCAGTTCTTCAGAACTTCAGTTTTGCGCGGAGCCTCCAGGTGCGCCGTCGTGGGGCGCCCGTCGCGAAACTGAGAAACTGAAAAACTGCGACGCTGCCGGCCCTACGAGTCGCGCTTCGTCTGGTCGATGAGTCGGTAGAACCGCTTGTTGTGAGGACCTGTTTCGAAGTTCCAAAGGTGCTCGTTGGGGGTGTTCCCGGTGTACCGCTGCAGAACCCCGACAACTGCCCGCTGGGGCACACCCGCTTCCTTCGCGACGGCCTTCGCCAGCGCCATCTTGCCGTCTGTGCAACCCGCCTCGATGCGACGAACGATGGCGTCCATGACGAGAGGGTCGCTGACCTGCTCAGTGACAAAGTCGCCCAAGTCGCCGACGCGCTCTACTGACGCCACCTTCTCTTCGTAGCTGATGCCTGGCTTGGCTGCGTAGGCGTAGGCGACGGTCTCCGGGCTGTCTGCTCGGCACTTCTTCCGGATGAACTCGGCGCCCTTCACGTCCGCGTTGGTCTTGGATGTCAGAGGCTGGGCGACATAGATGGCGTCGAAGTCTTCCAGGATGTCGGTGGTGCCCTGGTAGCGGGGCGAGCCGTCAGAGTTGGGGTTCTTCGCTGTGTGACCGAGCGCGACGATCGTGCCGCCGGCCATCACGTACTGGCGACAGACTTGAGCGAACTCGCTGCTCCGCTTCTTGTCCATCAGATCGGCGAACTTCTTCAGCGTATCGATGATCACGCAAGTGCCGCGCGCCGAGCCGCCTTCGATCATTTGAGTCAAGATCTCCACGAGTTGGCTGGTCTTGAACCCGTTGAAGCCAGGGGCCAGCATGTGAGCGCCAACGTCCTGCATCAGCCTCAGCTTGCTGGCGAGACCCTCGCTGCTGTCATCCGCGTTGACGTAGTAAAGATTGGCCGGAGCAATCCGCCCAGCGTCGATCGCGTCCAGGCAGAGCTTGAGGACAACCAACGTCTTCCCGGTATTGGGCGCGGCGTAGATCATCGTCGCCTGCCCCTGCAGGACGAACTTCCCGAGCAGAGGCTTCGCTGCCGTAGCCCTGGCTTCGATCTCGTCCGCCATACCAAGCAGGCTGTACTTGCCGAGAGGGGTCTTGGGCGCTGGCTTGGCTGGTTGTTGAGGGTCCGGCTTAGTTGCGGGTGTCTCCTGGGCGTTGGGAGTGGGTTGGCGAATCGCCTGCGCTGGCGGTCGGAGTGGCGGCGGCTTGAGTTTGCGAGGACCGTTATCCTCGGGAAAGACGGCAACTTCTGACATGAAACGTTCCTTTTTAATCTAGTCGTTGTCATCCAACAGCTGTAACGATCCGCATTTATTCTCCTGATCTCTAGATCATTGGACAGCCACGCGAATTCACCTCCGTCGGTGACGTCGATTGAGCGCAATTACCTTCGGATTGATAGGGGCTTCTCCGAACTTTTGCTTTCCAATACTGACGACGTCCTACTGAAGGCGCTTTCAGCAGGACCTTGCCAAAATGGAATAGTTGCTTGGTCGCTCGGGCGAGCTATCAACGCCGGGGCGGGAGGCCCGCCGGGACCGAAACAGAGGCGGGTGACGAAGCGAGATGGCGAAGTTTGAGGGTCTACAACTCGTCTGGCTGGAGTCGTTCGTGAACGTCGCTGAGAGCGGCAAACGCACGGCCGCGGCCCACGAGATGGGCATCTCCCAAGGGACCGTCACCAAGCACATTCAGAAGCTTGAACAGTGGCTCGGTGGAAGTGGTCTGCAGCCAGTCAAGAGGCTGCTGGTCGACGATGGCGTGCCTGCGAGGCTCTATCCCGATGGGGAGAAGTTTCTGCCGGTAGCAAAGCAGATCCTCGAACTGCTGGATCAGGCCCGTAGGCCGGCTGTCTTCATCGAGACGACACACACGCCGTCCAAGCCTCGCGTGTCCCCGAAGGACTTCAAGGTGCCACCCCTCCGCCAGCCTCAGAACAAGGGCTAAGTTGCCGAGGTGAGGAGCGGTCTGTGAGCCGGCAAGCCGCGCCCACGAGACCCTTCTAGTTTGGGTCGTGTTCACGGCCATCAGTCAGAAGCGCCTGCGAACGGGCTTTGGGTTTGGCGTTCGCCAGGACCGATATGATCGCGACCACGCCTACAGTGACGATGCAGGCGAGAGGATGGGCCCCCGCCAACCCGAGCACGCCCAGGAGGACCAGGAACGCCAGGGTGTCGTGGGGGCGCGTGATTAGGGCGACAAGCAGCGCCAGCACCAGCCCAGCTACGAGGGCAATCAGCACCGCCCTCAGGACCGCGAAAATGGCGCCCAGGATCAGCAGATTGAGAACTACCTTGTTCATCGTTCGTTCTCTGAAGGGATTGGGCGATCGGCCACGGCGAGGCAGTTGAACCGCAGGACAGCGTTTGTGCGGGGATCGTCCGCCACGAAGACCAGCATGCCGAAGTCATCCGTCAGGACGTAGGCGAGCTCGAACCACGGCCCGTGGTCCTCCATCCACTCCCACCCAGGCTGCTCGGCTTGGTCCCACGTGATCGGGAAGCCCACCGCTTTGTGAATGACCTCGGAGGTGTCGCCCGGCTGGACGACGACGAACTGAACGATGTCACTAAGCGGGCGGTCGCGATCCGTATCGAGCTGCCAGGCCCGAAGGCCGATCAGAGCGCGTAGGTCTGGGTCAAGGCCTGGATCCGTCAGCGCGGCTGTGACCGCGTCACGGTCGGTGAGCGAGAGCATGAGTTCTTTCCTTTCTAGGCAAAGAAAAGCCCCCGCGACGCTGGTCACGAGGGCTCGGGCTGGGGCGGTGGATGGTGCCCGCGCGGGGCGGCAGTGAACGGGTCGAAAGCCCTGTTTTTTCTCGGACCTCCCTCGCGGAGGGCGAGCCGGGGACCAAGCGCTAAGACAACCAGAGTCTGCGCGCTGGCTTCCAGTTGTGGCTTAGCTAGTTGCCGCTCTTTCTTATAAGTTACCGCTGGTTGCGCGAGATGCGTGCGCGCCTACCCGCCATGGGGCCTGTCCGAAGTTGCCGGCAGACGCAGACCCTCGAAGTTTGAGCGTATGGCGCCGGCCGGTCTACGACGGCATGATGGCTCGCGGGGGCGGGCATGCGACGGATATTCTCGAACGGTCCGGAAGGCGACTACGTACGCAATCCGTTGGATCGGCTCATCGCCGGCGGGGCGCAGTTTCAGTTTGCGTCGCCCTACTTCAATGCGACCGCTCCCGTGGAGAGCGTCTCGGCCGCCGGCAAGCCGCTCCACCTTCTCATCGGGCTCAATGAGGCTACCCGACCAGATGCTGTCGCTAAGGCACGGCGGGCGCCTGGCGTGGCAGTCAGGTATCTGACCGGTCGCTTCCACGCCAAGATCTACCTCTCTGACCGGGCCGCTCTTGTCGGCTCATCCAACCTCACTAGCGCCGGACTTGAGGGCAATCGCGAGGGGGTGCTCCTGCTGGATCGGCCTGAGGATTTTGATGCGGTCGAGCAGCTGCGTGCCGTGTTCCAAAATCTTTGGGACTCGGCGCCGTCTCTTACAGACGCAGTCTTTGAGCGTTTCGAGCGAAGCTGGCTCGGGACGCGCCAGCCAGGCCCAACCCGGGACGAACTCATTGCGGAAGCGGTCGGAAAGGCCGAACCCGCGACCATCCTTGTCGGGAGCGCCCAGAAGAGCCGGCACCGACTCTTTCTCGATACGCTGCACCGCCAGATCTACGAGCAGTATCGGCCGGCCTTCGACGAGATCACCAGCATCCTAGTGGAGCAGAACCTCCGCCGCCTCGAACTCGAAGGCGTAGGCCTCGCAAATGAAACCAACAGGTTCCTCAACTGGGTTCGGCTTACCCATGCCCCAGGGGAGGCGGCTTGGGCGCAGGCGAGTATGAGAGCGCCCGAGATGCGGCGCGTTGAGGTGATGCGTCTGGGCGAGGAGTGGGCCGCTACCGCCGATAGCAAGGTCCCCGCGGTCTACATTCCGTGGCTGGACAACGTGCGTCGCGTGTTTGGCGATCGCGAAGAACTAAGTCACGCATCGCGCGAGTCTCTCACCGACGGACTGATGAGCCTGCATGCCTTCACGGAGCAGCAACGCCATGTGCTTGGCGGCGAAAAGGCGCTTCCGGCTCACTTCTGGAGCGTCAATGGCAACGACGTAGCGAGAGTGCGTAGCTCGATTTTGGAGCTGGTCCATGGGGCCGGTGACTTCGCCGAGCGACTCCATGACTTTCTCTACGACCCAAAGCGGAAGGTGCAGCACATCGGCCGGTTCACCGCGCTGGAGCTCTACGGCACGGTGCGACCCGACGACTGCCCTCCGGTCAACGGCCGCATGGCCAAAGCCCTTCGATATCTCGGCTACGACGTACTTGCGGCTTGAGGATTGACAATGCCCCGGCATACGCATACTTACGCGACGGGTAAAGAAACTATTCTGACAGGAACGCGAGATGCTGATGGAAAAGGGAGGGCTGCGTTGGGGCGTAGAGCAGCGCCTCGCTTTCATCGAATCGCGGCTCTTCTGGGAGGGGGGCGTAAACCGCGCCGACCTGGTCGGCACGTTTGATGTCTCGGTGCCCCAGGCGTCGAAGGATCTCTCGCTCTATCAGGAGCAAGCCCCGAACAACCTCCGATACGACTCGGCCAGGAAGCGCTACGTCGCAACAGGCGCGTTCGCGCCGCTGTTTATCAAGCTGGACGCCGATGCCTACCTTCGCGAGCGCGCGCGGACGGAAGCAGAGCTGTCGGCTGAGGAACTTGTCTCGGCCGAGAGGCTGCCCATTCCGACCCGCCGCATCGACCCGGAGGCGCTTCGCCTAATCGTCGCCGCCGTTCGAGAGCGGGAATCGGTTGAGATCAACTACCAATCCATGAGCCCGAACCGGCCCGAACCGTTCTGGCGTCGTGTGTCGCCGCACGCATTTGCCCACGATGGCATGCGTTGGCACGTCAGGGCCTATTGTCATCGCGACGAGCGCTTCTTGGACTTCATCGTCTCGCGCTGCCTCGGAGCCCAGGATTTGGGCTCTCAGGCCATGTCACAATCAGATGACGCGATGTGGACTGACCGCTTCGAAGTGGTGCTGTGCCCGAACCCCTTGCTGTCCGACAGTCAGCAGAAGGTCGTGGCTGATGACTACGGAATGACCGATGGCCAGGTCGCAATCCCGGTCCGACGCGCCCTGCTCTACTACTTCAACAAGCGCCTGCGCCTGGATGTCGGCGACGCTGTGGACCGCCCGAGCGAAGCACCTGTCGTGGTCAAGAACCGCACAGACTTCGACCGCGCCCTCGCGGAGGCGGTCAGGTGAAGTCGCACAATTTCGAGATGCTGCGCGCCGGCTGGCCGGAACTCGCCTCGCTGGGCGGGTTCGCGGAGGCATATGCGCAGGCCGATCCGGCGAGCGCGCTCGTGAAACTGCGCCTGTTCGGCGAGAACCTCACCAAGGACATCTATCGGGACCTCAAGCTTCCGAAGCCTGACCACACCTCGTTCGTCGACCTCCTCACCAACGAGTCGTTCCGCGCGATCACGCCTAAGGTGGTGCTCGACAAGCTCCATGCGCTCCGCATCCACGGCAACAAGGCCGCTCACGGCGAGCCCGCGACGGGGCGCAATGCACTCTGGCTTCTGAGGGAAGCGTTCGACCTGGCGAAGTGGCTTGTCGTTCGCTTTGGCCGCGCTGACCCCGCGAGCCTTCCGGCCTTTGCGCCGCCGACGGTTGAGGCGGCCGGCGCTGATCCTGGCGAACTCCAGCGCGAGAAGCGCCAGATTCTCGAAAAGCTGGCCTCCCAGGAAGCGCAGATGGAAGCGCTCCTCCGCGAACTGGATGAGGCGCGGCGCACGGCTGCGAGTGCCGAGAAGCGCGCCGAGGAAATCGAAGCGTTGGCCGTCGCCGGCGCTGCCACCGCGAGCCTTCTTGAGTTCGACGAAGCGACGACGCGCGCGCGGATCATCGACAGCATGATCGCCGCCGCGGGGTGGACGACCGGCGTCGGCAAGGAAATCGAGGTTGAGCACCAGCCGACGGCCTCAGGCCTCGGCTATGCCGACTATGTCCTTTGGGACGACAACGAGAAGCCGCTCGCCGTCATCGAGGCCAAGAAGACCTCCGTCGATCCGGAGATGGGGCGCCATCAGGCCAAACTCTACGCGGACGGCCTCGAAAAAATGTACGGCCAGCGGCCCGTCATTTTCTACACGAACGGCTATGACATCTGGCTGTGGGACGACGTCCTCGGCTACCCGCCGCGAAAGGTTTTCGGCTACTACTCGAAGGACAGCCTTCAGTATCTCGTGACGTTCCAGCGCGCGGGCCGGAAGCCGCTCGATACGCTCAGCCCGCGTCCGGATATCGTCAATCGCCTCTATCAGATCGAAGCCATCAAGCGGGTCAGCGAACGCTTCTCCGGCGGCCACCGGAAGGCGCTGGTGGTCCAGGCCACGGGTACAGGCAAGACGCGGGTCGCGATTGCGCTCGCCGAGCTCCTCATTCGCGCGGGATGGGTGAAGCGCGTGCTCTTCCTCTGCGACCGCCGCGAACTCAGGAAGCAGGCGAAGAACGCCTTCAATGACTTCCTCTCGGAGCCCATCCGGATCGTCAGTTCACGGGTGAACCAGACCGCGACGGAACGCGTCTTCCTCGCGACCTACCCGGCGATGCAGAAGGTCTACCAGTCCTTCGACGTCGGCTTCTTCGATCTGATTATCGCCGATGAGTCTCACCGCAGCATCTACAACGTGTATGGCGACATGTTCGCCTACTTCGATTGCCTGCAGCTCGGCCTGACGGCGACGCCGGTCGACTTCGTCTCGCGGAGCACCTTCGGGCTCTTTGGCTGCGAAGGCCAACTGCCGACCGCCAACTATGATCTTGAGCAGGCCGTCGCTGACGGCTTCCTGACGCCGTTCGAGGTCTTCGAGCACACGACCCAGTTTCTTCGGGAAGGCATTCGCCTTGATATCCTCACGCGGGAGCAAATCCTCCAACTTGAGGAGCAAGGCGAAGACCCGTCTCAGTACGATTTCCCGTCCGATCAGATCGACAAGATCATCTACAACAAGGACACCAACCGCGCGATCCTGCGTAACCTCATGGAAAACGGGTTGCGCGACGCAACGGGCCAAGTGCTTGGCAAGACGATCATCTTTGCGCGGAACCACCAGCACGCCGTGCTGATGCGCCAGATGTTCGACGAGATGTACCCGCAATATGGCGGCCGGTTCTGCCAAGTCATCGACAACTACGACCCGCGGGCCGAGCAACTCATCGACGACTTCAAGGGCGATGGCACCAATAGCGAGCTGACGATCGCGATCTCGGTCGACATGCTCGACACCGGCATCGACATCCCCGAGATCCTGAACCTCGTGTTCGCCAAGCCGGTGAAGTCGCCCGTCAAGTTCTGGCAGATGATCGGCCGTGGCACGCGCCTCTGTAAGGACCTCTTCGGTCCCGGCCAGGACAAGTCGATCTTCCGGATCTTCGATCACTGGGGGAACTTCGAACGCTTTGACATGGGCTACCGCCCGGCCGAGCCGACGCAGTCCAAGCCTCTTCTCCAGCTCGTCTTTGAAGAGCGCGTCGCACTCGCGGAAGCCGCTCTCCGTCAAAGCGAGATCGCCGCCTTCGACACGGTGATCGAGCTCGTCCGCCAGGACATTGAGGCGCTTCCTGAAGAGTCGATCGCCGTTCGCGACAAGTGGCGGGAGAAGAGAGCTGTGGCCGTTCCGGCGACACTCCACGCCTTCCAGCCCGCGACCGTCGTCATGCTGCGGCAGACCATTGCGCCGCTCATGCAGTGGCGAAACATCCGCGGCCGCAGCGATGCCTACGCGCTCGATCTCCTGATCGCACGGGCCCAAGCCGCGGCCTTGCGCGGATCGGCCGCTCTCGCGGATCTCCGGATCGAGCTGATCGACCGCCTGAACGTGCTTCAGATGCACCTCAACCCGGTCCGCGAGAAGGCCGAGGTCATCAAACGGGTGAAGTCGGACGCGTTCTGGCAGAACGTAACGTTTGCGGACCTGGAATCTGTGCGCCAGCCGCTCCGCGAAATCATGCACCACCACGAGCGGGGAGGCGGCACGCCGCTGCCGCCCAAGGTCATCGACGTTGCCGAAGACCAGGCTGGCTTTCAAACCAACCGCCGCGCCACGAACCTCCGGACCGTCGACATGCGGGCCTATCAGCAGGTGGTCGAAGCCGAGCTCAAGCGCCACTTCGGCACCAACCCGACGCTGAAGAAAATCCGTGCGGGCGAACCTGTTTCTGAGACCGACCTCCAGGCCCTCGTGTCGCTCGTTCTCGTCCAAAGCTCGAACGCCTCGCGCGAAGTGCTCCAGGAGTTCTTCTCGGAGACGGCGCTTCCGCTCGACTTTGCGATCCGCTCCATCGTGGGGCTGGACCCTGAGGCGGTCGCAGCTCGTTTCGCGGATTTCGCGAGCCGCCATCCGAAGCTGACCGCGAAACAGACCCGGTTCCTCGGACTTCTGCAGAACCACATCGCCCGCTTCGGGTCGGTCACGCTGGACCGGCTCTACGAACAGCCCTTTACGGTCGTCGACGCCGACGGCCTCGACGGCGTGTTCAACGACCCGAGTGAGATCGACGATCTCCTCGACATTCTCGATGCGTTTGCGCCCCCGACTGAGGCGACGGACGACCAACAAGACGCCCCAGAAAGGACGAGTGAGCAGTGATTACAGGGGACCTGAAGCGGCGCGTAGATGCGCTTTGGACCGAGTTCTGGCAGGGCGGCATTACCAACCCGCTCACCGTGATCGAACAGATCACGTTCCTCATGTTCGCGCGCCTCCTCGACATCAACGAGACGCGCGACGAGAACCGCATGAAGCGCACGGGACGTTCGTTCCAGCGACGCTTCTCGGATGACGAGCAGAGCCTGCGCTGGTCGCAGTTCCGGCACCTCGGCGCGGACGCCATGTTGCCCCTCGTCCGTGACAAGGTGTTCCCGCACTTCAGAAGGGCGTCCACGAGCGGCACTGCATTCGCCGAGTTCATGAAAGACGCGCAGCTCATGATCCAGAAGCCGAGCCTTCTGGTCAAAGCCGTCAACATGATCGACCAGCTCCCGCTCACCGAAGGCGACGCGAAAGGAGATCTCTACGAGTACCTTCTCAGCAAGCTGACGACGGCGGGCATCAACGGCCAGTTCCGCACGCCGCGCCACATCATCCGGCTCATGGTCGACATGTTGGAGCCGATGCCGACGGACACCATAAGCGATCCGGCCTGCGGCACAGGAGGCTTCCTCGTTCAGGCCATGCAGTATCTCCTTGAGACCTACACCTCGCCCGAGGGCGTGCTCGAAGAGACTGATCCCGACACGGGCAACACGGAGAAGATCTACACCGGCGACTTACTGGAGCCTCACCGCGAGCACATCCGCAGCACGATGTTCCACGGCTTCGATTTCGATGCCACGATGCTCCGCATTGCCGCAATGAACCTCATGCTTCACGGCGTCGATGACCCCGACATCCACTATCAGGACACGCTGAGTGCCGGCTTTACAGACAGGTTCCCAAAAGCGGCGACCGACGGCTTCAACATCATCCTGGCCAATCCGCCCTTCAAAGGCAGCTTGGACTTCGAGGACGTTCACGCCTCGCTACTGCGCCAGGTGAAGACCAAGAAGACCGAGCTCCTCTTCCTCGTCCTGATCCTTCGTATGCTCCGGACGGGCGGCAAGTCGGCAACGATCGTGCCGGATGGTGTGTTATTCGGCTCGTCGACAGCACACGTCGCGCTCAGGAAACTGCTGCTCGACCACAACCAGCTTGAGGCCGTCATCTCGCTGCCGAACGGCGTCTTCAGGCCATATGCGGGCGTCAGCACGGGCATTTTGGTGTTCACCAAGGGCGGTCGTTCAGACGACGTGTTCTTCTACGACGTCGAAGCTGACGGATACTCGCTCGACGACAAGCGCGACCCTGTAGAAGCCAACGATCTACCGGGCTGTCTGGCTGCATGGCGGAACCGCGATCCCAAGCGTGACACCGACCGCACGCAGAAGGCCTTCTTCGTTCCCGCAAAGGAAATCCGGGACGCGAACTACGACCTGTCTCTCACCAAGTACCAGGTCCGGCCGCATGTGGTTCAGGAATACGACGCGCCCGCCAAAATTGTCGGTCAGATGAAGCAAATAAACGACGAGATCGCGCTCGCGCTTTCTGAGCTGGAAGAGATGCTCGGATGACGCTCGTAAGGCTGGGTCAAATTTGCGAATTCTTGTATGGTAAATCTCTGCCGACCGCCATTCGGAATGACGGGTCGTTTAATGTCTATGGGTCAAATGGCATTGTTGGGACCCACACTGCTCATATTTCCACTTCTGAAACAGTTATCGTGGGCAGGAAGGGGTCTGTCGGTGCGATTCAATATTCAGATGAACCGTGCTGGCCGATTGATACTACATACTTTATTGACCGAAATTCTACCGCGGAAGACGTGAAGTGGCTATTCTATGCGCTGCAGAATCTCCGACTAACGGAACTCAATAAAGCAACAGGCGTCCCCGGGCTCAATCGCAATGACGCGTACGCTAGAGAGTTGTGGTTGCCAAGCCCAAATGAGCAACGTCGAATCGTGACAATACTCGACAAAGCCAATACTATCCGATGCAAGCGTAAGAAGGCCGTTGCATTATCGGATGATTTCGTAAAGTCGGTGTTCCTGAGCATGTTCGGCGATCCGGAGTCCAACCCATTGGGGCTCAGCAGAACGCCGCTAGGAGAGATCATCCGCGTTTCTAGCGGCTCCGGATTGACCGGTAAAAACATGGATCCGGGCGGAACCTACGCTGTCTACGGCGGAAACGGCGTTAGTGGCTATCACTCGGAGTATATGTTCGAAGAGCCACAGATCATTATCGGTCGGGTCGGTGTCTACTGCGGGGCTGTGCACATCTCCGAGCCAAGATCTTGGGTCACCGACAACGCACTTTATATTCGAGAATATAAGAAGCGTATAAACAAGACATACCTAGAGTGGGCTCTTAGGTTCGCCGACCTGAATCAATACGCCGGCCGCGCCGCGCAGCCCCTAATTTCTGGAGGTCGCATATATGAGGTCTCGATACTGGAGCCATCGGAAGAGAAACAAGGAGAATTCGAGCTCATCGTTGCAAATCACAAGAAACTCTTATGCCGCATGAGCTCAGACAAGGAATTGTCTGATAATTTGTTCGCGTCTCTTTCTCAACGCGCCTTCCGCGGCGAAATCTAGGAGGTCGCCGCATGCAGCTCAGCCGAATCCAAATCGAGAACTTCAAGGGCATCGGCGAGAAGCAGGTTATCGAGCTGAAGCCCATCACGCTGCTCTTCGGTCCAAACAGCGCCGGCAAGAGCACGGTCCTTCAGTCGCTGCACTATCTCCGCGAAATTCTTGAGCGCAACAACGCTGACCCCGATCAGACGATCGCAGGGGGGCTGATTGATCTCGGTGGGTTTGCGACGCTGGTCCACGGCCACGACCTGACCCTGCCAATCAGACTCAAGGTCAGGCTCGATCTGACCGACCGACAGGGAGAAGAGCGGCTACCGCTCAATTCCGGCGCCTCCCTCAAGGACGACGAGTTCCAAGCACTTCAGGTCCGGTATCTGGTCGGAGAAAACACGGAGCTGCAGGACTTTGCGGTTGTCGAGGACGTCGGACTCGAAGTCGAGATCCGCTGGAGCGAACTGCTGCAGGGGCCCTTTGTTGCGGCCCTTCGCGTCGAGATGAACGGTGCGCCGGTAGTGGCCATTTACTCGCCGGCGCAGGCCGGGCGCGCACAATTGACCGAGTTCAATTTCGAGCACCCTCTGTTGCGGCGGATCATTGACCCGCACGATGAACCAGATGAAGCCGACGCGCGTCGTGGCAGCAGCCCCCTTGAGGATGAGGTTGCGCAGCTCGCCCGCGAAGTCGCCCTCGACCGACAGACGACAAGCACCGAGGACGACCAGTTCCGGATTGCCGTCGGCACTGACCGCGGGGCGCTGCCCGATCTCGATCGGCCGCTAGTCATCGACCTTCGTGATCCTGACGTGAAGAAGTTCGAACTTGAGAGTTCGACACCCCGTGTGCGTGGGCTTCGTCGCTTGCTCGACGAGCTGGTTCTCGGACCCGTGCGCATCATCCGCGACTATCTCGGCACGGTGACCTACATCGGTCCCCTCCGCGAAATCCCGAGCCGCAGCTATCGCCCACGGCTTTCGCCGGACGAGGCCCGCTGGGCTCAGGGCTTGGCGGCCTGGGATCTTCTCTACACGGACCCATCCGGGAAGCTCCTTGATGAGGTCAACGCGTGGCTCTCGCGCGATGAGCGGCTTCATACCGGCTACCGGCTGGAGAAGGTCGAGTTCAAGGAAGTCCCGGTCCCCGGGGCGATGCATCAGCTCTTTGAGCGTGGACTCGCAGAGGATGATCTCGGCGTACTGCAAGAGCTCTACGCCGCGCTGACGTCGCGATCCGAGATTGCCCTTCGCGATTTCGAGAAGGGGATCGTCGTTGCTCCGAGCGATGTCGGCGTCGGCATATCTCAAATGGTCCCGGTTATCGTCGGGGCCCTCAGAAACAGCTCTGGCATCCTCGCGGTCGAACAGCCCGAACTTCACGTTCACCCAGCGATCCAGGTGGGCCTTGGCGATCTCTTCATCCACGCCGTGCAGGCTAGCGAGAACAGCGTCGGCTTCGGCAAGGCGCTGCTGATCGAGACCCACAGCGAGCACATCATGCTTCGCCTGCTTCGCCGCATCCGCGAGGCGACCGAAGGCGAGCTCCCGCCTGGCGTGATCGGGCTCGCGCCCGACGACCTCTCCGTCATCTACGTCGAGAACGATGGCGAAGGCGTGCGCTTCCGTCCGCTTCGCGTCGACAGCGAAGGCGAGTTTATCGACCGATGGCCTAAAGGCTTCTTTGATGAGCGCGCCGAGGAGCTGTTCTAGTGCTCTTGGAATTCGGGCTGGAGCCCAAGGTGGTCGGCGCTGACTGGCGTCAATGCAAATACCTCCTTGAGAAATTCGGATTCGATCGCGGCCGGCTAATTGCGGCGTTTCCTAAGCAGTGGCAGAGGGCGGTCCACGAAGTAGCTGCCGGCTTGAGTGACCTGGACCGTAAGCGCGTCGAAGCCCTCCTCGCACGGGCGAAGGGTGCTTTGGTTCGCAGCGGCCGAAACTACGACCCAGACCTGGACTGGTTTGCCAACGCCGTCGCCCAGCAGGCCGTGGCGCCGTTCCACGCGATCATAGCGGACCAGAACCCAGATGGGCGCGACGATGTACTCGTCGCCGAGGACGTCGATGAGGAAGCTCCCCTGTTTCAGAGCCCTCATGGATGGCAGGTTCAAAGGACTGGAGCCGCCCTCGCAGCGGCGATGGGACCACTGCTTAGCTACTCCCGCGAAATCTGGTTCGTGGACCCGTTCTTCAGCGTGCTGGAAGCGCCCTACGTGGAGACCTTGCGGACCTGCCTTGCTGCAGCCGCCGCTTCAGGAAACGTCGGGGCCGGGCTTCAAATCCACTATCGGGAACACGACCGGCGTCCGTCGGCTGACGACCTTGAACGACGGATCCCAAGATCACTGGCCGGCGTCATACCCGCAGGAATGTCAGTTTCCCTCCATGCATGGGTCGAGCGAGATGGTGGCGAGGACATGCATGCCCGCTACCTGCTGACCGATCGTGGTGGCCTGAGTGTAGAGGCCGGCTTTTCGGCTGCAGGGCCCCACCAGAACGTTGACCTTCACTTGCTGACGTCCGAAGTCTGCGAAGCCAAGCGCAGGGCCTTCGCGGACAACGCCACGTACAAGCAGGAGGGGCCGATTCTCGTCATCGACTCGGATTGCAAGGTGAGCAGGCGATAGCTAGTCGCCCTATTCCGTCCCTTCTGGAAGCCACACCCAGCTTAGTCCCACACGGTGACCGAGTTTACGCGCCTCTGACGCGCTTCGCCGGAGATTCCCTAGTTAGAAGGGTGGTGCCGCCTAGGTGACTCGAACACCTGACCTACGCATTACGAATGCGCCGCTCTACCGGCTGAGCTAAGGCGGCTCCTGTCCGGGGACGCGGGCTTTTACGTGAAAGCGCCCGATTTGCAAAGCGTCACGCGGTCACGCCCATGCGCTCGCGCCAGAAGGCTGTCAGGGCCTGGGCGAAGGCCGCGTGACTCCACTGTGCGGCGGTCTGGGCGGCGGCGTGGCGCATGAGGGCCTGGGCGCCGCCGCCGCGCTCGGCCAGCGTCACCGCGCGGACCAGAGCGTGGGCGGCGGCCTCGCAGTCGTCCTCGTCGACCCAGGTCCCGTTGACGCTGGTGGCGAACTCGCGCGCGCCGATCCCGGTGAAGCCCGCGACCAGGCATTCGCTGGCCATGGCCTCCAGGGTGGTCAGGCTGAGGGCCTCCATCCTGGCCAGGCTGAGGAACACCGAGGCGCGGCCCATGATGTCGGCGACCTCGGCCTCGGTGCGGGTTTCCATCGGCTCCCAGCGCCAGGCGCCGGCATTGGGGTGCAGGCGCTCGAACATGTAGCGAATGGCCATCTGCTCCACCTTCCGGTGGCGCGGCGAGCAGGCGATGACCTGTTCCTTGGGCTTCGGACCGAAGGTCCGCTCGTCGGCGAAGCCCGGCACCACCGAGATCAGCTCGTAGTCGAAGAACCGCGAGATCAGCCCGGCCACGCCCACGCCGCAGGCCATGAAGGTGCGATATCCGCCGCGCAGCCCGGCCGGCAGGCCGGCCAGGCCGTAGCTCGCGAGCGCGTAGGGGTTCTGGCAGAAGATCACCTTGCGGTTCGGCAGCGCCGCGCCCTGGCGCAGAGCCTCGGGCGAGTCCTCGGGCAGCACCAGGATGTCGTCGGGCGAAAGCGGGACCGAGGCGTCCTCGGTGGGCGCGCGGTGCTCGAACCAGGTGGGAGCCGGAGTCTGCGGCGGGCGGCGCACGACGGCGTCGAAACCCAGGGCGCAGAGGGCCTCCACGTGGCGGAAGACCATCTTGTTGCCGCCCGTGCGCGCGTTGGCGTGGGGCGCCATGTAGACGATGCGGGCCACGGTTCGCCCCGCCTATTTGCGCCGGCCGCCCGGCGCGCCGGTCCGTCGCGGCGCGGGCGGCGGAGGCGCCTCGGCCTCGGGCTCGTCGTAGCCCTCGTCCACCGGATAGAGCACGGGCTCGGACAACATCGGGCCCGCATCGGCATAGGCGATGGGCAGTTCGGGCAGTTCGCGCAGGCTGCGCTCGCGCCGCTCCAGCCGCGGGTGCAGCAGCTCGCCCGTCTCGGCGAAGGCGATGGCGAGGCGCGCCCAGTCCTGGGCGTGGTAGGCGAAGGGACGGCCCTCGGGGTCGAGGTCAGACCAGTCGGGCTCGGGCGGGGCGTTCATCCCCTGGGCCAGCCACATGCGCGCCTCGTCGATGGCGCCGGCGGCATAGGCGGCCCGGGCCATCACCCCCGCCACGCGGGCAGTGACCGGCTGGCCTTCCAGCGCCTTGGCGGCCTCGCGCGCGGCGGGCGCATCGCCGGCGGTCAGGGCCTGTTCGACGTAGAGCAGCAGGCTCTCACGGTGGGTCGGGTTCACGGCGGCGAGCTGGCCCAGGCGCTGAGCCCGCTCGCGGGGGGTCTCGTCGGTCCGGAGGTCGCGGTAGGCCAGCCACAGCGCCGGGTGCGGCGCGGTCCGCCAGGCGTTCTCCAGCAGGGCGGCGGCGCGGCCCATCTTGCCGTCGTCGGCCAAGAGGCGGGCGGCCATCACGACGCCGGGCGCGAACCCCGGCTGCAGGCGCGCGGCCTCGGTCGCCTGGTCCAGCGCCTGGGCGCGGGCCTTGGGCTCGGGGGCGTGCTCCAGTTGCGCGGCTGAGGCCGCCAGCAGGGCGGCGCGGGCCCGTTCGGCGACGACGGGCGGCACGATCTTGCGGTCCAGCGCGCCCTTCACCAGTCCCAGCGCCCCATCCCAGTCGGCCGCCTCCAGCCGCGATTCCAGGATCGCCCGCCAGGCCCAGCGGGCGGTGCGGGCCTCGCCATAGGCTTCCTGGGCGTGGCGCAGCGCCGTCTCGCGCGCGCCCTGGGCCAGGGCGATCTGCATCAGGCCCTTGTGGCCGGCCAGGCGCATCTCGGGGAAACCCAGCATGGCGGTGTAGGCGGCCTGGGCCTGGGCCATGTCGCCGGCGGCCTCGGCGGCCTGGGCGGCCAGCACCCGGACCAGGCCCGGCGCATCGGCGGCGAGCTCGGCGGCCTTCTTGGAGAGGCGCAGCGCCTCGGGACCGTCGCCGGCCGCCACGGCCAGGAAGCCGCGCGCCAGCACATCGCCACCCTGTCGCCGCCGCGCCTCGGCGCGGGCCCGTTCCGCGCGGCGGGGCGCGTCCAGGATCCAGAGGATCGTGCGCCAGACCACCGCGGCCAGCAGGCCGAAGCTCAGCGCGATCAGGATAGCGGCTGCGGCCGTGGAGTCGGCGCGCCAGCCCAGCCAGATCACCGTGGCGTGGCCCGGGTCGTCGCTCAGCGCCAGCGCGCCGACGGCGATGGCGGCCAGGAGGATGAGGACGACGCCGGCGCGGATCATGCGGCCGGCGCCTGGAGCGCGCGGACGGCGCGGAGGCGCAGCGCCGTCACCTCGCGGTCGATCTGAGCCCGCCGCTCGGCCTGTTCCCGCCAGGGCGCCAGGGCCTCGCGCGCCTTGGGCGGCAGGGCCTCCAGCGCCTTCAGCGCCGGGACGACCTGGCCTTCCTGCAGGGCGACCTCCGCACGATGGAGGATGGCGTCGGGGCTCTTGCCGGCCGTCTCGTCGACCCGGCGCACGGTGACCACCTTGGCGGCCACGTAGGCGATGCGCTCGCCCAGGCCCGCGCCCTCCTGCGGCTTGCGCGCCTTGCTGGCGGCCTTGGCGGCGTACGGCGGGAAGCCGGCGGCGAGCGCGGTGCGGCTGGGCGCCCCGGTCTGGGCCAGGCGGGCCAGGGCGGTGAGCTCCGGCAGGCCGGGGGCGGTGGCGCGCAGGGCCGCCAGCTCGCGGTCGAACGGCCTTGAGCCCTGGCTGGCGTCCACCAGCTGGGCGGCGGCCAGCGCCGCGGCGGCGGCCTCGGTGGTGCGCGCGCCCTGGTTCTCCAGCATCGCGATGCGGGCCTGCAGCCGCGTCACCTCGTCGGCGGTGGGCGAGGCGACCTCGATGGGCAGGGCGGCCGGCGCGGGCGCGGCCGGGCCCGAAAGCTTCTGGACCGCCGCGGCCGCGGGCGCTTCGGGCCTGGCGGGCAGCAGCTTCGGCCCCAGCAGGGCCACGCCCGCCCCGGCCAGCACGCAGAGTATCCCGAACGCCAGCAGGGCCCAGAAGCCGATGCCCATGAGCGGTTTGGGGCGGTACTCCGCCGGGTCCTTGGGCAGGTCGGGCTCGTCCGCGCTCATGGCTCAGGGCCGCCGGTCGATGAGGTTGAGCAGGGCCGCCTCCAGCGGGAACGGCGGGAAGGCCTTGGCCGCCAGCCGCGTGCGGGCCAGCGGCTGGATCACCGCCTTGGACAGCCCCAGCGCCCGCAGATCGGGCGACGGATGGGTCTTCAGCACCTTGGCCAGCACCTGGGCCGCGCGCGGCGAATGCAGGAGGACGGCGTCGCTCTGGGTCAGGCGGTCGGCCTGGGCCTCGGTCAGATCGACGGGGGCGGTCTCGTAGAGGATCAGCCGGCGCGCCTCGACGCCCTGCTTCTCCAACGCACCGGCGAGGTCGCCGGCGGGCTCCAGCGCGCCCGGATGCAGGACGGCGCCGCGCAGCTCGCCGCGCCGAGCGGCGATGCCCTCGGCCAGGGCCTCCACGTCGCCGTCGGCGGACAGCACCGACTTGAAGCCGGCCTGCCGCGCGGCCTGGGCCGTGGCGGCGCCGACGGCGAAGACCTTCAGGCTCCGCTCGCCGCTGGCGTCGGCGAACGCGCGCACGCCGTTGGCGCTGGTGAAGGCCAGGGCGGCGACGCCGGCCAGATCGACCTGCACGTCCGGCAGCACGCGCACCGCCAGCAGCGGCGCCACGATGGCGTCATGCCCCAGCGCCCGGACCCGATCGGCCGTGACGTCGGCGCCCGGTTGGGCGCGGGTGATCCAGATTCGCTGCCTGCCGCCTGCCATGCGGCGATCCTGTTAGCTTAGCTGTTGAACTTTCACCAACGACGATGCGGCCGCGGCGATCATTGTTCAACGGCGCAGGAGCAGGAGACGTCCCGGGCCTCCCGCTCTCATGGCGCGCCGGCGCCGAGAGATTCAAAGCGCAGAAACAGCGCCTGCGGCGCGGTCAGAGGATGATGACGTCCCCGGCTTCGGACTTGATGGCCTGGCCCAGGGAGAAGCCCAGGTCGCGGGCCGAGGCCAGGGGGTCGGAGAGTTGGCTGATCTCGGTGTCGCCCGCGTGGCGGAAGCGGACCGTGCCATCGGGCGCCAGCGCCTCGACGATGAGCTGGATCGTGCCGCCCTCCAGCCAGGCATGGGCGCCGATCGGCGTCTTGCACGACCCCTCCAGCGCCGCCAGCGCGCCGCGTTCGGCGGTGACGCACAGGGTGGTGGTCTCGCAGCGCAGGCCGGCGACCCAGGGCAGGTCGCGATCGGCCTCACGCGTCTCGATGGCGAGCGCGCCCTGGCCCGGGGCCGGCGGGACCTCCTTCGGGTCGATCAGGCTCTTGGGCAGGTCGCCCAGGCCCAGGCGGCGCAAGCCGGCGTAGGCGAGCAGGATCGCATCGGCGTCACCGGCGGCCAGCTTGGCCAGGCGGGTGTCCACGTTGCCGCGGAGCATCTGTACATCCAGGTCGGGGCGGCGATGGAGCGACTGCGCCTGGCGACGCAGGCTGGCGGTGCCCAGGCGCGCGCCTTGCGGCAGATCTTCCAGGCGGACGGCGTCGCGGCTCAGGAAGGCGTCGCGCGGGTCCTCGCGCTCGGGAATGGCGGCGATGCAGAGGCCCGGCGGCAGCTCGGCTGGCATGTCCTTCATCGAGTGGATCGCGCAGTCGATCCGACCCTCGATCAGCGCCTCTTCGATCTCCTTGGTGAAGAGGCCCTTGCCGCCGATCTCCAGCAGGCGGCGGTCCTGCACCCGGTCGCCCGTGGTGGTGATGACGATCAGCGGCGCGACCGCCTCCACCTCGGCGGCCTTGGCGGGATCGGCGCCGAGCGCGGCGGCGATGCGACGCTGCATGTGGCCGGCCTGGGCCAGGCTCAGCTTGGAGCCGCGGGCCCCGATGCGCACTTGGGCCGGATTGGCTGCAGGTTGCGAAGGCACGGTGGGCGGTCTACCTCGGAGCGGCAATCGAGAGGCCTGCTACAGGAGCGGGCCGGCCCCGGCAACCGGATGACCGCCACCCACACCGTCCCCCTCACTGTCCTGGGCCTTGAAACCAGCTGCGACGAGACCGCAGCCTCGGTCGTGCGCCTGGACGGCGACGGCCGCGCCGAAGTCCTGAGCTCGGTCGTCGGCAGCCAGATCGCCGAGCACGCGCCGTTCGGCGGCGTCGTGCCGGAGATCGCCGCCCGCGCCCACGTCGAGAGCATCGATGACATCGCCCGCCGCGCCCTGGACGACGCCGGCCTGGGCTACGAGGACCTGAGCGGCGTGGCCGCCACCGCCGGGCCGGGCCTCGTGGGCGGGGTGATGGTGGGCCTGTCGTTCGGCAAGGCGGTGGCGCTGGCCCGCGGCCTGCCGCTGGTGGCGGTGAATCACCTGGAGGGTCACGCGGTCTCGGCGCGGCTGGGCGCCGACCTGCCCTATCCGTTCCTGCTGCTGCTGGTCTCGGGCGGGCACTGCCAACTCCTGAGCGTCGACGGCATCGGCGCCTGTACGCGCTTGGGCTCCACCATCGACGACGCGGCCGGCGAGGCCTTCGACAAGATCGCCAAGGCCATGGGCCTGCCGTACCCCGGCGGCCCGGCGCTGGAGAAGCTGGCCCAGGGCGGCGACGCCTCGAAGTTCGAGCTGCCGCGCATGCTGCTGGGCCGCAAGGATTGCGACTTCTCGTTCTCGGGCCTGAAGACCGCCGCCGCCCGCCTGGCCGAGGGCGTGAGCACCGACGAGCAGCGCCGCGACCTGGCCGCCGCCGTCCAGGCCGCTATCGCGAACCAGCTCGCCGAGAAGTCCGACCGCGCCATGAAGGCCTATGCCGCCGAGCACGAGGGCCACGGCCTGCGGTTCGTGGTGGCCGGCGGCGTCGCGGCCAACAGGACGGTCCGCGCGCGCCTACAGGAGACGGCCGTCAGGCGCGGCTTCAGCTTCGCGGCGCCGCCCCTGGCCTACTGCACCGACAACGCCGCGATGATCGCGCTGGCCGGCGCCGAGCGGCTGGCCGCCGGGATCTCGGACCCCCTCGACGCCGTTGCGCGTCCACGCTGGCCGCTGGACGCCGCGGCCGCGGCCGCCAGCCCCACCCACAAGGCCGGCCGCAAGGGAGCGAAGGCTTGAACAAGGTAGGCGTCATCGGCGGCGGCGCGTGGGGCACGGCGCTGGCCCAGGTCTGCGCTCGGGCCGGGCGCGAGGTGGTTCTGTGGGCCCGCGAGCCTGAGGTGGTCGAGGCGATCAACACGACCCACGAGAACACGACGTTCCTCAAGGGCGTACCGCTGGACCCGATGATCCGGGCCACCGGCGACCTCGGCGACCTGGCCGGCTCCGACCTCGTGCTGGCGGCGCCGCCGGCCCAGCACATGCGCACGACGCTGTCGGCCTTCGCCCCCCACGTCCGCGACGGCGTCCCGGTCCTGCTGTGCTCCAAGGGCGTCGAGCAGGGCTCGCTAAAGCTGATGACCGAGGTGCTGGCCGAGACGATCCCCCAGGCACGGCCCGCCGTCCTGTCGGGTCCCAGCTTCGCCGGCGAGGTGGCCCGCGGCCTGCCGACCGCCGTGACCCTCGCCTGTTCCGACACCGCCTGCGCGGAAGAGCTGGCCGAGGCGATCGCCACGCCGACCTTCCGGCCCTACTTCGCCACCGACATGATCGGCGCCGAGGCCGGCGGGGCGGTGAAGAACGTGCTGGCGATCGCCTGCGGCATCGTCGAGGGCCGCGGCCTGGGCCGCTCGGCGCACGCCGCGCTGATCACCCGTGGCTTCTCGGAGCTGACCCGCCTGGCCGTGGCGCTGGGCGGCGAGGCCGAGACGGTCGCCGGCCTGTGCGGCCTGGGCGACCTGGTGCTCACCTGCTCCAGCCCGCAGTCGCGCAACATGAGCGTCGGTCTGGCCCTGGGCGGCGGCCAGACGCTGGAACAGGCGCTGGCCGGCAAGCTCTCGGTGGCCGAGGGCGTGGCCTCGGCGCCCGCCGTGCGCCAGCTCGCCGCGAAGCTCGGCGTCGAGACCCCCATCTGCGAGGCCGTGGCCGGCATCCTGGCCGGCGAGGTGGGCGTCGACGCCGCCATCCGCGGCTTGCTCTCCCGACCCCTGCGTGAGGAAAATTGAATGCCGACTTTCGTGCTCCACTGCCTGGACAAGGCCGACTCCCTCGACCTGCGCATGGCGACGCGTGAGCGGCACCTGGCCTACGTCCAGAGCCGGGCGGCCGACGTCAAGATCGCTGGGCCGATGTTCGATGACGCCGGCGGGATGGCCGGCTCGATGTTCATCCTGGACGTGGCCGACAAGGCCGCGGCGAAGGCGTTCAACGACGCCGACCCCTACACCCAGGCCGGCCTCTGGCGGCAGGTCGAGCTGAACCCGGTGAAGATCACCTTTGGCCAGCTTTGAGCCGAACAACCCCGCCCGGCCGCCGGCCGGCGTGAGGCTCTGTTCGCTGGACGAGATCAAGGACCCTGGCGGCAAGAGCTTCCGCTTCCGCGAGGACACGCGGATGTTCGCGGGCTTCGTGATCCGTGAGGGCGATACCGTGCGCGGCTACGTGGACTCATGCCCCCACGCCGGCTGGCCGCTCGCCCCCATGGACGACCGCTACCTCACCCGCGACAACCGCCACATCCTGTGCGCCGGCCACGGGGCGCTGTTCAGCCTGGATGGGCTGTGCGTGGCCGGGCCCTGCGCGGACGAGCGGCTGGCCCCTTGGGCGGTTGAATTGCGCGGGGGCGAGATTTACACGGCATAGGTGCAGTCGCGCCGGAGCTCGCCCAGGATGGAAGAGGATGTGATCTCCGACTTCGAGGGCTTCCGCCGACTGGTTCAATCCTTTCGATCCCACGACGGGCGCTTTTACCGAGGCGAGAAGCGTGACGATTGGCGGCTCATCCCCAAGATCGGCCGGATCACCAAGGAACCGAAGCCGGACACCATCCAGATCAAGGGGTACGGGAGCGCCTCGTTGGACGAGCAGCAGGCGCTGGAGCGCTTCAAGGCCGCCGCTCGCCCCTTCCTCAGCCGAACTCCCGAGAGCAACTGGGATTGGTTGGCCCTGGCGCAGCATCATACCTTGCCCACGAGACTCCTGGATTGGACGACAAATCCACTCGTGGCCCTCTTCTTTGCGATCGGAGAGAAGGTGGACGCGGCTTGGCTGGCGCGCGAGCGCATCGATAGCCCTGCGTACAGCGGCGATGCCGCGTTCTACGTTTGGCGGGCCAAGGAGTCGCCGATTGACGTGCGAACGGCTGATCCCTTCGACAGCGAGGGGTACTTCTTCCCCGCTCACTTCACCGCGAGGATTCCTGCGCAAGGTGGCCTGTTCACAATCCAACGCGAGCCGCATCGGCCACTCGGCCGCGCGCGTGTCCGGCGGTACACTATCCCGTTCGATGCCAGAATGAAGCTGCGAGAAGACCTGCGGCTCTTTGGCGTGACGGACGCATTGATCTACGCAGACCTGGACGCGGTGGCGCGCGATATCCAGGAGCGGATCACCGACTTCTAGGCCGGAGCCCGCTCCGCCCCAAACTCCGCCACGTCCTGCAGCAGCGACGACGCCGCCTGTTTCACCAGCTCGCCGCCCTTCTCGGGGGTCGCCAGGCCGGGGTCCGAGCCCATGCGGCCGTCGGCGTAGCGGGCGCGGAAGTCGTTGGCCTCGCGGATCGGTCCCGTGGGCGCGATCTGCGGCGCGTAGTTGGCCGACTTGATCGAGCCCGGATAGGCCCACTGGGTCACCGCGATCTCGGAGGGCGTGGCGTGGCTGCCGTGGCCCACGGGGAACTGCCGGTTGGCCAGCGCGGTGACGCCCGCCAGGTCCCACCAGTTCTTCAGCTTGCACGCGAAGCCGCGGTTGCGGCCGGCGTAGCTGGCCTCGGCGTAGAGCTCTGAGAAGGCCGCCTCGATCGTCGCGACGTTCCCGCCGTGGCCGTTCAGGAAATAGAGCTTCTCGAAGCCGGCGTGGCTCAGGCTGCGGCACCAGTCGCCGATGGCCAGCATGAAGGTGGACGGACGCAGCGCGATGGTGCCCGGGAAGTCCAGGTGGTGCTGGGCCATGCCGATGTTGAAGGTCGGGCCGACCAGGATGTCGCCCTGCTTCTCGGCCTCGTGGGCGATGATCTCGGGGCAGAGCCAGTCGGTGCCGAGCAGGCCGGTGGGGCCGTGCTGTTCGTTCGAACCGATGGGGATCACCACCGTCTTCGACCGGCCGAGGAAGCCCTCGATCTCGGCCCAGGTGGACAGGTGCAGCAGCATGTGGGGAGACGCCTTCGCGTGGATTCGATTGGCCGAATCCATAAGCGCGCCCGGCGCCGACAGGAAGTTCCGAACTTCGGCCTACTGGGCGCTCGCCATCTGGACCTGCAGGTCGCGGGCCTTCATGCCGACCAGCCGCCAGCCGTTCCCGTCCCCCTTGGCGAAGGTGAGCAGGCAGTCCTTGCGGGTCTCGGCGTCGCGCAGGCAGACCTTCCGGTCGCCCACCGGCCGCAGCAGCGGCGCCACCTCGTTGGCGCTGGGCGCGTGGGTCAGGCGCTGGCCGCGGGAATCCACGACCCGCACGGCGTCGGGGCTGATCATCCGGTCCAGCGCGAACTCGGAAGGGCCGCCGTCCACGTCCAGCGCCGAGCCCTTGGCCATCTCGGCGACCTGGCGGCGCACGTCGTCGCGCACGGCGGCGCGGTCGATCTCGGCCTCAAAGGCGACGCGGTCATTGTTCAGCGCGGCGGCGAGCAGGCGGCTGGCGGTCTCGGCGGCGGCCTTGGGCGCGGCGCCGCCGCATCCGGCGAGGCTGAGGGCCGCGAGAGCCAGGACCAGGGTCTTGCGAAGCATCGCGGATACATCCCTCCGCGCTTGAGTCGCCGCAAGCGGGGCCGTCGTCGCAATCGCGCGACTTTGATGCGCCCGAACGTCACGTCAGGCGCCGACGGACAGTTGCGCCGGGGCGGGCGCGCGGATACTCGACCGTCAGCGATCCTTCGGAGGTTCAGTGGTGTCCGACGGCGAGGTTTTCCCGGTTCCGGCAGAGTGGGCGGCCAAGGCCCACATGAACGCAGACGCCTACGACGCCGCGATCCGGCGCGAGGACGCCGACCCCAACGGCTACTGGGCCGACCTGGGCAAGCGGCTGGACTGGATCAAGCCGTTCACCGAGGTGAAGGACGTCTCCTTCGACAAGGACACCTTCCGCATCCGCTGGTTCGCCGACGGCGTGCTGAACGTGTCGGCCAACTGCCTGGATCGGCACCTGAAGTCGAACGGCGACACCGTCGCGATCATCTGGGAGAGCGACGACGGCCAGACCTACGACGCGCTCACCTACAGGCAGCTCCACGCAGAAGTCTGCCGCTGGGCCAATGTGCTCAAGGCCAAGGGCGTCAAGAAGGGCGACCGGGTCACCATCTACCTGCCGATGATCCCGGCGGCGGCGGCCTCGATGCTGGCCTGCTCGCGGATCGGGGCGATCCACTCCGTCGTGTTCGGCGGCTTCTCGCCTGACAGCCTGTCGGGCCGCATCCAGGATTGCGACTCGAAGATCGTCATCACCGCCGACGAAGGCCTGCGGGGCGGCAAGATCGTGCCGCTGAAGCTCAACGTCGACGAGGCGCTGAAGAGCTGCCCGGGCGTCACCGATGTCATCGTGGTCAAGCGCACCGGCGGGAACGTGCCGATGGCCGCCGGCCGCGACGCCTATTTCTCGGACCTGAAGCAGACGGTCTCCGCCGAGTGCGAGCCCGAGCCAATGGGCGCCGAGGACCCGCTGTTCATCCTCTACACCTCGGGATCGACCGGTAAGCCCAAGGGCGTGCTGCACACCACGGGCGGCTACCTGGCCTGGGCGTCGTGGACCCACGAGGTGGTCTTCGACTACCGCCCGGGCGAGGTCTTCTGGTGCACCGCCGACGTCGGCTGGGTCACCGGCCACAGCTATGTGGTCTACGGCCCGCTGGCGAACGGCGCGACCAGCCTGATGTTCGAGGGCGTCCCCAACTTCCCCACCTCCTCGCGGTTCTGGGACGTCTGCGACAAGCATAAGGTCGAAATCTTCTACACCGCCCCCACGGCGCTCCGTGCGCTGATGCGCGAGGGCGACCTGCCGGTGCAGCGCACCAGCCGAAAGTCCATCCGCCTCCTGGGCACGGTGGGCGAACCGATCAATCCCGAGGCCTGGCTCTGGTACCACCGCATCGTGGGCGAGGGCCGCTGCCCGATCGTCGACACCTGGTGGCAGACCGAGACCGGCGCCTGCCTGATGAGCCCGCTCCCCGGCGCGCATGCGCTGAAGCCCGGCTCGTGCGCCAAGCCGCTGCCCGGCGTGAAGCCGATGCTGGTGGACGCCGAGGGCCTGGAGCTTACGGGCGCCATCAACGGCAACCTCTGCATCACCGACAGCTGGCCCGGCCAGATGCGCACGGTCTACGGCGACCACCAGCGCTTCTTCGACACCTATTTCTCGACCTATCCCGGCAAGTACTTCACCGGAGACGGCGCCCGCCGCGACGAGGACGGCTACTACTGGATCACCGGCCGGGTGGACGACGTGATCAACGTCTCGGGCCACCGGCTGGGCACCGCCGAGATCGAGAGCGCCCTGGTGGGGCATCCCGCCGTGGCCGAGGCGGCGGTCGTGGGCTATCCGCACGACATCAAGGGCCAGGGCATCTACTGCTACGTGACCCTGAAGGTGGGGATCGAGCCCACCGACGCCCTGATGGCCGACCTGCGCGGCCACGTGCGCCACGAGATCGGGCCGTTCGCGGCGCCCGACGTGATCCAGTTCGCGCCGGGCCTCCCCAAGACCCGCTCGGGCAAGATCATGCGCCGCATCCTGCGCAAGATCGCCGAGGACGACCTCTCCAACCTGGGCGACACCTCGACGCTGGCCGAGCCGGCGGTGGTCGACGACCTGGTGAAGAACCGCGCCTCGAAGAAGGGCGACGACGAGGTGGTCGTGGCCGGCCACAAACTGTCGTGCGCCGAGCTGGAAGCGACGCTGAAGTCGCACGGCGCAGTGGCGGCCGTGGCGGTGATCGGCGTGCCCGACGGGGCGCAAGGGGAGGCGCTGTGGGCCTTCATCGAGCCCGATCCCGAGATCATGGCGTCCGACGTGCTGGCGGCCGAGCTGAAGGGCTTCCTGCGCCGCGAGATCGGCGAGCAGGCCGCCCCGGCCCACGTGCTGTTTGGCCCGCTGCCCAAGACGCCGTCGGGCGAGATCGTCCGCCCGGTGCTGCGCCGGATCGCCGAGACCGGCGAGCCGGGCGATCTGGCGGGCCTGGCCGACCGCGACGTCGCGGCCAACCTGGTGAAGCTGCGGGTCGCCGCGCTGAGCTGATGGCCGCAGAGCTCCCGCCGGGCCTCAGGGCCGCCATCGACCAGGAGCTCTCGGGCGCCTCGCGCAAGGACCTGGCCCAGAGGACCGCGGCCACCACCGAGGCCTATCGCGCCGGCCGCGGCTCGTCGGCGGTGATCAAGGGCCGCGACGACGCCCTGGCCTACGCCCTGGCCCGCCTGCCGGCCACCTATGCCGCCGACGCCGCCGTGTTCGAGGAGGCTCAGGATCGCGCGCCCGACTTCGCGCCGAAGACCCTGCTGGACGCGGGCTGCGGTCCCGGCGGCGGAAGCTGGGCGGCGCTGGAGGCCTGGCCCTCGGTCGAGCAGGTGACCTGGTTCGACGCCAGCGACCCGTTCCTCGACATGGCCCAGCGGCTGGCGGCGGACGCCCCCGGGCCGCTCCGGGCCGCGCAGCGCCAGCGGGGCGACCTGCTGGCCGGCTCGCTGCCCAAGGCCGACCTCGTGCTGGCGAGCTACGCCCTGGCCGAGATCCCGCTCGCGGCGCAGACCGCACTGGTCCAGCGGCTATGGGAAGCCTGCGACGGCCTGCTGGCCCTCGTCGAGCCCGGCACGCCCGCCGGCTACGATCGCATTCTGATGGCGCGTGGGACGCTGACGGGCGCAGGCGCGCGCCTGATCGCGCCCTGCCCGCACGCCAACGCCTGCCCGCTCTATCCGCCCGACTGGTGCCACTTCAACGTCCGCCTGCCCCGCTCGCGCGACCACAAGCTGGCCAAGGGCGCCGAAGCCCCGTTCGAGGACGAGAAGTTCGCCTATCTGCTGGCCGCCCGCCCAACGGTGGTCGCCGAAACGGCCGCAGGACGGGTGCTTTCGCGGCCGATTTCGGGAAAAGCGGGCATCGAGCTGAAGCTCTGCGGAACCACCGGGCTGGAGCGGCGCTTCGTTCCGAAGCGCGACAAGGCGGCCCATGCCCAGGCGCGCCGTCTCGGCTGGGGCGAGGCTTGGCCATAGGCCATGTTTTCGCCGCCACCGTGGGTGAGTGGGTTCGGTCTGGGGTGTTCTGACACGGGAAGCCATGCCGCAGAGTTCCGCGGCGGCGCGACGTTTGCGCCGACGAGATGTATTGGCGCTGGCGCCGGCCGCCCTGGCCGCAGCCGGTTGGGCCCCTCGGGGGAGCGGCGGCGACGCCGTCCGCAGGCGCGCGCGTGCGCTGGCCGCCTCGCCGTACCGGCCGCCGAACCGACCCCTGCCGCCATTTCTGGCGGGCCTCGACTACGACGGCTACCGCAAGATCCAGTTCCGCCGCGAGCGGGCGATCTGGCGCGCCGAGGGCCTGCCGTTCCAGCTCCAGATGTTCCCGCGCGGCTGGCTGTTCCGCGATCCCGTCGACCTGACCGAGCTCGACCGCGGCGCCGAGCGGCCCATCGCCTTCTCCACCGACCTCTTCGGCTTCGGCGACCTGAAGCCCGGCCCGCTGCCGGCCGACCTGGGCTTCGCGGGTTTCCGCTTCCTCAGCGCCCTGAACGCGCCCGACCGCTTCGACGAGGTGGCCGCCTTCCTGGGCGCCAGCTACTTCCGCGCCGTGGCCCGGGGCTTGGCCTACGGCCTCTCGGCGCGCGGCCTGGCCATCGGATCGGGCGAGCCGGGCGAGGAGTTCCCCGCCTTCCGCGCCTTCTGGATCGAGCGTCCGGCCAAGGGCGCGCGCAGCCTGGTGGTCCACGCGCTGCTCGACAGCCCGTCCGTCGCCGGAGCCTACAGGATCGAGACCACGCCCGGCGACACGACGGTGATGGAGATCGAGGCCTCGCTGTTCCCGCGCAAGCCACTGGCTTCGGTGGGCCTCGCGCCTCTCACCAGCATGTACCTGTTCGGCCCCGAGCAGCCGCGCCGCTTCGACGACTTCCGGCCCGAGGTGCACGACAGCGACGGACTGCTCACCGACGACGGCCACGGCCAGCGCATCTGGCGGCCGCTGGTCCACACGCCCGCCACCCGGGTGCGCGACTTCGACCCCGGCCCGGCCCTCGGCTTCGGCTTGCTCCAGCGCCAACGCAGCTTCGAGGCCTACCAGGACCTCGAAGCCCACTATCATCAGCGTCCCGGCGCCTGGGTGCAGCCGCTGGAGGGCTTCCCGCCCGGCGCCGTGCGCCTGGTCGAACTGGGCGCGCGCGGCGAGATCGAGGACAACATCGTGGCCCTGTGGCGGCCCGCCGCCCCGCTCGCGCCCCGCCGCGAGCAGCGCCTGCGCTATCGCCTGAGCTGGGGCGCCCAGCCCGAGCCGGCCAGCCGCCTGGCCCGCGCCGTCGCCTGGCGCGGCGGCCTCGCGGGGGACAGGCGCCGCCGCTTCCTGGTGGACTTCACGCTGCCCGAGGGCGGCCTTGACGGGGTCGAGGCCCGCGCCAGCGCCTCCGCAGGAAGCATTCGCGTCGAAACCGTGCAGCCGAACGCCTCGATCGGCGGCGCCCGCGTCAGTTTGGAGCTGGATCCCGGAACGGCGTCGAACAGCGACGTCAGCCTTACGTTGCTCCGGGGTCCGGCCGCAGTGTCCGAAGTCTGGATGTATCGATGGATCGCGTAACGGCCGCCCAGCGGGTCGAGCCCTTTTTCCAGTCCGTGCCGGCCGCCGCGCCGCTGGCCATGCCAGAGCAGGACCTGCTCACCGGCCCCGCCCGCCTGGCGCCGCTGCTGGAGGTGCGCCGTCGCCGCGCGATCCTGCTGGCCGCCATCGGCGCGCTCACCGCCGGCGCCGGCTGGGTGATGGCCGATCTCCTGGAGCCCGGCGGCTTCACGTTGCTGGACGCCGGCGCCTTCGTACTCTTCGTCGGGCTGTTCGCCTGGACCGCGTTCGGGTTCGTGAGCGCGGCCGCCGGCTTCGTGGCCGCTTGGGCGGCCGCGCGGCCACGCCGCCCGGACCCGCAGCCGGTCGTCCTGACCCGCACCGCGCTGCTGCTGCCCACCTACAACGAAGATCCCGGCCGCGTGCTGGCCGCCGTGCAGGCGATTCGCGAGGACCTGATCGGCCTGGGCGTGTCCGAGCTCTACGACGTCTTCCTGCTCAGCGACACGCGCGACCCGGCCATCGCCCGCGCCGAGGTGGTCGGCATGCTGCGCCTGCGCGCCCGCCTGGGCCCGGCGGCGCAGGTCTTCTACCGCCGCCGCCCACAGAACACCGACCGCAAGGCCGGCAATGTCGCCGAGTGGGTGCGCCGGTTCGGCGGCGCCTATGAGTCGATGATCATCCTCGACGCCGACAGCCTGATGAGCGCCGACACGATCGTGCGCCTCACCGCCGAGATGGAGGCCGACCCGAAGCTGGGCCTCTTGCAGACCTCGCCGACCCTGGTCGGCGCCGAGACCCTGTTCGCCCGCCTGCAGCAGTTCGCGGCCCGCACCTACGGCGGCATGCTGTCGGCCGGCCAGGACTGGTGGTCCGGCGCCGAGGGCAACTACTGGGGCCACAACGCCATCATCCGCGTGCGCGCCTTCGCCGAGTGCGCGGGCCTGCCCCACCTGCCCGGTCGCCGCCCCTTCGGCGGGCACATCATGAGCCACGACTTCGTGGAAGCCGCCCTGCTCCGGCGCGGCGGCTGGGCCGTGCGCCTGACCACGGCGCTCACCGGCAGCTACGAGGAGGCGCCGCCCACCATCGTCGACATGGCGCGCCGCGACCGCCGCTGGTGCCAGGGCAATCTTCAGCACCTGGGCGTCATCGGCGCCGCCGGCATCCACTGGGTCAGCCGCCTGCACATGGCGCGCGGCGTGCTGAGCTACGTCACCTCGCCCTTGTGGCTGCTGCTGCTCGGCTTCGGCGCCACGGCCTGGATCGGCCAGAGCGGCGCGCCCCTGCGCCTGCACGGCCATACCGCGGTATGGCTGTTCGCGGTGACCATGGGCCTCTTGGTCGCGCCCAAGCTGCTGGCCGGCGTGCTGGCCATGCGCGAGGGCCGCGCCGACGGCCTGCGCCGCATGCTGGGCCTCTGGGCGGGAATCGCGCTGGAGATCGTGCTGAGCGCCCTGGTCGCGCCGATCCTGATGCTGATGCAGAGCGCCGCGGTCTTCGAGGTGCTGATCGGCCGCGACTCGGGCTGGAACGCCCAGCAGCGCGACGCCGGGCGGCTCTCGCGCCGGGAGGCCTGGCGCTCGCACCGCGGCCACGTGGCCATGGGCGTCGTCGCCGCCAGCCTGGCCTGGCTGCTGGACCCGGCGATCTTCTGGTGGACCAGCCCGGTCTCGCTGGGCCTGTTCCTGTCGGCGCCGCTGTCGCTGCTGCTGGCTCGCACCGACCTGGGCGCGGCCTTCCGCGTCATGGGCCTGCTGGTCACGCCCGAGGAACGCCAGGCGCCGCCGGTGGCCGAACGCGCCGTTGAGCTGCGCGCCCGCTACGACCGCGAGGAAGCCGCCCGCATCGAGATCGAGCGCCACCTGCGCGCGCCCGTGCCGGCGCATCATCCGCAGGTCTATGGTCGCGTCGAGGTGTTCACGCCCAGCGCCGCAGCGGCCTAGCCCACGGCCAAGAAGGTTGATCGCGCGACTCGGCTCGTCCATGACCCGGGCTGAGAGAGCCAGAGCGGAATGTCATGAAGAAGGGTGATCGCGTCTTCGTCCGATTTGAGGGACAGGCGGGCGGCTGGGCCGTGATCAGCACCGTCGGCGTCACCAGCGCCCAATTCAAGGTGGGCCGCGGCGCCGAGTCGTTCACGACCTCGGCCCCCAAGGGCTGGTACAAGCAGACGGCCCCAGACACCTGGGAGATCGAGCTCCGGGGCCTGTCGGTATCGCCCTGAGCCCGGCCTAGCCGATAGACCCGGTCTTCGTCGGGAAGGGCACCACCGTCGCCGCATCCTCGGCCAGGCGGACGCGGGCGCGTTCGTCCGACCGCTTCAGCTCCTGCTGCAGATAGGGGGCCATGAAGTCGATGAAGGCGCGCACTCGCGGCGTGTCCTTCAGCTCGCGGCGGGTGACGATCCACGAGCTGGACCGGCCCTCCTCGATGATGTCGGAGCAGCGGATCAGGTCGCGGTCGGTGTCGGCGATGGTGCAGGGCAAGGCGCCGATGCCCAGTCCGGCCTTCACCGCGTGCATGAGGCTGCCCATGCTGTTCGAGCGCGTGATCGGCGGCTTGCCGCCCGAGTGCTGCATCATCCACGTGGCGCCCGGCAGCTCGCCCGCCTCGGTCGTCACGTCGATCAGATCGTGGTCGCAGAGCCCCTCGGGGCTGTCCGGCACGCCGCGTCGGCTGGCGTAGTCGCGGCTGCAGTACAGCGCCATCTCATGGTCGCCGATCTTGCGCGCCACCAGGTCCGAGACCTCGAGCGCGCGGGTGGTGCGGATCGCCAGGTCGGCCTCGCCGGCTTCCAGGTCGAGCTGACGGTCGGTGATCACCAGGTCCACCTGCACGTCGGGATGCACCTTGCGGAATTCCACCAGCGCCGGGATGACCATGGTGTTGGCCACCAGCTCGTTGGTGGTGAAGCGCAGGGCGCCCGAGACGCCGCGCATCTGGGTCGCCGCCTGGTTGGCGAAGCGGATGGCCGCCCGCTCGACGTTCTCGGCCTCGGGGATCAGGCTCTGCCCCGCCTCGGTGAGGCGGCTGCCGGTCTGGCCGCGCTCGAACAGCTTGAAGCCGACGTCGTGCTCCAGGCTCTCGATCCGCCGCGCCACGGTGGTCTGGTTGACGCCCAGGGCTTTCGAGGCCGCGAGCGTAGAGCCCCCGCGGGCCACGGCCAGGAACGCCTTCAGGTCATTCCAGTCGAACATGCTGCTATTCTGCGGTTGTGCAGACCACTCCTGCAAGAGCGCTGATAGACCAAATGCCGGGCTGGACCGTATCTCCAGCCTCCCCCGACGGAGGACGGGTCAACCGCCCCGGCTCAAAGACAACAAAGGTGTGTGTCATGAAACTCTACTGCGACCCGATCTCGACCACGTCGCGCCCCGTGCTGATGTTCATCGCCGAACAGGGCCTGGACGTGGAGATCGTGAAGGTCGACCTGATGGCCGGCGGCCACCAGGATCCTGAATATCTCGCCCTCAACCCCAACGGCATCGTGCCGTTCCTGGTGGACGGCGACTTCCATCTGGGCGAGAGCGCCGCGATCCTGAAGTATCTGGCGATCCGCTCCCACTCGACCGCCTACCCCGAGCACCTGCGCGCGCAGATGAAGGTGGACGAGGTGGTGTCGTGGCTCTCGACCCAGTTCCACGAATATTTCTGCGTCATGGTCTGCTACCCGGCGCTCGGCGTGCCGCACGGCATGGCCCCGCAACAGCACCAGGAGCTGATGGCCTACGGCCGCGAGCATGCGCCCCGCTGGCTGAAGGTGCTGGACCAGCACATGCTGGCCGACCAGCCCTACCTCTGCGGCGAGCGCGTCTCGATCGCCGACTACCTGGGCCTGTCGTTCGTGCTGCTGGGCGGCCTGGTGAGCTTCGACTTCTCGCCCTACCCCAACATCGAGGCCTGGATCGCCCGCATGCAGGCGCGCCCGTCCTACGTGCCCACCTACGCCGCCTTCGACACCATGGTCGCCTTCGCCCGCGGTCAGCAGCAAGCGGCCTAGGCGACGCACCTCCCCCGTGGAGCGGCAGCGAACGGGGGAGGTACGCCAAGCGACGGGCTTGCGAGGGCCTGGGGACCTTCCCCGCCCCGGAGATGACATCCTCGTAAGCTTTCCGCGTCCCGGTTGGGTGCTAGACTCCCCAACTCGCCCCAACCGGGATGCTCCATGATCCGTACGTTCCGCGCCGCTGGCCTCGCCGTCCTCCTGACCACCACGGCGTTCGCGCCCGTCGCGCTCCCGGCCGCCGCGCAGGCCGCCGAAGTCCCTCCCATCAAGTTCACCTCGCGCACCCTCGCCAACGGGCTGAAGGTCTACGCCTCGCTCGACCGCTCCACGCCGAACGTCTCGGTCCAGGTCTGGTACGGCGTGGGGTCGAAGGACGACCCGCAGGGCCGCTCGGGCTTCGCCCACCTCTTCGAGCACCTGATGTTCAAGGCCACGCGGAACATGCCGTCCGAAACGTTCGACCGCATGACCGAGGACGTGGGCGGCTTCAACAACGCCTCCACCGCCGACGACTTCACCGACTACTACGAGGTGGTGCCCGCCAATCACCTCGAGCGCCTGGTTTGGGCCGAGGCCGACCGGATGAGCACGCTGGTGGTCGACGAGGCCGTCTTCAAGTCCGAGCGCGACGTCGTGAAGGAAGAGCTGCGCCAGCGCGTCCTGGCCTCGCCGTACGGACGGCTGATGGCGCTGTACCTGCCCCAGGCCAGCTACACGACCCACCCCTACAAACGCCCGGGCATCGGCTCGATCGAGGAGCTGGACGCCGCCACCGTGGATGACGTGCGCGCCTTCCACCGCACCTTCTATCGCCCCGACAACGCCGCCCTGATCATCGTCGGCAACTTCGATCCGGCCCAGCTCGACGCCTGGGTCGACAAGTATTTCGGGGGCCTGAAGAACCCGGACATCGCCCTGCCGAAGATCACCGCCAGGGAGCCCGCGCGCACCCGGGCCGGCGTCTATGACGGCTATGGCCCCAACGTGCCGCTGCCCGCCGTCGTGCTGTCGTGGCAGGGTCCGGCCGCGTCCGATCCCGACGCGGCGGCGCTGAAGGTGCTGGACACCATCCTGTCGGGCGGCAAGTCGTCCCGCCTCTACAACAGCCTGGTCTACGACCAGCAGATCGCCGTGGAGTCGTTCTCCCAGGCCGACCTGCCGCAGGACCCCGGCCTGTTCATGGTCGGCGCCATCATGTCGAGCGGCAAGACCATCCAGCAGGGCGAGACCGCGCTGCTGGCCGAGGTGAAACGCCTGCGCGACGCCCCGCCGACCGCCGCCGAACTGGCCGAAGCCAAGAACGAGCTGCTCACCGGCGCCCTGCGCGAGCGCGAGACCATCGAGGGCCGCGCCAGCGCTATCGGCTACGCCCTGCGCGTCGACGGCGACCCCAACGCGGTGAACACCGAGCTCGCCAAGCTACAGGCCGTCACGGCCGCCGACGTGCAGCGCGTGGCGAGGAAGTATCTCGCCGAAGACCGGCGCATGACCATCCGATACCGGCCCGAGAGCGAGCGGCCCAAGGGCGAGGCGCCGCCCGCGCCCCCGACCCCGCCGAAGACGGTGGCCACCTACGACGGCCCGGTCTTCACGCTCGCCCCCGAGGCCGAGCGCGCAAAGCCGCCGGGCATCGGCGAGCCGGTGCAGCCGGTCCTGCCGCAGCCGGCCGAGAAGACGCTCGCCAACGGCCTGCGCGTGATCGTCGCCCGCTCGTCCGACCTGCCGCTGGTCACCGCCGACCTGACCGTGAAGACCGGCGCCTGGGCCGACCCGCAGGGGCTGGCCGGCGCGGCCAACATGATGGCGGGAATGCTGACCGAGGGCACGAAGACCCGCTCGGCCCAGCAGATCGCCAGCCAGACCGAGAGCCTGGGCGCCAGCCTGTCGTCGGGCGGCGGGCTGGAGTCGTCGTCGGTGACGCTCTCCGCCATGCCCGACAAGATGCCCGAGGCCATGGCCATCATGGCCGACGTGACCCAGAACCCGGCCTTCGCCGCCGAGGAGCTGGACCGCCAGCGCGAGCAGGCGCTGGACGGCCTGCGCGTGGCCTACCAGCAGCCGGGCTCGGTGGCCGGCTTCGCCGCCGCGCCGGTGATCTTCGGCGGCACGCCCTTCGGGCACGTGCCCCAGGGCACGCCGGACTCGCTGACCCGCCTGAAACCCACCGACCTGGCGAAGCTGCACACTGCCTGGTTCCGTCCCGACAACGCCGTCCTGGTGCTGACCGGCGATATCTCGGCCGAGCAGGGCTTCACCCTCGCCGAGAAGGCGTTCGGCGGCTGGAAGAAGCCCGCCGCCGCCCTCGCGCCCGCGCCGGCGATCAGCCCGGCCGGCAAGCCGCGCGCCATCGCCATCGACATCCCCGGCACCGGTCAGGCCTCGGTCAACGTCATGAAGCCGGCCATCGCCCGCAACGACCCGGACTACTACCCGGCCATCGTGGCGACGACGGTGCTGGGCGGCGGCTACTCGGCCCGCCTGAATCAGGAGATCCGCATCAAACGCGGCCTGTCGTACGGCGCCCGCGCCAGCCTCTCGACCGCGCGCACCACCGGCTCGTTCCGCGCCAGCGCCCAGACGAAGAACGAGTCCGCCCCCGAGGTGCTGGACCTGATCAACGCCGAGCTGACCAAGCTGGCCGCCGCGCCGGCCGGGGCCGATGAGCTCAAGGCCCGCAAGTCGGTGCTGGTGGGCGACTACGGCCGCGACCTGGCCACGTCGGGCGGCCTGGCCGACATCCTGGGCAACCTGGCGCTCTACGGCGTCTCACTGGACGAGATCGGCCGCTACACCGGCAAGGTGGAGGCGGTCGACGCCGCCCAGGTGCAGGCGTTCGCCAGGCGCGCCTTCGACCCGGCGCAGGCCAGCGTCGTGGTCGCCGGCGACGCCAAGGCCTTCCAGGCCGCGCTGAAGGCCAAGCTGCCGACGCTGGAAGTCATCCCGTCCGACCAGCTCGACCTCGAGAGCCCGACACTCAGGAAGGCGAAGTAGCCCGCCACGCCCGCAGCCGCCCGCCCATCACGCCGAAGCCCAGGATCATCAGGGCCCAGGTCCCGGGCTCTGGCACAGGCGTCGGCGGCGGGATCACCGGCGGACCGGGCGGACCCGGGGGCGGCAAATAGGTCCCCGTCCCGCCCGTCGGTCCGGTGGGTCCCGGCGCCGGTGGAAAGACCTCGGGCGGCAGGACGGTGTCCGGACCCGGCGGCGGGGTGATGCCGGGCTGATAGGTGTAGGGCTCGGTGCCCGGCCCGCCCGGAACAACGGTCACCGCCGGCGTCGCCGTCTCGGTCGCGATCAGCGGGGGGCCGCTCTCGCAGACCGTCGTCTTGATCAGCGCGTAGGAGAGCGGCGTCGCGAGCTCCGCCGCCGCGGCGGCTACGGGCGTCGGCGCCCGCGCCGGGATCGCGGCTGGAGCCGGGCCGGCGACGGCGCGCCGCACGCCCGCGGGATGCTTGCGGGCGGGCCGGTGGGCTGGGGCCTTGTGGATCGGACGGGCCTTGCGCGCCTTGGGGGCTGCGGTCCGCGCCGCCATCGCCCGCGGCCGGCTGGGGCTCGGCGCTCTCACCGCAGGCCCCGTGCGCAGCATGGCCGCGCGATAGGGGCCGGCCACAGGAGCGCCGGCGCCGGCGGCCGGAATGCGGCTCATGTGCTCGACGCAGTCGGCGGCGACCGCCGGCGAGGCCAGGGACAGGGCCGCCACCGTCATGAGGCCCCGCAACGACGCCCGGCGCTGTCCGGCCGGAGGATGAGAACGACACACCATCAGGCGGCGCAAGGGTTACGCCGCCCGTCCCGTTCCCACGGCCAAGCCGCGTTCGAAGGTTATTTTTCGCGGCGGAACCGCCAGGAGATTCAGGGAGTTACAGCTGATCTCTATGGGAAGACTTCAACCGGAACGTGTCGTCCAGCGAGTTAGATCCTTTTCGCGCGCCATCAGCGCGAGGCCCGCGGCGATCGACTCCAGTTCGGCGCCGGTCTCGATCTTCGCGGCGTCGAAGCGGCGGCGGAACACCTGCCGCACCGCGGGCACAAGCGACGAGCCGCCGGTCAGGAACACCCGGTCCACGCCCTCGGCGGTGAGGTTGGCGTCGGCCAGGGCCGCGTCCACAGCCGCTTCGATCTGGCCGAGCTCGGGCGCGATCCACCCCTCGAACGTCGTTCGCGCCACGTCGCGCACGATGCCGATGGAGCCGGCCTCGAAGCGGAACTCGGCCGCCTCCTGCGACGACAGCGCCTCCTTCAGTTTCGAGACGGCCCGGTACAGCCGGTAGCCGTAGTTCTCGTCCAGGGTCTCGATCAGGCGCGCAATCTTCCCGGGCTCGGCCGCCTCCCGCTCCAGGGCGCGGATCTCGCGCATGTCGCGGCTGGCGCGCAGCAGGGCCAGCTGGTCCCAGCGGGCGAAGGCCGCGTAGTACTTGTAGGGGATCGGCAGGGTCTTGCCGAACGAGACGTAGTCGCCGCCCTTGCCCAGCTCGGGCGAGACCAGATTGTCGATAATCCGGTAGTCGAAGGCGTCGCCGGCCACGCCCACACCCGCCCGGCCCAGCGGGATCGCGCGCACCTCGCCCACCTCGCGCTCGAAGCGGATGATCGAGAAGTCCGAGGTGCCGCCGCCGAAGTCGCCCACCAGCACGGTGGCGTCGCGGTCCAGCTCGCGGGCGAAGAAGAAGGCCGCGCCCACCGGCTCGTAGGCGTACAGCACCTCCTTCACGCCCATCCGGTGGAAGGCCGTCTCGTAGCGCTTGAGCGCCAGGGCCTCGTTCGGCGAGGCGCCCACGAACTTCACCGGCCGCCCCACGATCACCCGCTCGGGCAACTCGCCCAGCTCGGCGCCGGCGTAGTCCCGCACCTTCAGCAGGAAGGTCGAGAGCAGGTCCTCGAACCTGTAGCGGCGGCCCAGGATCTGGGTCTCCGAGAAGCTCTCCTGGGCGGCGAAGCTCTTGAACGACTGGATGAACCGGGTCTCGGCGGGGTCTTCCACATAGGCCTCGATGGCCCACGGCCCAGCCGCGATCTGCCGCTCGCTGGGCGTCTCGTGCGGGGCGTAGAACGACAGGCACGAGCGGAAGGCGAAGAGGTCTCCTTCCGGCGCCGGGAAGCGCACCAGATGCGCCGGCCCGCCGGTCTCGGCCAGGCCGAGCACGGTGTTGGTGGTGCCGAAGTCGATCCCCAGGCTGTAGCTCATCATGCCCTCCAGGCGCGCGGCGGCGCCCGCCCGGGCAGGGCGGCCGTCAGGGTTTGGCAGGTGTCAGACGCGTCGGAGAAGAACCGAATCCTGCGTGTCGTTGAGGTCGTGCCCGCCGATCGCGAGCACCTCGAAACCACGCGTCCAGGCTTGGCGCACGTAGTCGTGCGTGTGGTAGGCGAGGCGATAGAAGCTTGGCAAGCCCTCCGTCTCCGGCGCGTCGCCCCAATAGGCGAATCCGTGCTCGGCCGCCGCCGTCCTGAGCTTGACGGGCAGGTCGTAGGCGAACGGATTCATGATCGTGGTGATCAGCAGCCGGCCCCGCTTCAGCACCCGGCGCAGCTCGTCCAGCCAGGCGAACTGCAGGTCGGCGGGCATGTGGGTGAAGGTCGACAGGCTGTAGACGAGATCGAACTCGCCGTCGTCGTAGGGCAGCGGCGGCAGGGGCTGGTTGACCGTGAAGGCGCCGAGATGCGCCATGCGGCTCTGGCACCAGCCGATGGCCTCGGCGTCGATGTCGGCGCCGCAGAAGTGCGTCCCGCGGTGCCGGGGAGCAAGCGCCGCCACCAGCCGGCCGGGGCCGCAGCCGAAGTCGAGCACGGTCTGGCCGGGCTCGATGGGCTCGCCCGCCGCCTGGGCCAGAACCTCCAGCCGGCGCGCCGCGACATCCCCCGCGGCGCAGAAGCCGCCGGCCGCAGCCCCTGCCACCCGCATCTGGAGATTGGCGGGCGCCACGGGGCGGGCCTTCAGCGGCGCGCCGAACACCGCCGCCATCCAAGCGTCGCTCACCGCGTACTCGAACGTCCGCTCGCGGTGATCGGACCGCACGCTGACGCAGAGCAGGAACCCGCCCGCGGCCTGCTGCGTGTCGACGCCGGAGAGCACCTCGCGGAAGTCGATGGCCGCCTCGATGCTGCGCACCTGCAGCCCGGGGAAGTAGCGCCGTACCTGGGGCCGGGGCGACAGCTCGGCGGCGACGGCTCGCCCGTTGATCCGCACCTCGATGTCTGGCGCGGCCTCGTCGTCGACCTCGGCCCAGCCTCGGAACGTGAACGCCGTCGCCTCGTCGTCCAGGACGTAAGGCGGGTTCAGCGTGATGCGCCAAGCTTCACCCATTCCTCCGGAATGCGAAGCTTGCTCGGCGGGTTCCGGCCGCTGCTACTCGACGACCTCCGCCAGCGCCCGGTCATAGGCGCAGACCGTGGCCATCTGGAGGATGCGCGACACCGAGGCGCCCAGCGGGCAGATCTGCACCGGCTTCTCCAGGCCCAGCAGGATCGGGCCGATCACCTCGGCGCCGCCCAGGGACTTGATAAGCTGGGTCGAGATCGCCGCCGAGTGGATGGCCGGCATGATCAGGACGTTGGCCGGACCCGTCAGGCGCATGAAGGGATAGGCGCCGCGGCTCTCGGGCTCCAGGGCCAGCTCCGGCGGCATCTCGCCCTCGTACTCGAAGTCGACGCCGTCCATGTCGTCCAGCATACGCACCGCTTCGCGGATGCGTTCCGAACGGTCGCCCATCGGGTTGCCGAAGGTGGAGTAGCTCATGAACGCCACCTTGGGCTCATAGCCCAGGGTGCGGACGGCGCGGGCCGCCTCGATGGCGATCTCCACCAGCTCCTCGGCCTCGGGCATCTCGGTGACGTTGGTGTCGGCCACGAAGATGGTCCGGCCGTTGGCCATCACCACGCTCATGCCGATGACCCGGCCGTCCGGCGCGGGGTCGATCACGTTCAGCACCTCTTCCAGCACCTGGTCGAAGTTACGCGTCACGCCGGTGACCATGCCGTCGGCGTGGCCCAGGGCCACCAGGGCGGCGGCGAAGGCGTTGCGGTCCTGGTTGATCAGGCGCTGGACGTCGCGGCGCAGGTAGCCCTCGCGCTGCAGGCGGGAATACAGGTACTCGACCGAGGCCTCGTTGTGATGCGAGACCCGCGCGTTCATCACCTCGATGTTGGCCTCGTCCGGGTCGAGGCCGGCGGCGCGCATGTTCTCGTGCACCAGGTCCTCGCGGCCGACGAGGATGGCCTTGCCCAGGCCTTGGGTCTGGAAGGCGTAGGCGGCGCGGATCACCGACTGTTCCTCGCCCTCGGCGAAGACGATCTTCTTCTGGGGGCCCGACAGCACCCCGCCCTGCAGCTTCTGCGAGAAGGCCGCGGTGGGGTCCAGGCGCTGCGCCAGGCGGGCGCGGTAGGCGTCCATGTCGGTGATCGGCTTGCGCGCCACGCCGGTGTCCATTGCCGCCTGGGCGACGAACGGCGGGATGTACGAGAGCAGGCGCGGGTCGAACGGCGTCGGGATGATGTACTTCGGCCCGAACTTCAGCTGGGCGCCGTGGTAGGCGGCGATCACCTCGTCCGGCACGTCCTCGCGGGCCAGCTGGGCCAGCGCGTTCGCCGTGGCGATCTTCATCTCCATGTTGATCCGCCGCGCGCGCACGTCGAGGGCGCCGCGGAACAGGTAGGGGAAGGCCAGCACGTTGTTGACCTGGTTCGGATAGTCGCTGCGGCCGGTGGCCACGATGGCGTCGGGGCGGACGCTGTAGACCTCTTCCGGCGTGATCTCCGGGTCCGGGTTGGCCATGGCGAAGATGATGGGCTGGGGCTTCATCGTCTTCACGAGATCGGGGGTCAGGGCGCCCTTGGCCGACACGCCGATGAAGACGTCGGCGTCGACCAGCGCTTCGGCCAGCGTCCGCTTGTCGGTGTCGATGGCGTGGGCCGACTTCCACTGGTTCATGTCCTCGGCGCGGCCGCGGTAGAGGACGCCCTTGCGGTCCACCGCCGTGACGTTCTCGTGCTTCACGCCCATGGCCTTGATCAGCTCGAGCGTGGCGATGCCGGCGGCGCCAGGGCCGTTCAGCACCACCTTGATCTCGCTGAGCTTGCGGCCGGTCATCTCGCAGGCGTTGATGAGGCCGGCCGAGCAGATGATCGCGGTGCCGTGCTGGTCGTCGTGGAAGACCGGGATGTCGAGCAGCTCCTGCAGCTCGGTCTCGATCCGGAAGCAGTCGGGGGACCGGATGTCCTCCAGGTTGATGCCGCCGTAGGTGACCCCGATGTTCTTGACGACCGTGATGATCTCGTCGGGGTCGGTGCAGGTCATCTCCACATCGATGGCGTCGACGTCGGCGAAGCGTTTGAAGAGCACGCCCTTGCCTTCCATCACCGGCTTGGAGGCCAGCGCGCCCAGGTTGCCCAGGCCCAGGATGGCGGTGCCGTTCGAGATCACGGCCACCAGGTTGCCCTTCGACGTGTAGTCGTAGGCCAGCTCGGGATCCTTGGCGATCGCCAGCACCGGCACGGCGACGCCCGGCGAATAGGCCAGGCTGAGGTCGCGCTGCGTCCCCATCGGCTTGGTGGCGCGCACACCGATCTTCCCGGGCGTGGGATAGCGGTGGAAGCTCAGCGCCTCTTCGTCGGTGAAGGTGCGTTTCTCGACCTGGTCCATATGCGCGCGGCCCCGTCCCCTTGGGCAAATCCCTGGAAATGAAGCGGCCAACCTATAGGCCGACTGCGACAGGGACAACGCTTGGTGCGGCGGTCCGTCGCGCTAGGTGAACCTGGCGCGGCCGGAACCATCAGCGCCGCCGTGGGTTGTGAGGGGCCGGGCAGGGGGCGCGCATATGGGAGCATGCAAGCCTATGAACAAACGCCTCGCCTTCGCCGCCGCCGCGGCTCTCGCCCTGACCACGGCGCCGGCCCTGGCCCAGACGACGAGCGCCGCCGCGGCCGCGCCGCCGACTTCGCCGGCCACCTCGACGCCGACGGAGCCCGCGGCGACCCCGCCGGCTGACGAACCCGCCGACGCCGCCCCCAGCCCGAGCGCCGCGCCGAGCGCCAGCTCCAGCGCGACGGCGGCCCCCAGCGCCTCGGCCTCCGGGTCGGACGTCAGCGTCACCACCGGCATGGACGTGAAGGACAACACCGGCGCGACCATCGGCAAGGTCGCCGAAGTGAAGACCGGCGCCGACGGCAAGAAGACCGCCACCATCAAGATGGGCGCCGACACTTTCGCGGTCGACACCTCGGCCCTCGCCGTCGCGAACGGCTCCGCCTCGGTCAACGCGACCCAGGCCGAGATCAAGGGCATGCTGAAGAAGAAGTAGTCTCTTCGGCCGACGAACCACGGAAGGGGCGGTCCTCGCGACCGCCCTTTTTCTTTGCACTTGACTCATCAGTAAGTTGGCACTTACGGTAAGTCATGACTAACGCAAAGGCCTTCGCCGCCCTGGCCGACCCGACGCGCCGCGAGGTGTTCGAGCGCCTGCGCGACGGGCCGCGCGCCGTGGGCGAGCTGGCCGAGGGCCTGCCTGTCAGCCGTCCCGCGGTGTCCCAGCACCTCAAGGTGCTGAAGGAGGCCGGGCTCGTGAGCGATCGGCCGGACGGGACGCGCCGCGTCTACCAGATCGACCCCCAGGGCCTGGGCCAGCTCCGCGCGTGGCTCGACCAGTTCTGGGACGTGGCCCTGGCCGCCTTCGTGGCCGAAGTGGAACGCAACGACGAGGACGAGGACCCCGCATGAGCGCCCGCACGATCGCGCCGGCCGACATCCGCAAGACCCTGACGGTCAAGGCCAGCCCCGAGAGGGCCTTCCGGGTCTTCACCCAGGGGCACGACCTCTGGTGGCCACGGACCCACACCATCGGCGAGACGCCGCTCAAGACCGCCGTGCTGGAGCCCGGCGTCGGCGGCCGCTGGTACGGCCTCTCCGAAGCCGGCGTCGAGGACATCTGGGGTGAGGTGCTGGTCTGGGATCCGCCGCATCGCCTCGTGCTGGCCTGGCGCATCAACGCCCGCTTCAAGTGCGATCCGACGGTGCACACCGAGGTGGAGCTGCGCTTCGCCGACGCCGGCGACGGCCAGACCCGCATCGAGTTCGAGCACCGCAAGCTGGGCAATCTGGGCGAAGGCGCACCCGAGACGGCGCTGCGGATGGATCCAGGCTGGGCCCTCATCCTCGACCAGTTCAAGTCAGTGGCCGAAGCGTAAGACCCGGGCCCGCGGGCCCTTCAGGAGGTTTCCATGACGATCGTGATCCACGGCATCCCGGGCAGCCCATACGTGCGCATGCCCATGCTGGCCTGCGAGGAGAAGGGGGTTCCCTGGCGCCTGAACGCCCTGGGCTTCGGCCAGCAGGCGAGCCCCGAGCACCTGGCCCGCCACCCGTTCGGCCGCATCCCGGCGATCGAGCACGGCGACTTCAAGCTCTACGAATGCCAGGCGATCCTGCGCTACATCGACGCCGCCTTCGACGGCCCGCGCCTGACGCCGCTGGAGCCGAAGGCCATGGCCCGCATGAGCCAGGTGCTGAACATCCTCGACTGGTACGTCATGCCCTCGCTGACCGGCGTCATCGGCTTCAACCGCGTGGTGAAGCCCATGCTGGGCCGGCCGGTCGACGAGGAGGCGATCGCCGCCGCGGTGCCGCTCGCCCGCACCAGCCTGCAGGCGCTGGAGGACCTGCTGGGCTCCAACCGCTACTTCGCTGGCGACGAGATGACCCTGGCGGACCTGGCGGCCATCGCCCACCTCGATATGGTCCCCGCCACGCCCGAGGGCGCCGAGCTGATCGCCGGCTCGCCCCTGCTGGGCTGGATGGAGCGCATGAACCAACGCTCCAGCGTCCAGAACACCACCATGCAGAAGATGATGGGCGCGCCGGTCCCGGCTTAGGCGCACGCGACCATCGCAAATCCTCTTTGCTCGTCATGGCCCGGCTTGTCCGGGCCACCCAGGATCGCGGGAGATCCGGTCGCCCGCACGTCGGCGGGGTCGCGATCAAGCGCTCGGCGCCGAGATCATGGGTCGCCCGGACAAGCCGGGCGATGACGACCGGGAGATGGCCGAATCGCCTTGGCGGCCGACCTAGCCGGCCCCACAGATCAGCACCACCGCGGCGCGGCCGATCGCCTTAAGCTCGGCCTCGCCGACCCCCGTCCGGGCGCGGACCGCCAAGGTGTGGAACGTGCTGGTGGCCATCGGCCCTGCGATGGCGGGCGTGACGCCGGGCGCCAGCTCGGCGGCGCTGCGCTCGAAGCGGGCCGTGAACGCCGCGTCGGTCTCGGCGATGAACCGCGCCAGCAGCGCCCGCGCCTCGGGATCGTCCACCGCCTGCGTCACCGCCGTCCCGATCAGGAAGCAGCCGCGCTGGCCGACTTCGCCCCGGCGGTAGATGTCGACCGTGCGGTCGAAGATGACGCCCAGAATCTCCCGCAACGGGATCTCGGTCGCCAGCGCCGCGCCCAGGGCCGCGGTGGCCTCGCCCCGCGAGCGTTCGAGCGCGGCCAGGTACAGCGCGTGCTTGTCGCCGAAGGCCGCGTAGAGGCTGGGCCGGTTCAGGCCCGTGGCCGCCGCCAGGTCGTCCAGCGACGTGGCCGCATAGCCCAGGTTCCAGAACACGGCGCGGGCCTTGTCCAGCACCTCGTCCGCGTCGAACGAGCGGGGCCTCCCCCTGGGGCGCGCCTCTTTCTGTACCATTCCGCAACAAATCCTTGACCGCCGCTATTTTGTGCGAAACGGTACGAATATCAACCTGCCCCCGGGAGGACCCCCATGGACATCTATTTCTCGCCGCTCGCCTGCTCGTTGGCCAGCCGCATCACGCTTTATGAAAGCGGACAGGACGCGACCTTCCAGCGCGTGGACACCAAGGCGGGCCGCACGGCCTCGGGCGAGGACTATCGCAAGATCAATCCCAAGGGCCTGGTGCCGGCGCTGCGCACCGACGACGGTGCGGTGCTGACCGAGAACGCCGCGATCCTGCAGTACCTGGCCGACCGCAAGCCGGACGCGGGCCTCGCACCCCAGGGCTTCGCCCGCTACCAGCTCCAGCAGTGGCTGAGCTTCATCGGCTCCGAGCTGCACAAGACGGTGTTCACGCCGCTGCTGTCGCCGACCTGGCCGGCCGAGGGCAAGGAAAAGGCCAAGGCCGACGCCGCCTCGCGCTTCGCCTACCTCAACGAGCACCTCACCGGCCGCGACTGGCTGCTGGACGACTTCTCGGTCGCCGACGCCTACCTGGCCGCGGTGCTGAACTGGAACGTGGCGGTGAAGTTCGACTTCACACCCTATCCCGCGATCCAGGCCTACCAGGCCCGCCTCACGGCCCGCCCGGCGGTGGGCAAGGCGCTCCAGGAAGAGTTCGCCCTCTTCCAGCCGGCCTAGCGCCCCGCGCGCCGCAGGCGCTGTCCGTCGAAGCCGCGGATGGCACGGATAGCGCCGAGCCGATCCGTGGCCATCCGTGGTTCCTTGAAAGCGGCGCCGACACGCCACCAAACGAAGAAGGGGCCGCCCATACCGGACGGCCCCTGCTCTATCCAATCGCGCCCGGAAGGGGGAGATCGCCGGGTGCTTAGCCCAGCATGTCCTTCACCGTGTCACGCTCGCCGACGAGTTCGTCGTTGGTGATCTTGATCTTCGACTTGGCGAAATCGTCCATCTCGTAGGACTCGATGACCTCGTAAGCGCCCGGCGCGGTGGTCTTCACCGGCATGCCGGCCCAGACGCCGTCGGCGAAGCCGTAGCGGCCTTGGCTGGCGACGGCCACCGAGTGGATGGCGCCGGGGGTCGACAGGTCGCGCACGTGGTCGATCAGGGCGCCGGCCGCCGAGGCCGCCGAGCTGGCGCCGCGGGCGTCGATGATGGCCGCGCCGCGCTTGCCCACCGCCGGCAGGTACTCGTTGTCGAGCCAGGCGCGGTCGGTGATCACGTCGGTGACCGCCTTGCCGCCGATCTTGGCGTGGGTGAAATCGGCGAACATCGTCGGGCTGTGGTTGCCGTAGATGAACAGGTCAGAGACCTCGGTCACCGGCACGCCGGCCTTCTTGGCCAGCTGGTTGCGGCCGCGGTTCTCGTCCAGGCGCACCATGGCGGTGAAGCGGTCGGCCGTCAGGCGCTTGGCCTGCGACGCGGCGATCATGCAGTTGGTGTTGCAGGGGTTGCCGACCACCGCGATGCGCGCGTCATCGGCGGCCACCTTGTCGATCGACTGGCCCTGCGAGATGAAGATCTTGCCGTTGTCCTTCAGGAGGTCGGCGCGCTCCATGCCCGGGCCGCGGGGCTTCGAGCCCACCAGCAGGCACCAGTTGGCGTCTTTGAACGCGACGTCCGGGTCGCCGGTCAGCACCATGTCCTGCAGCAGCGGGAAGGCGCAGTCTTCCAGTTCCATGGCGACGCCCTTCAGCGCCTTCTGCGGGCCCTCCACCGGGATCTCCAGCAGCTGGAGGATGACCGGCTGGTCCTTGCCCAGCATCTCGCCCGAGGCGATCCGGAACAGCAGGGCGTAACCGATGTTGCCCGCGGCGCCGGTGACCGCCACGCGGATGGGCTTCTTCGCCATAGAACTGCTCCTTGATGTGATGTCGGCGCGGCTCTAGCCCTTTGTGCTTCATGCTGCAACGCCGCATGCGCAGGGATCATGTTCGAGCTCCACCCCGCCTTCCCGCCGACCTCGCACGCCCTGGGCGAACTCGCGCTCTGCCACGCGCGCCTGCAGGCCGACGCCCGCTACGCCTGGATCGTGCTGATCCCCCGCATCGCCGACGCCCGCGAGCTGGAGGACCTCACCGCCAACGACCGCGCCGCCTTGATGGAGGAGGTGGTCCGCGCCGGCGCCGCGGTGCGCGCGGTGGGCCAGGCGCTGGGTCGGCCGATGGAGAAGCTGAACGTCGGCCAGCTCGGCAACCTCACCCCGCAGTTGCACGTGCACGTGGTCGGCCGCCGCGCCGGCGACCCCGCCTGGCCGGGGCCGGTCTGGGGCGTGGGGACGGCGCAGGCGTATCGGGCGGAAGCGTTGGAGACGGCGCTTGCGGCGGCCAAGGCGGCGCTGGCGCTCTGATCGCCCCTGAAAGGCTTGTCATCCCGGCAGAAGGCGTCCCACGGACAGAGACGTCGCCGATGATCGCGGGCTCAACACAGCGGGGTCCCGCCTTCGCTTCGCGAAACCGGGATGACATGAGTGGGGGATGACGAGTGGTTATCGCCGCCGCGCAAGCGTCACGGGCTCGCGGCGGCCCGCCTCGGTGAGCTCGCCACTCCAGCTCCCGCCGCTGGGATGCAGCACAGCCACGATCCCGTCGGTGAAGCGGAAGGTCAGGTCGCCGCCCGTCCGCTCGACGATGTCGAAGAAGCCCGATGCGTCCGCCGCCCCCGGCCGGCGCAGGTCGCGCCAGGCGCCGTCGACCACGCCGTTCTTGTCGACCAGCTGGAAGGCGTAGATCGCCCGGCCGCCCGCCGCCAGCGTCCAGCCGCCGTCCATCGGGCCCTGGAAGCCCTGGGCCGAGGCGGCCGACGAGCGCAGGCGGCTGTCGTAGGCCTCTTCCACCGGCGTCGCCGGCGCATCGGGATTCTTGCCCGTCTCGTCGACATAGACCGGCGCAGTCAGCGTCGGGTGCGGCGGCGGGACGTAGCGCTGGTAGGGCTGGGGCGCACCGGGCAGGTCGGGATCGGGATCCACCTTCGAGCCGGTGGCGGCCGTGTCAGGCTCTTCCACGTCGGCGTCCCTGGGCAGCGGGCGCAGCAGGGCGTCGATCGGGTCGGCCGGCGGCTGCTGGGCACGCGCCGGCGCGGCGGCCAGGGCCGCGACCACCACGACGATCAGCCCCCCCGCTCGGATCATGCCGCCTCGCGCGCCGCGATGGCGTCGGCCACCGAAAGCAGCCGCTTCGCCTCGGCGAAGTGCAGACGTTCCACCATCCGGCCCTCGACCTTGAGCACGCCCTTGCCGGCGGCCTCGGGCTGGCCGAACGCGTCCACCACCGTCCGCGCCCAGGCCACTGCGTCGGGGGCGGGCGTGAAGGCGGCGTTGGCGGCGTCGACCTGGCTGGGATGGATCAGGGTCTTGCCGTCGAAGCCGAAGGCCGCCGCCTGGGCGCACTGGCGCGCCAGGCCCTCGGCGTCGGCGATCTCGTTGTAGACTCCGTCGAGGATGGCCAGGCGGTGCGCGCGCGCCGCCATCAGGCTGAGCGACAGGGCGCTCAGCAGCGGCTCGCGCCCGACGGTCAGGTTGCAGCGCATCTCCTTGGCAAGGTCGTTCGAGCCGATCACCCAGGCCTCGACGCCCACGTTGGACGACTCCGCGCCCAGGGCGTCCAGGCGGAACATCGCGGCGCAGGTCTCGATCATCGCCCAGATCGGCAGCCCGCCGCCCAGCCGCTCGCGCACGGCCGAAAGGTCCTCGGGCGCCGAAATCTTGGGGACCAGCACGGCGTCGGGCTTGGCGTGCGCCACCGCCGCCAGGTCGTCGGCGCCCCAGGGGGTGTCCAGGCCGTTGGCGCGGATCACCACCTCTCGGCCGCCGAAGCCGCCGGCCTTCACCGCCTCGACCGCGCCCGTCCGGGCCTCGGCCTTGGCGTCGGGCGCCACCGCGTCCTCCAGGTCCAGGATCACCACGTCGCACGGCAGCGACCGCGCCTTGTCCACCGCCCGGGCATTGGACGCCGGCAGGTAGAGCGCGCTGCGGCGGGGACGGGCATTGGCGTTCATGTGGACGGCGACTCCCTGGCGCCTTGGCGATACGTGAGTCTTAGCGTTTAGGATGGGCCCATGGCTACGCGCCCGATCCGCTATGACGCCGGCGCCCGCAACGTCCTCGGTGGGGAGCTCGTCCCCTGTTCCCTGGACCCGGTGACGGGCTTCTTCCGCAACGGCTGCTGCGAGACCGGCCCGCACGACGTGGGCATGCACACGGTCTGCGCCGTGATGACCGAGGAATTCCTCAGCTATTCCAAGAGCGTGGGCAACGACCTGTCGACGCCCCGGCCCGACCTGGGCTTCGCGGGCCTCAAGCCCGGCGACCGCTGGTGCCTCTGCGCGCCGCGCTGGAAGGAAGCCCTCGACGCCGGCGCCGCGCCCCAGCTCGTGCTGGAGAGCACCCATGAGGAGACCCTGGCGATCGTGCCGTTGGGTGTGCTGAAGGACTACGCCGCCCAAGCGTAGATTTCCTTTCCCACGCAGTGGGACAGGGGGGACGCTCCCCTAGAGCCCGTACTCCGCCTCCAGCGTGTAGTACGAGCCGTCCTTGGTCAGGACACTGGAGTAGAGGCCGAACCGGTCGACGGTGATCGGCGGCGACTTGAGCAGGTTGTTCGACTGGATCCAGGCGGCGACCTCGGCCGGATCGGGCCGGCGCAGGTAGGCCAGGGTCACGTGCGGCTTGTAGTTGCGCTTGTCGGGCTTCAGCCCGGCCCGGCGCGCGGCGCTCTCGCAGGCCTCCGCCAGCCGCCGCAGCTCGGCGTTCTCGGCCACGCCGGCCCACACCGCGTTGATCTCGTCGCCGTCGGCGAACGAGCCGGCGCCCTCCAGGCTGATCTCGAACGGCCGCCCCGAGACCCGCATCAATTCGCCGTCCAGGTCGCGGGCGATGTCCTCGCGGATCTCGCCGAAGAAGCGCAGCGTCACGTGCAACGCCTCCAGCGGGCGCCAGCGCGCGCCGTCGATCCCGGTCTGCCGGGTCTGCAGGCCACGCCCGATCTCAGGCGGGATCGCGAGGGCAGCGAAGAGTCGGATCATACATGTATCCCAACGCGTTTACCGCGCGCGGTGTGGAAGGGCCTTGCTTTGGACACGCACCAAAACGATATTTCGTCTGCGTCCGGTTTGCGACGCGCATCATAGGGCCTTGCTCAAATGAGCGACTTCAACCGCGGCTACGCGCGCTCGATCCCGCAGGATCGCGCCGACATGTCGGTGGACGCGGGCCTCCGCAGCTTCATGCTCGGCGTCTACAACAAGGTGGCGCTGGGTCTCGTCCTCTCCGCCGTCCTGGCGTACGTCACCGGCCAGGTCGAGCCGGTGCAGCAACTGCTGTACCGTGTGACCGCCGACGGCCGCCTCGTCGGCTACACCATCCCCGGCTACATCGTGGCCTTCGGCCCGCTGGCGGTGATCCTGTTCGGCGCCTTCGGCATGAAGAACGCCACGCCGCGCACGTCGGGCATCTACTACTGGACCATCGTGGCGCTGCTCGGCGCCAGCCTGGGCGCCATCACGCTGATGTACACCGGCGCGTCGATCTTCCAGACGTTCCTGATCACGGCCACGGCCTTCGGCGGTCTCAGCCTGGTGGGCTACACCACCAAGAAGGACCTCTCGCCGATGGGCAGCTTCCTGATCATCGGCGCCATCGGCCTGATGGTCGCGAGCCTGGTGAACCTCTTCCTCGCCAGCTCGATGCTGTATTTCATCATCAACGTGGTGGGCGTGCTCGTGTTCGCGGGCCTCATCGCCTACGACACCCAGCGCCTGAAGATGACCTATTACGAGCTGGGCGGGGACCAGACGGCCCTCGGCGTCGCCACCAACTACGGCGCGCTCAGCCTCTACCTCGACTTCATCAACCTGTTCATGTTCCTGCTCCGCCTCTTCGGCGACCGCCGCTAAGGCTCCAGGGACAGCCTGAAACGACAGACCCCGGCGGGCGACCGCCGGGGTTTTTGTTTGCCTACTCCACCACCGAGAAGCGGCCCTTGTCGAAGAAGCGCAGCACCTGCTCCAGGTCGTGGCCGCGCTTGAGGATGTGGCCGCCCTCGCCGACGATCGCCCAGGCGCCCTGCTTGCGGGCCAGGGCCGGGTGCTTCTCGATGCGGTAGAGCGGAGCCTCGGAGCTGCGGCGGAAGACCGAGAACACAGCGCTTTCGCGCAGGCTGTCCATGCCGTAGTCGCGCCACTCGCCCGCGGCGACCATGCGCCCGTAGAGCCGAAGCAGTCGCTCCAGTTCGCGCCGCTCGAAGAACACTCCGGCCTGGCGCGGGGCCGAATAGCTCGGGTCGAATGCCATCGCCCACGAGCCTGCATGAAGTTTTTGAGTCCGGCCACCCCGAATTCGCGGGCCCGCCGCACGGCTCCGACGCCCAGAAATGACCTTATTCCGGCCAATCGCCCGCCCGATGCGCCTCAGATATTGAGATCGTCGGTTGGTCAGAAACTGTTGGCCCCGGATCCTGAACAGCCCCCCCAGCCCCCCTGGGCCGGCAGTGGCCAACCGACACTCTCAAGACTACCTTCCCCAAGCGTCGGCCCGTGCGGATCCTCTCCAGCTGCACGGGCCGTCACGCATTTGGGGATCAGGTCTTCAGGACCTCGCCTGGGCCAGCCCCAGCACACGGCCGCCCTTGGGGCCCTGCACCACGATCAGCGTCTTCAGGCCGTCGTCGGCGGCCGCCGGCAGGCGGTAGGCCTGCGGTTTGCCGCGCCAGGCGCCCAGGCGGCGGATCTCGCGCACCACGTTCCGCTGCACCACCGTCTCGCCGCGATTGTCGCCGGCCCGGGGCGTCACCTCGACCGCCCGCGGGTCGTAGCGGATCAGCCAGACCTCGGCGCCGCCCTTGGCGACCCGACCCGACCCCACGTCCACGCGGCGCAGGCCCACGAAGCGGATGTCGGGCGGATCGCGCGGCGCGCTGGCGGCGGCCCGCACCAGCCGGTCGACCTCGGCCGTCTTAAGCCCTTGGGCCTCCTCGCGGCCGTCGACGACCACCTGCGGCGTATAGGGTTCGCGCAGCTTCAAGCGGGCCACATAGGCCTTCTGACGCTCGGCGTACTCGGGCTTGGCGAAGGTGTCGGTCCAGCCGAGGTAATCCCAGTAGTCCACCGAATAGGTCAGCGCGATCACGCCCGGGCGGTCGGCCAGCTTGCCGACGAAACCGTTGGCGTCGTTGCACGAGCCGCAGCCCTGCGCCGTGAACAGTTCCACGAGCACAGGAGGCTTGGCGACCGCCGCGCTCGCCGACGAGGCAAGCAAGATCAAGCTGAAAAGCGCGGCCTTCCGCATCGTCCCGGCTTAGGGCGTGTTCCGGGGGCTGTAAATCTCAAGAAGCCGTGAGGCGCGAACCTATAGTCGGGCGGCCGCCAGGATCGGGCCCCCGCCGGCCGTCTGGACCAGGACCACGGCCTTCAGCGCCGGATCGCCTGTCGGGGCGGCGTAGGTGGCGGCCTGGCCGCTCCAGCCGCCCAACCGCGTCAGGCTCCGGACGACGTTGCGCTGGGGCAGCGTCTTGCCGCCGTTCTCGCCGGCCTTCACGGGCACCTGAATCACGCGCGGGTCGTAGCGGACCAGCCAGACGTCGGCGCCGCGCCGGGGCGCGACACCCGCGGCCACCGTGACCTTGCCGCCGGCCGCCGAGACGATGGTGGTGGGCTGGGTCCGCGCCTTGGCGACCAGGGCGTCCACCTTGGCGGGGGTGTTGGCCACCGCGTCCACCCGGCCGCCGGCGACCACCTCGGGCGTGAACGGCGCGCCGTGGCCCAGCGCCTTGGCGTAGGCCACCTGGCGGGCGGTGAACTCGGGCCGGGCGAAGGTGTCCTTCCAGCCCAGGTGGTCCCAGTAGGTGACGTTGAAGCTGAGCGCGATCACGTCCGGCCGGTCCGCCGCCTTGGCCACCGACTGGTCGGCCGGCGGGCACGACGAGCACCCCTGGCTGGTGAACAGCTCGATCACGACGGGCTGGGCCGGGGCCGGGGCAGCGGCGATCATGGGAACGGCGGCGAGGGCGGCGAGGATCTGGCGCATGGCCCACCCTAGGTGGGGAGCGGAGGTCCGTCGCACACGGTCGGATGGCGGAAAAAGCTTCGCCCTGGCTAGAGTGGCTCCCCGACCCAGGAGAGCCCGTGTTCTTCCAGCCCGAGCCGCCCACGCCGCCCGAGATCGTGCGCACGGAGTCCGACTACCTGCGCATCGCCCGCAAGGACGTGCCGCTGCTGCTCACCCGCGAGAAGCAGAGCGAGAAGGCGGTCATCCGCTACCAGCTCTTCGTGCGCACCGACGTGGAGGCGCGCCAGGACGCCGCCCAGCCCGACAAGCCGCCCCCGCCGATCTACTGCCAGTGGGCCGCGACGCTCTACCTGGAGCGCGAGCCCTGCTTCGAGACGCTGACCGGCAAGCTGGCCTGCGCCGAGCGCTACACCGTGCGCCTGCCCGACCGCGAGGACGGCCGCGAGACCCTGCCGCCGACCGCCGAGGCCACGGCCTGCGCGGTCGCCAAGGCCGGCGTCCAGGCCGCCGCCGGCCGCCTGGCCGCCGCCGCCGGCGCCGCCGCCGACGACCGCTTCGGCGACGACCTCACCCGCCGCCTCATGCCCGAGTACGCCAAGAGCGGGATCAAGGCCGTGATCCGCTCGAAGTGACCTTCTCCCCTTGCGGGAGAAGGTGGCCTGCGCAGCAGGTCGGATGAGGGGTCGCGCAGAACGATCCTCGCGACACGAAGAAGGGGCCGCCGGACATGCCGTGCGACCCCTCATCCGTCACCCTGCGGGCGACACCTTCTCCCGCAAGGGGAGAAGGATCTGTGCGGACCTTACGCCGCCGGCTTGGCCAGGCTGCGCAGGACGTAGTTCAGGACGCCGCCGTGCTTGAAGTACTCGAGCTCGGTGGGCGTATCGATCCGGCAGCGGACCGGGAAGCGGGCGATGCGGCCGTCCGACGGACGGTACATCTCGACGATCAGCTGCTTGCGCGGGGCCAGTTCGGTGAGGCCGCGGATCGTGACGATCTCCTCGCCCGTCAGGCCCAGCTTGTGCCAGCCTTCCTGCAGGAACTGCAGCGGCAGCACGCCCATGCCCACCAGGTTCGAGCGGTGGATGCGCTCGAAGCTCTCGGCCACCACGGCGCGGACGCCCAGCAGCTTCGTGCCCTTGGCGGCCCAGTCGCGCGACGAGCCGGTGCCGTATTCCTTGCCCGCGAACACCACCAGCGGACGGCCTTCGCCCTGGTAGCGCATGGCCGCGTCGTAGATCGACATCTGGTCGCCCGATGGGAAGTGCTTCGTCACCCCGCCTTCAACGTCCGGGGTGATCCGGTTGCGGATGCGGATGTTGGCGAAGGTGCCGCGCATCATGACTTCGTGGTTGCCGCGGCGGGCGCCGTAGCCGTTGAACTCGGACGGCGGCACCTGGCGCTCGATCAGGTACTGGCCGGCCGGCGACGTGGTCTTGATCGAGCCGGCGGGCGAGATGTGGTCGGTGGTGATCGAGTCACCGAAGACCGCCAGCACGCGGGCCTCGACGATGTCGGTGACCGCCGAGGGCTCCATCTGCATGTCGCGGAAGTAGGGCGGGTTCTGGACGTAGGTCGAGCCCATGTCCCAGTCGTAGGTCTGGCCGCCCTTGACCTTGATGCCCTGCCAGTTCTTGTCGCCCTTGAAGACGTCGGCGTAGCGGGTGGCGAACATCTTGTTCGTCACGTGCTTCCGCTGCAGCGCCGACACTTCGGCCGAGGTCGGCCAGATATCGCGCAGGTAGACCGGCTTGCCGTCCTTGCCCTCGCCCAGCGGGTCGTTGGCCAGGTCGGTCAGCATCGAGCCGGCCAGCGCATAGGCCACCACCAGCGGCGGCGAGGCCAGGTAGTTGGCGCGCACGTCCGGGTTCACGCGGCCTTCGAAGTTGCGGTTGCCCGAGAGCACCGACACGGCCACCAGGTCGTTCTTCTGGATTGATTCCGACACCGGCTCGGGCAGCGGGCCCGAGTTGCCGATGCAGGTGGTGCAGCCGTAGCCGACCAGGTTGAAGCCCAGGGCGTCCAGGCTCTTGTCCAGCTTGGCGGCCTTCAGGTAGTCGGTCACCACCTGCGAGCCGGGGGCCAGCGAAGTCTTCACCCACGGCTTCACCTTCAGGCCCTTCTCGACCGCCTTCTTGGCCACGAGGCCGGCGGCGATCAGCACCGAGGGGTTGGACGTGTTGGTGCACGAGGTGATGGCGGCGATCACGACGTCGCCGTTGCCCAGGTCGAAGTTCTCGCCTTCCACCTTGTAGCGCTCGGCCAGGGCGTCGGGCTTGTTGAACGTCTCGCCGGTCAGGGCGGCCTTGAACTCGTCTGCCGAGCTGGTCAGCAGCACGCGGTCCTGCGGGCGCTTCGGGCCGGCCAGCGAGGCCGTCACCGTGCCCAGATCCAGTTCCAGGGTGTCCGAGAACACCGGATCCGGATCGGTCGGCTCGCGCCACAGGCCCTGGGCCTTGGCGTAGGCCTCGACCAGCGCCACGCGCTCAGGCGCGCGGTTGGTGGCGGCCAGGTAGTCGATGGTCGCCTGGGTCACCGGGAAGAAGCCGCAGGTGGCGCCGTATTCCGGGGCCATGTTGGCGATCGTCGCCTGGTCTTCCAGGGTCATCTTCGCCAGGCCCGGGCCGTAGAACTCGACGAACTTGCCGACCACACCCTTCTTGCGGAGCATCTGGGTGACGGTCAGCACCAGGTCGGTGGCGGTCGTGCCGTCGGGCAGCTCGCCCGTCAGCTTGAAGCCGATGACCTCGGGGATCAGCATCGGGATCGGCTGGCCCAGCATGGCCGCCTCGGCCTCGATGCCGCCCACGCCCCAGCCCAGCACGGCCAGGCCGTTGACCATGGTCGTGTGGCTGTCGGTGCCGACGACCGTGTCCGGATAGGCCACTTCCGGGCCCTCGTCCGAGTTCGTCCACACCGTCTGGGCCAGGTACTCCAGGTTCACCTGGTGGCAGATCCCGGTGCCGGGCGGCACGACGCGGAAGTTGTTGAACGCCGACGACCCCCAGCGGAGGAAGTTGTAGCGCTCGATGTTGCGCTGATACTCGCGCTCGACGTTCTCGCCGAACGACTTGGAGGTGCCGAAGTAGTCCACCATCACCGAGTGGTCGATGACGAGGTCGACCGGATTCAGCGGGTTGATCTTCTCGGGGTTGGCGCCCAGCGCCGTCATGGCGTCGCGCATGGCGGCCAGGTCGACGACGGCCGGCACGCCGGTGAAATCCTGCATCAGCACGCGCGCGGGGCGGAAGCTGATCTCGTGCTCGACCGAGCCCTTGTTGTCGACCCAGGCGGCGACGGCCTTCAGGTCGTCTTCGCCGACCGAGACGCCGTCCTCGTTCCGCAGCAGGTTCTCGAGAAGCACCTTCATCGAGATCGGGAGACGCGAAACACCGGAAAGTCCGGCTTCCTCCGCGGCCGGGAGGCTGTAGTAAGCGTAGGTCTTGTCACCGACCGTCAGCTGACGGCGGGTCTTGAGGGTGTCCACGGACGCCATATTCGGGAGATCCTTTCTGCTCGCTGCCGGCCAGACACCCAAAGGGGATCGCGCGCTCTTTCAGAGACGGACACACAGCGTTCGTCCCCGCGCGGCGTTGGTTCCCCCCAAGCGTCGGCGGCCGCCGCTTCATAGACCCGACCTATCCGTCCGTCCATGCACGGCCCGAAGAACCTTCGGAAAAGCTCGGGTGACCGCTTGATCTCCCGGCTTTCGATCGACGCCGCCGCCATTCGCCGCGGCGGCCGGCTGCTGTTCCGGGGCGTGTCGCTGCAGCTCGCGGCGGGCGAGGCCTGCGCCCTGACGGGGCCGAACGGGTCGGGCAAGACCAGCTTGCTGCGCGCCGTGGCCGGCCTGGTGCGGCTGGAGGCCGGCGACATCGGCTTCGGCGGCGTCGATCCGGCCGATGCGCGCGGCGAACTGCACCTGGTGGGCCACGCCGACGGGCTGAAGGCCGCCCGCACGGCGCGTGAGGAGCTCGCCTTCTGGACCCGCTGGGGCGGCGGGACCGAGGCCGGGCAGCGCGACGCCGCCGAGGCGCTGGAGCTGGTCCCGCTGCTGGACCTGGAGGTCCGCCGCCTGTCGGCCGGCCAGCGCCGCCGCCTGGCGCTCGCCCGCATGCTGGCCGCGCCGCGCCCGCTCTGGCTGCTGGACGAGCCGCTGAGCCCGCTCGACGCCCGCTGGCGCGAGGGCTTCGGCGCCATCATGCGCCGCCACCTCGACGGCGGCGGCATGATCCTGGCCGCCGTCCACGACCCCCTGCCGGTCGCCACCCGCAGCCTGGAGCTCAGCGCATGAGCCGGCTCGGAGCGCTCGTCGCGCGGGAGACCACGCTCGCCTGGGGCCGCGGCGGCGGGCCGCTGGTAGCCCTGGGCTTCTACGCTGGGGTCGCCACCTTCCTGCCGCTGGCCATCGGGCCGCAGCACGACCGCCTGGCGGCCATCGCCACCGGCGCCGCCTGGGTCGCCCTGGCGCTCGCCTCGCTGCTGTCGCTGGAGCGGATGTTCGAGCGCGACTACGAGGATGGGGCGCTCGATCTCCTGTTGCTCTCGCCCGTGCCGCTGGAGCTCACCTGCCTGGTGAAATGCGTCGGCCAGTGGCTGGCCACGGGCGCCCCGCTGGCGCTCGCCTCGCCCGTCGCCGCCATCGCCCTGGGCGCCAGCCCGGCCCTGGCCCCGCTGATCTTCGCCTGCGCGCTCCTGGGCGGCGTGGCGTTCGCCTTCGTGGGCGGCATCGGCGCGGCGCTCAGCCTCGGCGCGCGCCGGGGCGGCCTGCTCACCGCCGTGATCGTGCTGCCGCTGTTCGTGCCGCCGGTGATCTTCGGCGGCGGCGCCCTGGCCAATTTCGCGGGCGGGCTGCCCTGGACCGGCGGCGTCGCGTTCCTGGGCGCCTACGCCGCCGCCGCCGTCGCCTTCGGCCCCTTGGCCATGGCCGCCGCCTGCCGCAACGCGCTGAGCTAGATCGACCGCCCTCCGACATCCGGCTCAGTGGGCGCCGCAGGCGGGGCGGAGTCAGACGGCCTAGCTCTTCGGCTTCGGGTACCAGAGGGCGTTGACGATCACCCAGCGCTCGCCGAAGCGGCCCAGGTGGAAATAGTCCACGAACCACGGCGTCTCGACCCGCGCCACGGCGGCGTTGCCGGCGATGTCCAGCACGCGGACCGAACGGTCCCACTGGTCCCTCGGCGTCTTCAGCACGCCCTGCTTCGTCAGGTCGACCAGCTCCTCCTTCGACATCCGACGCAGGGCCAGCTTCTCGTCGGGGTCGGTCGTCACCGCCCGCTTGGCCAGGTCCGGGTGCAGCGAGCGCGCCACGCGGGCGGCGTCGCCCTCCAGCTGGCCGTCCACATAGTCGTAGGCCACGGCCTCGATGGCCTTCATCTGGGCCGGATCCATCGGCGCGGGGGCGGCGGACGCCACGGCGGCGGCGGCGAACAGCGCGGCGAACATCGGTTTCTCTCCATCCTCGAAGCGCAGCCTTATGCCGCCTCAAGGCCTTGGAAGCACATGAAGAAAGCTTAACCCCCACCCGCCGCTTTTCCGCCTCATGCTGCCCCGAACCCTGGCCCTTCGAAGGGAACCACAACGGGAGACGAGACGACGATGTCGAAGCCCATGACCTGGCTCCTGGCCGGAGCCGCCCTCACCCTCATCTCGGGCGCTGCGGTCGCCCAGACCAGCGACCAGGCCCGGCGCGAAGCCAATGAGGACGCCAGCGCCGCCGCCCCGCCCGGGGTCCGGCCCGAGCGCACCGAGCGCCGCGAGGTCCGCATCTATCGCCAGGGCGACACCGTCTGGCGCGGCGACCACAGCGACCACCTCTCCGACATCCTGCAGCTGCGCCCCGACCAGGAGCCCGCCCTGAAGGCGTTCCTGGAGGCCACACGCCGCGACGGCGACCACCGCGACCACATGGTGAAGTTCGAGCGCGACGGCGAGCGCACCACCCTGCAGCGGCTTGACGACATGCAGGCCCGCATGGCCGAGCAGCAGGCCGAGATGAACCGCCGGATCGCGGCCATCAAGACCTTCTACGGCCAGCTCGACGTCCGCCAGAAGAAGGCGTTCGACGCCATGCCGATGCTGATGTTCTCAGGTCCCTCGTTCGGCCCGATGCTGATCCCGGCCGGCCACCACATGCCGATGCCGCCCGAACCGCCGGAACCCCCGCGGCCGCCGCGGCTCTAGTCGAGGGCTTCGGGGCAAAGCTGCAGCTTGCCGGGCGGGCGCTCCCTCTCTATGCCGGACGCATGAGTTGGGCGCCCGCCTTCCTGTCGAATCCGGACCGCTTCATGGCGTTCTCACGCTGGGCGGCGCCGATTTTCGGGGTCATCGCCCTGGCGCTGGCCGTAGTCGGCCTCTACCTCGGCTTCACCGCGCCCGAGGACTACCAGCAGGGCCAGACGGTCCGGATCATGTTCATCCACGTGCCGGCCGCCCAGATGAGCATGTTCGCCTACGTCTGCCTGGGCGTGGCCAGCTTCCTGGCGCTGATCTTCCGCCACACCCTGGCCGACTGCGCCGCCGTCGCCGCCGCCCCGCTGGGCGCGGCCTTCACCTTCCTGGCCCTCGTCACCGGCTCGCTCTGGGGCCGGCCTATGTGGGGTACGTGGTGGGAGTGGGACGGCCGGCTGACCTCCGTCCTGGTGATGTTCCTGCTCTACATCGCCTACATCGCGCTGCGCGCCTCGATGGACGACGAGCAGAAGGCGGCCCGCGCCGCCGCGATCCTGGCGCTGGTGGGCTCGATCAACCTTCCGATCATCCACTTCAGCGTCGAATGGTGGAACTCGATCCACCAGGGCACGTCGCTCTTCCGCAAGGACGGCCCGTCGATGCCGCCGGTGTTCTGGGTCCCGCTGCTCCTGATGGCGCTCGCCTACATGTCGGCTTTCGGCTCGCTGTGGCTCGTGGGCATCCGCGCCGAGGTCTGGCGCCGCAAGGCCGAGATCGCGGCGCAGCGCGTGGCCTTTGACTAGGGTGCAGGGCGGCTGATGTTCGACTTCAAATACGCCGAGTTCATCGTCCCGGCCTTCGCGATCACCGCGGTGGTGTTCGCCGGCATGCTCTGGTTCTCGCTCGGCCACGCCCGCCGCTGGCGCCGGCGCTACGAAGAGCTGACCCGCAGATGAGCCGGTGGCTCGCCTTCCTGCCGATCGTGGCGCTCGTGGCGCTGGGCGGCCTCTTCTACTTCTACGCGCTGCAGCGCTCGGACTCGAAGTACCAGCCGCAGACCCTGGTCGGGCGCATGGTCCCCGACGTCAGCCTGCCCACCCTGGCCGAGGGCCAGCCAGTGCATATCCGCACAGCCGCCGCCGAAGGGCCCATGGTGGTGAACTTCTTCGCCTCCTGGTGCGCGCCCTGCGAGATCGAGCATCCGGTGCTGATGGGCCTCAAGGGCTCGGGCGTCCGCGTCGTGGGTATCGCCTACAAGGACGCCCCGCCCAACACCCAGGCCTTCCTGACCCGGCTGGGCAACCCGTTCACCACCGCCCTGGTCGACCGCGACGGCCGCGCCGGGGTGGAGTTCGGCGTCACGGGCGTCCCGGAGACCTACGTCATCGGCCGCGACGGCAAGGTGCTGGCCAAGCACACGGGCCCGCTCACCGAGGTCGAGGCCGCAAAACTGGCGAAACTGGCCCGTTAACCATGCGTTGAGGCGGAAGCGGCAGTTTGACCGCATCGCCTGTTAACCATGTTGGCCGCGCCCCAAGTGACGACGATCCGCTCGAACCCATTCCCGCAGCCGCAGACGCCGCAGCGCTCGGTGGGCCAGGACACGTCGAAGCTCGCCGCCCAGCGCGCCTTCTTCGAGGCGCTGGGCAAGAGCCAGGCCCCGACCCAGGCCTCCGCCCCGGCGGCGCCGGCCGCCACCGCGGCCACGGTGCAGGCCGCGCCGACACAACGCACCGTAGCGGCTCAGCCCGCCGAACAACCTCAGCGGATACTGCGTCCCGGCTCACTGTTCGACATCCGCGTCTGAGCCCGAAAACGGGTTCCACGCCTAAGCCTCGAAATTAACTGTAATTTATCACGGAACGCCGTACGTCCCCGGCGGGTTTTGTCCGTGCGAACAGCAATTGATAGGCCCATGGGACGGGAAGATCGCATCTACGAAGAAGCCGCTGCCCTCTGGCAGCAGCTCTACGGCGAACCGCCGCCCAACGAGGCCGGCGGCGCGGAGCTGCTGGGCCTGATCGTCGGCGGGCTTGCGGAGACCGACTACAACCGTCTGCAGTCCCCGCACCTCCGGCCCACCAACATCACCTTCCCGAAGCCGTAGCCCCGCGCCGCAGGCGGTGCGCTCTGGAACTGCAGATTCCACCAATCGGCACTGGCGCGCGCTACTCCGTCGGCGGCGGCGGCAGATCTTCGGCCTTGACGTACTTCATCAAGAGCGGCGCGTGGGCGATGGAGAAGACCACCGTCAGGATCATCATGCCCGGAAAGCGGAACAGCACCCACGTGCCATCCGGCTGGGTCCGCCAGACGAACTCGTTCAGCGCCGCCAGGGCGAGAAAGAAGCCCGCGTAGTTCAGGGTCAGCCGCCGCCAAGTGGCGTCGGGCATGTCGAAGGCGTCGCCCAGCACCAGCTTCAGCGGGTGCTTCTTCATCGCGAGGCCGCCCAGCAGCAACAGGCCGATGGCGATGTTCACGATGGTGGGCTTCACCTTCAGGATTCGCGGATCGTGGAAGAACAGCGAGGCGCCGCCGAACACCAGCCCCGCTCCGCCCACGAACAGCGGCAGGGGCGCGATCCGCCGCTCCACCGCGAAGCCGACGGCGATGGCGATCACCGAGCCCACCACCAGGCCCCAGGTGGCCTTCTGGATGTCGCGGGTGATGAGGTAGGCGATCAGGAACGCCGCCAGCGCGGCATAGTCTACGAAGTAGCGGACCCAGTGCCGGTTGTTCTCGGCGCTCATCGAATAGGTTCCTCGAGGCCCACCAGCGAGCGGGCGAAGGCGCGGGCGTTGAAGGGCTGCAGGTCGTCGACGCCCTCGCCCACGCCGATCAGCTTGATGGGGCTGTCCGACGCCTGGGCCACGGGCACCAGCACGCCGCCGCGCGCCGTGCCGTCCAGCTTGGTCATCACGATGCCCGAGACGCCGATCTGGTTGCCGAAGATGTTCTCCTGGGCGAGCGCGTTGCGGCCCACCGTGGCGTCCAGGACCAGCAGGGTCTCGTGCGGATAGTCGGGATCGACCTTCTTCACCACCCGGATGATCTTGAGCAGCTCTTCCATCAGGCCGGCTTTGTTCTGCAGCCGGCCGGCGGTGTCGATGAGCACGACGTCGTAGCCCTCGTCGCGGGCCTTCTGCACGGCGTCGAACGCGAGGCCGGCGGCGTCCGATCCGGTGGGCCGGCCCATGAAGTGCGCCCCGGCCCGCTCGGCCCAGATCTTCAGCTGCTCGACGGCGGCGGCTCGGAAGGTGTCGCCGGCCACCACCAGCACCTTGGCGCCCTGGCGCGTCAGGTCGGTCGCGATCTTGCCCAGGGTGGTGGTCTTGCCTGAGCCGTTCACGCCGATGAACAGCACGACGTAGGGCCGCGCGCCCGACAGCGGCTCGAAATCGCCCTGACGGCTCGACAGCTCGTCGCCGATCGCCGTGGCCAGCGCCTCGCGAATCTCGCTCTCGTCGACGTCCTTGCCGAACTTCTCCGAGGCGAAGCGCTCGGTGATGCGTGCCGCCGAATGCGGGCCCAGGTCGGCCTCGATCAGCATCTCCTCCAGCTCGTCCAGCTTCTCCTGGGTGAGCGGCTCCTTGGAGACGAAGACCTGGGCGATCTGGTCGCCCATCTGCTTGGAGGACTTGGTCAGGCCTTCGGTGAGGCGCGCGAACCAGCCGCGTTTGGGTTCAGCCATGGGCCGGGCTTCTAGCGCGTCATCAGGCGAAGTGGAAACCGGTTCGCCGCCCGGACGGCGCGCCAGGCAAAAGTCAGCGCCTTGCGCGACGTCACGCGCCACCGCATCAAGGGCCATGGACGCGCTCGGCCAGGCCCTGACCATCCTCGACTACGCCGCCGTGGCCGTGTTCGGCGCCTCGGGCGCGCTGGCCGCCGCGCGCCAGAAGCACGACATCATCACCTTCGGCTTCTTCGCCGCCGTCACCGGCGTCGGCGGCGGCACCTTGCGCGACCTGCTGATCGACGCGCCGGTCTTCTGGGTGGCCCGACCGGAATACATCGTCGTCTGCCTCGTGGGCGCGCTGGCCATCTGGCTGCTGGGCTGGGGCCAGGGGCGCGAGCGGCTACTGCTCTGGCTGGACGCCCTTGGCATGGCCGCCTACGCCGTCGTCGGCGCCCTGAAAGCGACCTCGCTGGGCGTGCCGCCGGTCTCGGCGGTGATCATGGGCGTGCTGACCTCGACCTTCGGCGGCGTGATCCGCGACGTCCTGGCCCACGAACCGTCGATCCTGCTGCGCCGCGAGCTCTACGTGACCCCCGCCCTGATCGGCGCTGCGGTGTTCGTCGGCCTGCACGGCCTGCACCTGCCCCTGGCCGTCAGCGGGACTACGGGCTTCCTGGCCGCCTTCATCGTGCGCGCGGGCGCGATCCTGTTCGGCTGGCAGATGCCGGGCTTCCCGGGGCGCGCGCCGCCGGGCTGAACTAGGTATCGTGGTCCGGGTGCTGGTGGCTGACGACCTTCGCCTGGTACTCGGCGGTCTTGGCCTGGACCTCTGGCGACTGGGTCCTGAGGGACGGCAGGTCGTCCACCCAGGGCAGCTTGCCCTCAAGGCCGATCTGGATGGTGGGCCGGATGTCGGTCGGGTCGTCGAAGGCGCCGATGGTGAGGTCGAAGAACCCGGAGCCTTCGAACGTCAGCTGCGTGCCGCACTCGCCGCAGAAGCCGCGGTTCACGAGATTGGAGCTCGCGAACAACTTCCGTTCGCCCCGCGTCCAGGTCACCTGCTCCGGCTTCATCGAGACGTAGGGACCGAAGAACGACCCGAACGCCTTCTGGCACATGCGGCAGTGGCAGATGCTGGCCCGGCCCATTTCGCCCTCGACGCGGAAGCGCACGGCCCCGCACTGGCATCCGCCCGTCCGGCCATCCTGGGGCGATGTCGTCATGTGTCGTGGTCCGGATGCTGCAGGCTGACGATGCTGGCAAGGTGCGCGGCGGCCCGGGGTTCGGTGGGCGCGTGGGTCGGCAGGCCTGCCAGGGCGTCAACGCACGGAAGCCTGCTTTCACTGCCCAGCTGCTCGGCGAACGTCACGGCGGCCGGGTCGTCGAGGGCCCCGACGGCGACGCCCGTCAGCCCCGCCACATGCTCCCAGGTCAGGGGCGTGCCGCAGGCCTCGCAGAAACCGCGCCAGACCTTGTTGGAGCTCTGGAAGCGCTTGCGCTCGCCGCGGGTCCACACGAGGCCGTCGACGCCGGCATAGGGGCCGAACAGCCCGCCGGTGGCCTTCTGGCACATGCGGCAGTGGCAGATGCTGGCCTCGCCCAGGGCGTCCGCCCGGAAGCGGATCGCCCCGCACTGGCAGCCGCCCGTGACGCTCATGCCGTCGCGGGCTCCAGGACATGCGCCATCAGCCGCCTGCCGTCGTGGCCGGTGACCCGCATCGGCGTGACGCCGCCGACCGCCGCCTCGCCGGTGAAGGCGATCTCGGTGAAGTCCTCGGCCCGCGCCACGCCCGGCCGCTCGACCAGGCCCGACAGCGTACGGCCCACCTGGCGGTCGAGGTGCCGCGCCAGGCCCGCCTCGCCCGCGGCGCGCAGGCGGGCGGCGCGGGCCTTGACCACCTCGCCCTTCACCTTCGGCATCCGCGCGGCCGGCGTGCCCGGCCGGGCGCTGAACGGGAAGACGTGCAGGAAAGCCAGGCCGGCCTCCTCCACCAGCCGGATCGAGTTCTCGAACATCTCGTCGGTCTCGGTGGGGAAGCCCGCGATCAGGTCGGCGCCGAAGGCCACGTCGGGCCGCGCGGCCCGCACGTCGGCCACCAGCTTCAGCGCGTCGGCGCGCAGGTGGCGGCGCTTCATGCGCTTCAGGATCATGTCGTCGCCCGCCTGCAGGCTGAGGTGCAGGTAGGGCATCAGTCGCGGTTCGTCGCGCAGGCAGCGCATCAGGTCCGGGTCGATCTCGGCCGCGTCGATCGACGACAGCCGCAGGCGCGGCAGCTCGGGGACCAGCTTCAGGATCCGCGCCACGAGCTGGCCCAGCGTCGGCTGCCCGGGCAGGTCGGCGCCCCAGCTGGTCACGTCCACGCCGGTCAGGACCACCTCCTGGTAGCCCTGGGCCGCCAGCTTGCGCACCTGCTCCACCACCTCGCCGGCCGGCGCCGAGCGCGAGTTCCCGCGGCCGTAGGGGATGATGCAGAAGGTGCAGCGGTGGTCGCAGCCGTTCTGGACCTCGACATAGGCCCGCGCGCGATCCTTCAGCCCGTCGATCAGGTGACCGGCCGTCTCGCGCACACTCATGATGTCGTTGACGCGCACCCGCATCGGCTCGGCGCCTTGCGCCGGCGGGGCGTAGGCGCCGGGCGCGCTCTTCTCGGCATTGCCCAGCACCAGGTCCACCTCGGCCATGGCGGCGAAGGCGGCGGGGTCGATCTGGGCGGCGCAGCCCGTGACGATCAGCTTCGCGCCCGGCCGTTCGCGCCGCGCCTTGCGAATGGCCTGCCGCGCCTGGCGCACGGCCTCGTTCGTCACCGCGCAGGTGTTGAACACGATCGCGTCCGCGAGCCCGTCCTCGGCGGCGCGCTTGCGGATGACCTCGCTCTCGTAGGCGTTCAGCCGGCAGCCGAACGTGACGATGTCGACGTCGCCGCCGGTGCTGCTCGTCGTGTTGTCAGGGGCGTCGGCCGACACGGCGCTCGTCCTTCGCGTACACCACCTTCAGCGCCACGGCGCACACGTCGCGGGCCGCGACCGGGCCGAAGACGCGCGAGTCCGCGGCGTTGTCGCGGTTGTCGCCCATCAGATACCACGAACCCGCCGGCACGGTCTTGGCGGCGATCTGGTCCAGCTCGCCCGTGGGCCCCAGGTCGTAGATGCGGTGGCGCGCGCCGTTCGGCAGGGTCTCCTCGAACTCGGTCGCCCGCACGGCCAGGTTCGCCGTCGCCACCGAGCCCAGCGGCCGCCGCGCGACAGGCCTGCCGTCGATGGTCAGCACGCCCTGGTCCATGGCCACTGTCTGGCCGGGCCCCGCCACGACGCGATGCATGAAGGGCGCGGCCGTCCCGGGCTTGCGGAACACCACCACGTCGCCCGGCTTCACCTGCGCCTTGCCGCATTCGGCCCGCGCGCCATCCACCATCACGATGTCGCCCGGCTGCAGCGTCGGCGACATGGCCTCGCTACTGATGTTGTAGGTCGGGTGGGGGCCGTAGACGCCGTAGGCCATGTTGCCCAGCAGCAGCATCACCCAGGGCGCCACATAGAGCAGGGCCAATTTGCTGGGCCGCCCGTCCTTGGGCCGCGCGCGCCAAGCCACGACCGCTGCGGCCGCGCCGAACAGCAGCGCCACCACCGCGCTGCCGACCAGCAGGCCCTGCAGCCCGAACCGGTAGACGCCCGGAGGCGACGCGAGCGTCCATTCGTTGGCCGCCACCGCGCCCGCGGCAAGTATGGCCACAGTCATACCGACCAGCTTCCACGCGCCGGCGTAGGCGAAGCCCACGGGGGGGAACAGCGCGTTCAAAAGGAAGGCGATCCACCAGCGGCGCGGGCGGGGCGCGTAGGCGGGTTCGCTCAAGGAAGCTCACCCATGAAGTCGACGGCCGCCGGGCCGGTCATGATCACATGGCCGTCGCCGCGCCATTCGACGTGCAGCTCGCCGCCGTCCAGCACCATCGTCGCCTCGCGGCCAACCAGTCCTCGTCGCGCGGCGGCGACCAGGGCGGCGCAGGCGCCGGTGCCGCAGGCCTTCGTCAGACCTGCGCCGCGCTCCCAGACCCTGAGGCGGATGCGGTCAGGGCCCAGCACCTGGGCGAAGCCCACGTTCACGTGCTCGGGGAACAGCGGATGGGTCTCGATCTTCGGCCCCACCTCGGCGATCGGCACCGCGTCCACATCGTCCACGAAGAACACCACGTGCGGATTGCCCATCGACACACAGCCCGGCGTCTGCAGCGCCGGATGGCCGCTCAGCGTCACCTCCAGGCTCAGGGTGTCGTGCTCGGCCGCCAGGGGGATCTGGTCCCAGGCCAGCCGGGGCTCACCCATGTCGACGCTGACCAGCCGCTCGCCGGCGCGCGTGGCGACCAGCCGCCCGGCCTTGGTCTCGATCACCGCCTCGTCCTTGCCGCTCGACTGCATGAGCAGCCAGCCGACGCAGCGCGTGCCGTTGCCGCAGGCCGAGACTTCCTCGCCGTCGGCGTTCCAGAAGCGGACGCGCGCGTCGGCGTCCTCGGCCTTCTCGATCACGATCAGCTGGTCGCAGCCCACGCCGGCCTTGCGGTCGGCGATCGCGCGCACCTGCTCGGGCGAGGGGTCGAAGGGGGCGCTGCGGGTCTCGACCACGACGAAGTCGTTGCCGAGCCCGTTCATCTTCAGGAACGGACGGCTCATGGCCGCGGCTATATAGGGGAAAGGCCGCGCTGCTGCACCTGAGGCAAAAAAGGAGCCTCCGCCGGGGTGGCGGAGGCTCCAGGTGGAACCGCTCGGGCTTCTGGGGAAGAAGCGGTTCAGGCGACCGGGACTGGGATCGGGGGAGCGATCAGGTCCGCTCGATGGCGGCGGCCGTGTCGTCGATCATGGCGATGATCCGGTCGAGCTCCTCGGGGCTGACCGAGCGGCTCATGCGGTTCCGGAGCGCCATGCCCAGGTTCATCATCGCCCGGCCCACGCGGTGGCGGCCCGGTCCGGCGTGGCGCGAGGCCTCGTCCATCCGTCCGAAGACCTGCTCGACCGAGGCGCGGTTGCGCGCCAGTTCGGCCCGGCCCTCGTCGGTGATCTCGAAGCGCTTGCGGCCCCCGCCCTCGACTTCGGCCTGGCGGATGAAGCCCTCGTCCTCGAGCATGGCGAGCGTCGGATAGACCACGCCCGGCGAGGGCCGATAGGCGCCGCCAGTGCGTTCCTCCAGCTCCTTGATCAGCTCGTAGCCGTGGCGGGGCTGCTCCTCGAGCAGGGCCAGGACCACGACCCGCAGGTCGCCGTGTTCGAAGAAGCGGCCGAAGCGGCCGCGACGGCGCTCGTGACGATCCTCGTGATCGTGGCCCATACGTCCGCCCCAGCCGTGCCGGCTGCGGTGGAAGCGGTGTTCGTGAAAGTGTCTGTGCATTCGTTTTAGACCTAGTTTCGATATGTCTGAAATTTAGATACATCGAAATCGTATCGGTCCGCAAGCGCTTTTTCGATACAGTCGAAATCGTATCGAAAGAAGCCTCACCCTAGCCGCACCGACAGCTCCACGTCGTCCGCGAAGGGGACCGACAGGTAGCCCGACGCCGGCGAGCGCACGCGCGCCATGTACTCGGGGCAGTAGTCGGCGTTGTCGGCGACGATCAGGGCGCCGACCCGCAGCCGGCTCTCCAGCAGGTCCAGGATGTCGCCGTAGAGCGACTTGGCGCCATCGAGGAGGACGAGGTCGATCGTCTCGGGCAGATCGGCGGCCAGGGTCTGCAGCGCGTCGCCCTCGCGGATCTCCACCAGGTCGGCCACCCCGCTGGCCGTCAAGTTGGCCCGCGCCCGCGCCGCCTTCGACGGCTCGAACTCGGTGGTGATGATCCGGCCGCCGCCGTTGTCGCGCAGGGCCGCGGCGAGATGCAGGGTCGAGAGCCCGAACGAGGTCCCGAACTCGATGATGCTCTTCGCGCCCGCGCTCCGCGCCAGCATGTAGAGCAGCGCCCCGGTCTCCCGCGAGACGGGCAGCGGGAAGTCCCTTAGCTGGGCGTAGAGATCGCGGTAGTCGGCCTTGCTCTGCATCAGGCGGGTGCGTTCCTCGGCCGAGACGTGGGCGAAGGCCGGGCTCTGGGCGGGCGAGGCGGCGTCGGCCTCGTCGAACAGCCGCTCCAGCAGGGGCGCGAGCGGCGCGGTCGTCAGGGTGGTCATGGAAAATCTCCGGGGTTCGGCGCGTCCTTGCGCCGGCCGGAAAAATGCGACTAATTCGTCATGTTCGATATTCGCATTGCCAGCGAGCCCCATGGCCGACCGCCCAAGCCCCCGGATTTCCTCGCGAAAGCAGCCGCAGCAGGCCCGCTCGGCCGAGCTGGTCGCCGCGATCCTGGAGGCGGCGGTTCAGGTTCTGGCGAAGGAGGGCGCCCAGCGCTTCACCACCGCGCGGGTGGCCGAGAAGGCCGGCGTCAGCGTGGGCTCGGTCTACCAGTACTTCCCCAACAAGGCCGCGATCCTCTTCCGGCTGCAGAGCGACGAATGGCGCGAGACCACCGGCCTGCTGAGGGAGATCCTGGAGGACACGACCCGCCCGCCGATGGACCGCCTGCGCGCGCTGATCCATGCCTTCGTCCATTCGGAGTGCGAGGAGGCCGGCATGCGCGTGGCCCTGCACGACGCCGCCCCCCTCTACCGCGACGCCCCCGAAGCGCAGGAGGCCCGCCGGTCGAGCCAGCACTTCATCCAGGCTTTCATGGCCGAAGCGCTGCCTGAAACGCCGGAACCCACCCGCGTGCTGGCCGCCGACCTGATCAAGCGGACCATGAGCGCGGTGGGCAAGGAGTTCTCCGAGACCCCCCGCACCCGCGACGAGATCGCGACCTACGCCGACGCCATGGCCGACATGTTCTGCGCCTATCTGGAGAGCCTGGCCCGTCGCTGAAGGCCGCGGTCGTTCCGCCGGCGGCGGCACAAGGCGGCCCGTCGCTCTACGCCGCCACCGGCAGCCAGATCTCGAAGCCGCCCTCGCCCGTCACCGGGTCGAAGCTCGCCGGATAGCGCTCGAAGAACGGGGCGTCGGCCAGCTTCACGCCCGACCTGGGCGCCCACTCGCCCCAGACGGTGCGCCATACCGAGCGGATCTCGGTGATGTGCCCGGCATGCTCCCAGACGACGTAGCGGCCCGCCGGCACGCGCAGGCGGCTGAGTTCGTCCGGCAGATCGGCGAAGTCGGAGACCTCCACCGCGGTCAGGTAGTCGGTGGTCCGTTCGTCGTCGCCGTTCCAGACGACGCCATAGGTGACGCCGCCGGCCTTCTGGCCCGGCACGTGGCCGATCCAGGGCCCGAACCGCTGCCACTGGTTCGGGATGCCGGCCATGACGCCGTCGAAGTAGTGCTCGGTCAGGCCGGCCAGCAGCAGCGGCCCCAGGTCCACATGACGCGGCGGGCCGAGGTTCAGGATGCGCGTATCGTCCAAGGTGATGGGCTCCACGAGTTCGAGCGTCGAGGCGCAGCCCCTCGCGCGCACCTGCTCGGGCGTGAGGCCGAACTGGTCGCGGAAGGCGCGGGTGAACGCTTCGTGGGAGCCGTAGCCGGCCTCGAGGGCCACCGAGAGGATGTCGGGCGCCCCGGCCGCCAGCCCACGCGCCGCCTCGGAAAGACGCCGCGCGCGGACATAGCGCATGACCGAGCGGCCGGTGACCTGGCCGAAGGCGCGGACCATGTGGTGGCGCGAAAGCCCCGCCACGTCGGCCACGTCGTCGAGGGTTATCTCCTCCCAGAGATGCCCCTCCACGAACCAGATCGCCCTCTGCACGGAATCCATGACCGCTCCCACGAAACACGCGCCGTTGTGGGCCCCCGCCACCCTAGCCGCTTGATCGCGGTTGCGGCGCCGGCCGGTCCACGGGCCTTGCCTTTGCGGGCCGGAGCGGCGAACCCTGCGCGCCCATGGCCCGCGCCCTGCCCGTTCCTGCCCTCGACGACGCCCCGCTGGCGCCCGGGCTCTACGTCGTCGCCACGCCGATCGGGAACCTGCGCGACATCACGCTGCGCGCGCTCGACGTCCTGAACCAGGCCGACCTCGTGCTGGCCGAGGACACGCGGGTGTCGGGGAAACTGCTCAGCGCCTTCGGGATCAAGGCGAAGCTGGAGCGCCACGACGAGCACGCCGCCGAGCGCGTTCGGCCCAAGGTGATGGCCGCCCTGGCCGAGGGGCAGCGGGTGGCCATCGTCTCCGACGCCGGCACGCCGCTGATCTCCGACCCCGGCTACCGGCTGGTGCGCGAGGCGGCCGAGGCCGGCCACCGCGTCTATCCGATCCCCGGCGCCTCGGCCCTGCTGGCCGGGCTGTCGGCGGCCGGCTTGCCCACCGACCGCTTCCTGTTCGTGGGCTTCCCGCCGCCCAAGAGCGCGGCGCGGCGCACCTTCCTGGAGGAGTTCGCCGGCGTGCGCGCCACGCTGGTCTTCTTCGAGGGCGGCTCGCGCCTGGCCGACAGCCTCGCCGACATGGCCGCCGTGCTGGGCGCCGAGCGCGAGGCCGTGGTCTGCCGCGAGCTGACAAAGCTCTACGAGACCTTCTACCGGGGCCCGCTCGCCACCCTGGCGGCCGATCCGAAGCTGGACGCGCCTAAGGGCGAGATCGTCATCCTGGTCGCCCCCGGCCGCGAGGTGGAGGCCAGCGCCGCCGACGCCGACGCGGCCCTGCGCGATGCGCTCAGCCGCCTGAAGCCCGCCGACGCCGCCGCCGAGGTCGCCAAGGCGCTGGGCCTGCCGCGCCGCGACCTCTACCGCCGCGCCCTGGAGCTGAAGTCGTGACCGCCAGGGCGTCGCGCGGCGCGGCCGCGCGGCTTTCCGGCCGCCGCGCCGAGGCCTGGGCCGCGGCCTGGCTAATGGCCAAGGGCTACCGCATCCTGGGCTTCCGCCTGAAGACGCCCCAGGCCGAGATCGATCTGCTCGCGAAGCGCGGCAAGGTGCTCGCCGTCGTCGAGGTGAAGCAGCGCGCCAGCCTGGAACTCGCGCTGGAGACCGTGACTTTAGACCAGCGGGACCGCCTGCGCCGGGCTGGCGCCGCGCTTGCAGCCAACCGGCCGGGCCTCTCGTCCTGCGCCGTGCGGCTGGACCTGCTGGCTCTCGCGCCGGGACGGCTTCCTCGGCATATTCCGGATGCCTGGAAGGGCGGTTGAGGGACGGATGGACCGGGACGAGGCGGAGAGCATCCTGTCGCAAGCCGGGAGCGCCATGGAGGGCGATTTCCCGCTGCTTGAGGCTGCGATCGCCTGCGCCATCCACGAGGAGCCGGCCCGCGACCCCGCCAACGCCCGCGAGATGGCCGCCATCGCCGTCGAGCGCCTGTCCGAACGGCTGAAGCGCGAGAGCCCGGAGGAGGCGATCGCCGAGACCATGGCCGGCGACCTGGGCCTCTCGGGCGATCTCTTCACCATCGAGGACCCCGACAACGCCGACGTCATCGCCGTCGCCAGCCGCCGCAAGGGCCTGGCCGTCACCATCGGCCTCTTCTACCTGCACGCCGGCCGCCGCTGCGGCCTGACCCTGCAGGGCGTCGACTTCCCGGGCCACTTCCTGCTGCGCATCGAGACCGATGAGGGCCCGCTGGCGCTGGACCCGTTCTCCGAGGGCCGCGTGGTCCTGCCGTCCGAGCTCACCCGTCGCGCACTCCACGCCGGCCTGACGCCCAACGTCGCCGACCGGCTGGATCGCCTAATGGCGCCGGTCAGCGACCGGGCCGTCCTGCTGCGCCTGCAGAACATCGTCTACGCCAACGCCAGCGCCTACGGCGACTTCGCCCGCGCCGAGCGCGCCGCCCTGCGCCGGGCCCTGCTCGACCCCACGGACCATCGCCCCTGGCTGGACGTCGCCGCCGCCCGCGAGGGCCAGGGCGCGCTCGCGGGCGCGCTCGAAGCCCTGCAACGCGCCACCGCCCTCGACGGCGGCGCCGCCCTCGCCGCCCGCGCCCAGCGCGAACGCGTCAGGCTGCGGCTGAACTGATGGCGACCACGACCTTCGTCCAGAGCCGCGCGAAGATGGCGCTCGTGGTGCTGGGCTGCCTGGCCTTCCTGCCGGTCGCCCTCATGCTGATCAACGATCGGAAGGGCACGAGCCGATACTCTCCCGAATATCTGCACCTCGTCGGTGCGGCGGGGCTGGCCCTCTTCGGCGCCTTCGCCCTGTTCGGCCTGGCCCAGCTGTTCCGGCCCGCCCAGCTCGTCCTCAATCCCGAGGGCCTCACCTACATCTGGCTCTGGCGTCGCCGGACCTGGGCCTGGCGCGAGGTCGGACCGTTCACGGTCGAGGAGGCCACCCGGCGGGTCCGCACCATCTGCTTCGACGCCCCCTCCCGGCGCGCCGGGCGCAGGTCGCGCCAGACCATCGCCGCCGGCTGGAAAGTGGCGATCGACCGGGTCTGCGAGGAGCTCAACGCCGCGAGGTCGCGTTGGGCCTGAGCCCTGGGCCCGCCGCAGAGCCCACTCCATCGACGAGCGGCGGTTGCGCTCCACCGGCCCTCGCGCCCACAGTGCGGACCGCGAATCGGAAGTAGGGTGCGGCGCCGGCGAAGATGGTCTTCAGCTCGATCATCTTCATCTTCTACTTCCTGCCGGTCTTCCTGCTCGGCTACTACCTGAGCGGCTGGCGCACGGCCGCCCTGCTGACCGGCAGCGTCGCCTTCTACGTCTGGGGCGAAGGCCCCTACATCTTCCTCCTCGCCGCCCTGATCCTCGCCAACTACGCGGGCTCGCGCGCCCTGGCCGCCAGCGAGGCGAACGGTCGGCGGCGCGCCATCCTCGCCGGCCTGGTCGTCCTCGACCTCGGCGTGCTGGGCGTCTTCAAGTACGCGGGCTTCCTGGCCCACAACCTGAACCTCGTGATCCCCGGCGCCCCGCTGCCCGAGATCCACCTCGCCCTGCCGCTGGGCATCTCGTTCTTCACCTTCCAGCTCATCAGCTACGTGGCCGACGTCTACTGGCGGCGCGTCGAGTCCGAGCCCAGCCTCACGCGGTTTGCGGCCTACATCCTGATGTTCCCGCACCTGATCGCCGGGCCCATCGTGCGCTTCGCCAACATCGCCGAGGAGCTGCACGCCGATCGCCGACGCACGGGCCGGATCGGCCTGGGCATCCAGTACTTCGTCACCGGCCTCTGCCAGAAGGTGCTGGTGGCCAACACCGTCGCGCCGCTGGCCGACCACGCCTTCGGGCTGCAGGCCGCCGCCCTCGACCCCGCCACCGCCTGGCTGGGCGCGCTCGCCTACACCCTGCAGATCTATTTCGACTTCTGCGGCTATTCGAACATGGCGATCGGCCTGGCCTTCATGTTGGGTTTCACATTCCCGAAGAACTTCGACCACCCCTACGCCAGCCGCTCGATCACCGAGTTCTGGCGGCGCTGGCACATCTCGCTGTCGTCGTGGTTCCGCGACTACGTCTACATCCCGCTGGGCGGCAATCGCGAAGGCCGCCTGAAGACGGTGCGCAACCTGCTCGTCGTCTTCCTGCTCACCGGGATCTGGCACGGGGCGGCCTGGACCTTCGTGGTCTGGGGCCTCTACCACGGGGCCTTCCTGCTGATCGAACGCTTCGGCCTGGGCCGGCTGCTGGCCGCGGCGCCGCGCGTCGTGGGCCACGCCTACGCCCTGCTGGTGGTCATGGCCGGCTGGGTCCTGTTCCGCGCCGAGACCCTGCCCCACGCCCTCGACTACCTGGCCGCCATGGCGAACGCGCCGGCCGCCGCGCCCCCGCCCATCGCCACCCGCGTCCTGCTCGACGCCCAGACGCTGGCCGCCATCGCCGCGGGCCTGGTCTTCGCCGTCCCGACCCTGCCCTGGCTGCTGGACCGGCTGCGCACGCCGAAGCTCGCGCCCGCCCACACGCTGGAGCGGCGGCTGGACACCCAGGGCGTCCACGTCCTCGCAACCCCGGTGCTGATCGCGGGCCTCGTGCTCAGCGTGGCGATCCTCGCCGGCTCGACCCTCAACCCCTTCCTCTATTTCCGCTTCTGATGTCCGACGCCCGCCGCGCACACTGGGGACGCCTGATCGCCGCCACCGTCGCGGTGCTCGCGGGCGCGTTCGCCCTGCCGCACCTCGTGGACGAGCCCGCGATGCAGGAGAACCGCGAGCTGGCCCCGCCGCCCAAGCCGCCGAAGGACGCTGCCGGCCTCACCGCCTTCCGCAAGGCCACCGACGCCTATGTGGCCGACCATTTCCCGGCGCGGACCTACCTGATCGCCGCGCTGAACGCCGTCCGCTTCCGCCTGGGCGTCAGCGGGACCAGCCGTGTGATCGTCGGCCGCGACGGCTGGCTGTTCAGCAACGACGGCAGCGACCTCAGCGCCGCCCGCGGCGATCCCACGCCCACCAACGCCGAGCTGCGCGCCTGGCTGGACGGCCTGGCCGGACGGACCGAGGCCCTGCGAGCCGAAGGCCGGACCTACGTCGTGCTGGCCGCGCCCGTGAAGGAAGCGATCTTCCCCGGCGCCGCGCCCGGCTGGTTCCAGCTCGACTTCAACCGCCGCGCGGTGACGCTTCGCCGCCTCGCCGCCGCCTCGGGCGCGGGCGCCCTCGTCTATCCGAACGAGCCCATCGCCCAGCAGGCCCGCTGGGGCGCGCACGTCTACGACCGCTACGACAGCCACTGGACCGGGCTGGGCGCCTACCAGGGCTATGTCGCGTTCATGCGGGCCCTGGAGGCCCAGGGCTTCCCGGAGGGCCCGCGCCCCCTCGAGGCCTTCGCCGAGCTCACCGACCTGCCCGACAACGGCCACCCCCGCGACCTCGCCCTGATGCTGGGCGTGGCCAGCTTCGTCGAATCCCACTTCCCGCAGTTCAGCGACCCGAAGGCCGCCGCCGACCTGCGCATCAGCTACCTCGCCGGCCCCCGCAATTGGCGCGGCCTGCGGGTGATCGACACGGGACAGACCGGCAAGCCCGTCCTGCTGATGACGGTGGATTCGTTCTCGAACGACCTGATGCCGTTCCTCTACGGCCACTTCAGCCGGATCGTCACCGCGCACAACGAGCAGGGCGTCTGGCGGCGCGACCTCATCGAGCGCTTCCAGCCCGACGTCGTGGCGCTGGAGAGCATCGAGAACGGCCTGGGCTTCGTCATGGCCGGCTCGCCCGCCGCGTCGCCCGAGGCCCGGGCGCGCATCGCCCGCACGGTGGCCGACCGCCGCCGCTACGCCGTCCTGCCGCCGATCACGGTGTACCAGGGCCTGCGGCGCCAGATCGTCGGCGGCAAGGGCGACGACCGGCTGAACGGGTCGGGCCGGCCCGAGGACATCCAGGGCCGAGAGGGGAACGACACGCTCTCGGGCGCCGGAGGCGACGACGTCATGCGCGGCGGGCGCGGGAACGACTCGGTCGACGGCGGCGACGGCAACGACTGGGTCTCGGGCGGCCGGGGCGACGACGTCCTGCGCGGCGGCAAGGGCGCGGACGTCTTCGCCACGTTCGAGGAAGCCGGGACCGACACGGTGCTGGACTTCAACACCCTGGAGGGCGACCGCGTGGAAGTGGCCCTGGGCGCCGCCTACACGGTGCGCCAGGTCGGGCCCGACGTCGTCGTCGAGCTCTACAAGGCGCGCCTCGTCCTCAAGGGCGTCAGCATGACGGACCTGCCCTCGGGGTGGATCTACCGCAAATAGCTTGGCTGGCGCCGGGCGGCCCGAGGCCCTATGTCGGCGGGGCCGAAGCTGGAGTGAACGCGCATGTCGTTGAAGGTCGCTGTCCAGATGGACCCCATCGAGGGGATCAACATCGAGGGCGACACCACCTTCCTGATGATGGAGACGGCGCAGGCCCGCGGGCACTCGCTGTTCGTCTACCTCACCAGCACGCTTTCGATGGAGGACGGCCGGGTCTTCGCGCGCGGCCGCGACGTGACGGTCCAGCGCGTGAAGGGCGACCACGCGCGCCTTGGCGAGCTGCGAAAGGTCGAGCTCAGCGAGTTCGACGTCGTCCTGATGCGCCAGGACCCGCCGTTCGACATGCATTACATCGACGCCACGTTCTTCCTGGAGGCGATCCACCCGAAGACGCTGGTGGTCAACAATCCGGCCGAGGTGCGCAGCGCGCCCGAGAAGATCTTCGTCACCAAGTTCCCGGGCCTGCAGCCGCCCACCCTGATCACCTGGGACCGCGAGGCCGTCCGCGAGTTCCGGGCCAAGCACGGCGACATCGTGCTGAAGCCGCTGAACGGCCGCGGCGGCTCGGGCGTCACGCGCCATTTGGCCGACGACCCCAACCTCGACACCCTGCTCGAGATCCACGCCGAGCTCGCCCGCGAGCCGGTGATCGTCCAGAAGTTCCTGCCTTCGGTCACCAAGGGCGACAAGCGCATCCTGATCGTCGACGGCGAGCCGGTCGGCGCCATCAACCGCGTGCCGGCCAAGGGCCAGATCCGTTCGAACCTCGCGGTGGGCGGCGAGGCCCAGCCCGTCGAGCTGTCGGCCCGCGACCGCGAGATCTGCGCCGCCATCGGCCCAGAGCTGAAGGCGCGAGGCCTGATCTTCGTCGGCATCGACGTCATCGGAGAGTCGCTGACCGAGATCAATGTGACCTCGCCGACCGGCGCCGTGGCGCTGAAGCGGTTCACCGGAATCGACGCCACGGACGTGATGTGGCAGCGGATTGAGGCCCTGCGCGCAACGGCTTAGGTTGTTGTCGAAGAGACGTCCGGAAGTTACGGAATCGTCTTACTTTCCCCGTAAGTTCATTTTTTGTTCTTGATCTGAGCTCGGCCATGTGCTGGGCTGTGGATAACTTCTGCGCGGATTCAAGGGGTTGCGGGGATGTCGGCGCGTGTGGTGACCCTGGCGTTCCGGGGCGTCGAGGCTGTCCGCGTCGACGTCCAGGTCCAGTTCACCGGCGGCGAAGCGAAGTTCTTCCTGGTCGGCATGGGCGACAAGGCGGTCTCCGAGAGCCGCGAGCGTGTCCGCGCCGCCTTCCAGGGCATGGGCCTGGCCCTGCCGGCCCGGCGCATCATCGCCAACCTCGCGCCCGCCGACCTGCCCAAGGAGGGCAGCCACTACGACCTGCCCATCGCGCTGGCGATCATGGCCGCCATGGGCGTCATCCCGCCCGACGCCCTGGAAGGCTGGGCGGCGGTGGGCGAGCTGGCCCTGGACGGGCGCATCACCCCGGTAGCGGGCGCGCTGCCCGCGGCGGTGGCGGCGGGCGGTCTGGGCCTGGGCCTCATCTGTCCCGAGGCCTGCGGACCCGAGGCCGCCTGGGCCGGCGACACCCGCATCCTCGCCGCCCCGTCGCTGATCGCGCTGGTCAACCACTTCCGCGGCGTCCAGGTCCTGGGCCAGCCACGGGCGGGCGACATGCTGGACGGCGAGCGCGTCCCCGACCTGCGCGACGTGAAGGGCCAGGAGAACGCCAAGCGGGCGCTGGAGATCGCCGCGGCCGGCGGCCACAACCTCTGCTTCGTCGGCCCGCCCGGCTCGGGCAAGTCGATGATGGCTGCGCGCCTGCCGGGCCTCCTGCCGCCGCTGACCCCCGCCGAGTTGCTGGAGACCTCGATGGTCCATTCGGTGGCCGGCCTGATCGCCAAGGGCCAGCTCAGCCGCGCGCGGCCGTTCCGCAGCCCGCACCACTCCGCCAGCATGGCCGCGCTCACCGGCGGCGGGCTCAAGGCGAAGCCGGGCGAGGTTAGCCTGGCCCATAATGGCGTCCTCTTCCTCGACGAGCTGCCCGAGTTCGGCGCCCAGGCGCTCGACAGCCTGCGCCAGCCGCTGGAGACCGGAGAGGTCGTGGTGGCCCGCGCCAACGCCCACGTGCGCTATCCGGCCCGCTTCCAGCTCGTCGCGGCGATGAATCCTTGCCGCTGCGGTCACGGCGGCGCGGGCCGTGGCGCCTGCGGACGCGCTCCGCGCTGCCAGACCGACTACCAGTCGCGCATCTCCGGCCCGCTGATGGACCGGATCGACCTGCAGATCGAGGTCCCGCCGGTCACCGCCGCCGACCTGGCCCTGCCCGCGCCGTCCGAGGGCACGGCCGAGGCCTCCGCCCGCGTGCTGGCCGCCCGGGCCCTGCAGACCGAGCGGGCCGCCGGGACTGACGGTGCGCCGCTCAACAGCCAGGCCGAGGGCGATTTCCTGGAGACCATCGCCGACCTCGACCCGCCGGCTCGCGCCCTGCTGGCCAAGGCCGCGGAGGCCGGCGGCCTGTCGGCGCGCGGCTGGACCCGCACCCTGCGACTGGCCCGCACCATCGCCGACCTGGAAGGCTCGGGCCCGGTGCGCCGTGTCCACGTCGCCGAGGCCCTGATCTACCGCCGCGTGGCGCCGGGGACGTCGCTGGGGTCGATACCGGCCCTCTGATCTATTCGATGTTGGCGCGTCGCGCGTAGGGCGCCGTCCAGGCCGCATAGGCCAGGGACAGCAGGATCAGGTAGCTCCAGATCCGTTCGGCCGTCCAATAGGCCCACCCGCTGACCTTGGGGTCCACTGCACTGGCGAAATGGGTCGCGAGTGAGAGAAGCCCGAACCCTGCCGTGAACAGCGGCCAGTACCGGCCGCTCCGCAGCGCGATCCACATGAAGACCGCGAAGACGCTGCTGTCGATCGCCAGGATCGCCCATTGGGTGCCTTCGGTGCGCGCCTTGAACGCAACCATGGACAGCGCCCAGGCCAGGAGGACGCCCGCAACGCCGAGGCGCTCGTAGTTGCCGCCGCGCCAGACCGCGAGGCCGCACACCGTGATGAGCGCGGCAGGCCAGACCCAGACGGGAAGCTGATAGGCGGACAAAAGAAAGCGGCCCCCGGTGAACGCCGAGGGCCGCAATCTGACAGAGGCAGCTTTCGAGTGGAACCGCCCTACGAGGCCACGCGGAGGTTGCGCATGCGCACGCGCTCGGTTTCGAGGCCTTGCGGGGCAGGCTTCTCGCCCTCGTCGCCCATCATCTTCACCGCGCCCAGGCCGATCTGGCCCTGCACGACGCTCAGTTCCTTGTGAGTCTCGACGATGGCGCGGCGGGCTTCGGCCAGGGCCATGATGGCCTGGCTGGCGCGTTCCACCGCGTCCTGGCCGATCAGCGCCGAAGCGCCGGCGGCCTTGCGCAGGGCCGGCATGACGCCGGCCAGTTGGGCGGTCTTCGACAGGGCCGCGTCGATCGCGGTCTCGGCTTCGAACAGGGCGCCGGCGACTTGCTCGGCGGCCATGCGGCGTTCTTTGAGCATGAGTTCTCTCCATGCGCGGCGATGGACTCGCCGCGCCTCAAGTATTGATGATCAGGGTTTCTCGGCCGTTCAGGCCTTTAGTAAATTCGCCGCCAGATCGTTCAGGTAATGAAGCCCCGCCAACATCCCGCCGAAGGCTAGAACAGTGACGATGGCGATCCCGACGATCGCGCCTATTCTGAGCGCAGGGCTCAGTTCGTTTCTGCGGCTCCAGGTTCGGACTCGCCCTTGAAGTTCTCGTCGAGGAGAACCCAGGTCAGGCAGAGGATTTCCCGCAGGACCATTTCCGGCGGCTTGAACGGGGCCAGTTTCCGCGTCGCCGAAACCAGGTGCCTCGCCATATCCGCCTGGGCGGGCGTCGCCGAGAGATCGACGAGCTGCCGCTCGAGCTGCGTCCAGGAGAAGCCGGGAAGGAGTTCCTCCCGCTTCGCCAGGGCCGGCCAGCGCGCCTCGAAGTCGTCGATCTCCCGACGAAGGCGGAGCGCCCTCCCAATCACGGCCCGGTTCTCGAAGTTCGGTTGCTGACCCATCGGACGCCCCATCTGTTGCCGGCTCATCCGGCCAGCTTGGGGCGTCGGTGTCTGTCCTGATCGCGTCGTGTCCTGATCCGATCAGGACAGGAATCACCTCGACATCGCGGAGGATCCGCGCGGCCTGGAAGCGGTCGTCCACGCCCAGCTTGCGACGCGCACGGTCGCAGTAGGTGTCCACCGAAGTCTTGGACATCCCCAGTTCGCGCGCGATCTGCTTGGAGCTGAGATGCTGATCGACGAGGCGCAGACAATCGCGCTCGCGCTGCGTCAAAAGCTCTACAGGGTTCATGACGCCCCCCCGAAGCGCACTACCGACCCGAGCCGACAGTAAACGACGCCTTTGGCGTTCCGTCTACTTGAGCGATCAGAAAACACCGTTTCGCGTTGTTTTGAAGCAGGGGTGCCGCCGCGCTTGACCGACCGTTAAGTCGTTACGCTTAAGCCTTGCCGGCCATGCGCAGACCGACCCGCCCCCTGTCCGAGCGTAGACCCAGCCGCGCGCAGATCAGCGCAGAACAGCTGGCCTCGCTCAGCCACGAGTTCCGCACGCCCCTCAACGGCGTGCTGGGCATGGCCCGCCTGCTGGAAGGCACCAAGCTCACCGCCGAGCAGCGCGCCTACGTCAGCGCGCTCCACGACAGCGGCCAGCATCTGCTGGCCCTGGTCAACGACGTGCTCGACTACGCCAAGCTGGGTGCGGGCCGCGTCGAGCTGCACCCGGCGCCGATGGAGGTCGAGGGGCTGTTGCGCGGCGTGGCCGAGCTCCTGTCGCCGCGGGCGCGGGAGAAGGGCATCGAGATCGCCTGGGCGGCCCCGGCGATCCCGCCGTCCGTCCTCGCCGACGAGGGCCGGCTGCGCCAGATCCTGCTCAATTTCGCCGGCAACGCCGTCAAGTTCACCGAGACCGGCGGCGTCCTCATCGCCGCCACCGCACCCGAACCCGGCCGCCTGCGCCTGCGCGTCGAGGACACCGGCCCCGGCGTGCCCGAGGACGAGCGCGAGCGCGTCTTCGAGGACTTCGCCCAGGTCGAGGCCGCGCACGCCAGCTTGGGCGGCGCGGGCCTGGGCCTCGCCATCGCGCGGCGCCTCGCCCGCGCCATGGGCGGCGACGTGGGTGTCGACACCGCCCCCGGCGGCGGCGCCTGCTTCTGGTTCGAGGCGGCCTTCCCCGCCGTGACCGCCGCCGTGACCGCACGCACGCTGGAGGGCCGCACCGTCGGCGTGGCCTCGCCCAACCCCGTGGTGCGCGAGGCCGCGCGCCTGCAGATCGAGGCCTGCGGCGGCCAGGTGGTCGCCACGCCGGCCCTGCCGGAAGCCATCGCCCGCACGCGCCCCGGCGACGTCATCCTGGTGGACGCCAGCCTGGCCGCCGCCAACGGCGCCCTACGTCCGCCGCTGCAGCGCCCGGCCATCGTGCTGATCGCCCCCGACGAGCGCGAGCGCATCCCCCGCTACCGCCGCGCGGGCTTCGCCGGCTACCTGATCAAGCCGCTGCGCCGCGCCTCGGTGGCCGAGCGCGTGCTGATCGCCGCCGGCGCCGTCTCCGACCCCAGCCAGCCGGTCCAGGTGGACGAGCGCGTGGCCACCGCCGCCGCGCCCGGCGCGCGGATCCTGCTGGTCGAGGACAACCCCATCAACGCCCTGCTGGCCCGCGCCCTTCTGGGCCGTGAGGGCTGCGAGGTCGAGCACGTCGCCAGCGGCGGCGAGGCCCTGACCGCCGCCGAGGTCGGGACCTTCGACCTGATCCTGATGGACATGCGCATGCCCGGCATCTCGGGCGAGGAGACCGCGCGCCGCCTGCGCGAGAACGGCGTGAAGACCCCGATCGTGGCCCTCACGGCCAACGCCTTCGAGGACGACCGTCACGCCTGCCTCGCTGCCGGCATGGACGACTTCATGGTCAAGCCGCTCTCGCCCGACGCCCTGCGCGCGGCGCTCACCCGCTGGGCGCGGCCCAACTTTACGAAGCCCGCGGCGCGCGCCAAGGTCGGCTGACCAGGACGCCGCGGGGGCGTCCAGCCGAAGCGGGCGCCATGACCACAGCGACAGCCTCCGAACCGCGCCGCAAGCGCACGGCGACGGAGGTCGTCCGCTCGCTCCGCCAGCCCAAGGTGGCCGTGACGCTCGGCTTGGGCTTCGCGTCCGGTCTGCCGTTCCTGCTCACGCAGAACACCCTGGGCTACTGGCTGCGCGACGAGGGCACCAGCCTCAAGGTCATCGGCTTCATCTCCTGGGTCGGCATGGCCTATGTGCTGAAGCCGTTCTGGGCGCCCATCGTCGACCGGGTGGACGTGCCCTTGCTGGGCCGCCTCGGCCGCCGCCGGGGCTGGATGCTGCTGTCACAGATCATCGTGGCCGCCGGCCTGATCGGCATGGCCGCCGTGGGTCCCAGCGGCGGGCTCACCGCCATCGGCGCCTTTGCCGTCATGGTGGCCTTCGCCTCGGCCACCCAGGACATCGTCATCGACGCCTGGCGGATCGAGGCGTCCAGCGACACCGACGAGATGGGCCTGCTCTCGTCCGCCGCGCAACTGGGCTACCGCATCGCCATCCTGGTCGCCGACGCCGCCATCATCGCCGGCGCGGCCCACTACGGCTGGCCGGCGTCGTACGTGGCCATGGCGGTGCTGATGGGCATCGGCGTGGCCGCCACGCTCTTCGGCTTCGAGCCCGCCCGCGCCGATGCGGTGATGCATGACAAGGCGCCGCTCTGGACCCCGCGCGGCTTCTTCGACGCCATCGTGGGCCCATTCATCGACTTCTTCGCCACCCATAAGGGGCTGGGCCTGCTCATGCTGGCGGCCATCGCCGCGTATCGGCTGCCCGACTTCCTGATGGGGCCGATGTACAACCCCTACTATCACGACCTCGGCCTGACGAAGGACACGGTGGCCGTCGTCCGCGCCGCCACCGGTCTCCCCGGCGCCTTCATCGGGATCGCGGTCTCCGGCCTCTGCGCCGTCCGCTTCGGCCTCTTCCGCACGCTGATCGTCGGCTCGGTGCTGCAGGGCCTGGGCACGGCGGCCTTCGCCCTGCTCACGCTTTCATCGGACGTGGGCCTCTTCACCGCGGTGATGGCGCTGGACAACTTCGCCCAGGCCTTCGCCGGGGTCGCCCTGGTGGCCTACATGTCCAGCCTCACGGGCCTCGGCTACACCGCCACCCAGTACGCCCTGCTGTCGTCCACCTACGCCTTCCTGGGCAAGTTCCTGAAGGGCTTCTCGGGCGCGGTCGTGGACGGCCTCTCGCAGACCCAGGGCCTGATGGGCGCCTACGCCACCGCCTGGATCGGCACCGGCCTCACCGCCATCCCGCCGATCCTGCTGGTGCTGCTGCTCGCCAGGCTGTCGAAGCAGAAGGACGCGGCGGCCGCCTAGCCCTCCAGGCACACCACCTGCGCCACCTGCAGCTCGCGGCGCAGGTCGTCGGCCACGTAGAAATAGTTCTGCGGCGTGATCTGCTCGCCCGCCGCGGTCGAGTCGGCGCGGCGGTTGTTGCTGGCCAGCGTGGCGCGGACCACCTCGGGCGCGGTGGTGTAGATCCGGCCCCGGCGGGGGCTCTCGGCGATGGTCACGCCCAGCACCCGGCCCTGGGCGTCCAGTGCTGGCGCCCCCGACAGCCCGCCCAGCGTGCCCTCCAAGCCCTCGGTGCGGCCGGTCTCGGCCCACACCAGCACCGGCTCGGTCCGCGCGCCGTGGCCCCTGACGACGAGGTTCTCCCGGCCGAGCAGCCGCGAACTGGCCTCGCCCGGCTCGCCCTGCGGGAAGCCCGGATGGAAGGCCCGTTGCCCACGCCGCAGCGGCTGGGTCAGGCCCAGCGGCAGCGGCGCCGAGCCGCCGTCGGTGTAGAGCAGCGCCGCCTCGCCGCGCGGGTCGACCCGCACGTTCACCGCCACGCCCGTGCCCTGGCCCACCACGATGGCGGCGCGCTTGCAGCCGTCGACCACGTGGCGCGCGGTCAGCCAGACGCCGGCGCGGGCGATGGAGAAGGCGGTGCCGGCCGCCGGCCCGGTCTTGTCGGGCACGTCCACCACCACCGAGGGATCGAACGGCGAGGCCGGCCCCAGCGCCTCGCCCAGCGGGTCGGCGCCCTTCGGCGGCGGCGGCGGCGCGTCGGTGCGCTCGTCGCGGCCCAGGGCGGCGAACAGCAGCGCCACGACGATCGCGGCGTAGACCACCCAGTCCGGCAGCCGCGGGAACTTCATCTCAGCTGCGGGCGGCCGCGATGATGAGCGCGGTGGCGATCTTGGCGCCCACCAAGAGCGCCGCGGCCGAGACCTCGCCGTCCTGGATCCGCTTGGGCAGGCCGCGCAGCAGCATGTCCACCAGCCGGAAGACCAGTAGCTGGACCACCACGGTGACCGCGCCCCACAGTCCGATCTCGATGACGTTGGTCGAGGCCCGGAGCGACGCCGACAGCGGGATCGCCAGGCCCAGCAGCACCCCGCCCAGCGACACGGCCGCAGCCGTGTTGCCCTCGCGGATCAAGGTGATCTCCTTGTGCGGCGTCAGCAGGACGTAGAGCGCCGCCGCGGCGAACAGGATAACCACGGTGACCCCGGCGTGCGCCAGGAACACCGGGAAGCCGGCGGCGAAGGCCTGGATCTCAGGCGATGGTGTCGGCATGTACGCGTCCCCGAACCCGGGCCGCATATGGCCCGATCTTCACTTAGGAATTCCGAACGTTCTCCCGTGAGGCGTCCAGGCGGCGAACCGTTACCACGCCGCCGCGCGTTGCTGAACGTGTCCCCGCGCCGCTGGCGGCTCCGCTTGCGGGGCGCCAGGGCGGGCGCTAGCTTCAAGGGGTCGGAAAAGGCAGGCCGGTGTGGTTAGCCCGGCCCTCGCGCAAGCGGGTCTGTCCGTCGCGCTGGAGCAAGCCCGGCCGGCGAGTCCCACGACCTTCAACGCCCCTCGGGGCGAGCAAAGGACGTGGACCATGCAACAGCAGATTTCAGTCATCACCCTGGGCGTCACCGACCTGGCGCGCTCGCGGCGCTTCTACGCCGGCGGCTTCGGCTGGACGCCGGTGTTCGAGAACGACGAGATCGTCTTCTACCAGATGAACGGCCTGGTCCTCGGGACCTGGCTGCAGGCCGCGCTCGAGGCCGACATGCAGCGCGCCGGCCTCACGCGTCCCGGCGCCTTCGCCTTGGCCCACAACGTCGGCTCCGAGGCCGAGGTGCTGTCGGTCGTCCGCCAGCTGGCCGAAGCCGGCGGCCGCATCCTGCGCGAGGGCGATGCGCCGCCCCATGGCGGCTTCCGCGGCTACGTCGCCGACCCCGACGACCACGCCTGGGAAATCGCCTGGAACCCCGTCTGGCCCATCGACGCCGAGGGGCATGTGAAGTTCGCGCCAGGCTGATAATGGCGCGTCCCTTCTCCCCAGGGGAGAAGGCGCGCTATTCCGCGTCCTGCTCGGCCTTGCGCCGCGCGCTGGCCCGCTGCTTTTCGCTCTCGCTCTTGAGCTGGCCGCAGGCGGCGAGGATGTCGCGGCCACGCGGCGTGCGGATCGGCGAGGCGTAGCCGCCGCGGTTCAGGATCGCGGCGAACTGCTCGATCGTCGACCACGACGAGCACTCGTACTCCGTGCCCGGCCAGGGGTTGAACGGGATCAGGTTGATCTTGGCCGGGATGCCCTTCAGCAGCTGCACCAGCGCCTTGGCCTCGGCCGGGCTGTCGTTGACGCCCTTCAGCATGACGTACTCGAACGTCACCCGCTTGGCGTTGCCGAGGCCCGGGTAAGCCCGGATGCCGTCCATCAGCTCCTTCAGCGGGTACTTCTTGTTGAGCGGCACCAACTTCTCGCGTAGCGCGTCATTCGTCGCGTGCAGCGAGATGGCCAGCATCGCCTGGGTCTTCTCGCCCAGCGCCTGCAGCTGCGGGACGACGCCGGACGTGGACACCGTGATCCGCCGGCGCGAAATGGCGATGCCTTCATTGTCGGCGATGATGTCGATGGCCTGGGCCACGTTGTCGAGGTTGTAGAGCGGCTCGCCCATGCCCATGAACACGATGTTCGACAGGCGGCGGTCCTCTTTCGGGGACGGCCATTCGCCGAGGTCGTCGCGGGCCACCTGCACCTGGGCCACGATCTCCGCGGCGGTCAGGTTGCGCACCAGCGCCTGGGTGCCCGTGTGGCAGAACGTGCAATTGAGGGTGCAGCCCACCTGGCTGCTGACGCACAGGGCGCCCGCCCGGCCCACATCGGGGATGTAGACGGTCTCGACCTCGATGCCCGGACCCATGCGGATCAGCCACTTGCGGGTGCCGTCCTTCGACACCTGGCGCTCGACCACCTCGGGGCGGGCCAGCGAGAACGCGCCGGCCAGGGCCGCGCGGGTCTCCTTCGCCACGTCGGTCATCTGGGCGAAGTCCGTGACGCCGTAGTGGTGCATCCAGCGCCAGAGCTGGCCGGCGCGCATCTTGGCCTTCTCCTTCGGCACGACGCCGGCCGCGACCAGGGCCTCGGCCAGCTCGGTGCGCGAGAGGCCGGTGAGGTTGGTCGGGGCGAGCGCTTTCGCCGGCGCCCGGGAGAGGTCGAGGGTCACGCCCAAGGAGATCGGTCCTTCTGGAGAGCGGCCAATATAGGCGAGCCGCGCCCCGTGACCAAATCATGCGCCGCCTTGACGAGGGGTTGAGGCGGGAGGCGTATCGTCGCGCCATGCGCCCGCTGCTGCTCGCCGCCCTCCTCGCCAGCTTCGCCGCCACCTCGGCCGCGGCCGGCGACCTGCGCGACTTCTGCGCCGAGCGGCCCGGCAAGGCGACGCCGCCCTGCATTCTCGACCAGGGCCACGTCCAGCTTGAGACCGGCCTCGCCGACGCCGTCTTCGTGCGCGGCCGCGCCGGCCATGAGGACACCTATGCGCTGGGCGCCGGTGAGCTCCGCTTCGGCCTCACGCCACGCACCGAGATCGAGGCCGGCTGGTCGCCGCTGATCGTCGACCACACGCGCGGCGCCGGCCGCACGACCGGCGCGGGCGACGCGATGTTCGGCGTCCGCACCGCGCTGACCGACCCCGACGCCGACGGCTTCGCCGCCTCGCTGCAGGGCTTCGTCACCGCGCCGACCGCCACCCACGGCCTGGGCGCGGGCGGCTGGACCGGCGGCCTGCGCCTGCCACTCTCGGCGCCCCTGGGCGGCCTCGACCTGGGCGCCACGCCCGAGGCCGACCTGGTCCGCGACGCCGACGGCCACGGGACCCACCTGGCGCTCCTGGCCGCGGTGGGACTTGGCCGTACCTTCGGCGACGTCACCATCGGCGGCGAGCTCTGGGGCCAGATGGACGACGACCCGGCCCACCGCCAGTGGCAGGCCAGCTTCGACCTCACCGGCGCGCTTGCGATCGGGAAGAACGTCCAGCTCGACGCCGGCGCGAACCTCGGCCTCAATCGCGCGACCCCCGACGTCGAGGTCTACGGGGGCGTGGCGCGCCGATTCTGAGATCAGCGTGAGCCCTCCTCCTTGATGGAGGAGACTTGGGTGGTGTGTCCGCCGAGCCGACGCAGCAGATCCAGGTCGGCGCCGACCTTGGCATTCACTTCATCGCCCTGCCTTCCCCACCATCCCCGCCTTCCACGCTCGAGGAGGAAGGAGAGGAAAAAGCCGGGCGGTTCGTGGCGGCCTCCAGGATTCGACGGCTCCATTCAAACGCCCGTTCGATTTTGGCCTTCCGCCCTCCCGGTCGCTGGGCTAGCGTCCCGCCGCCATTCGAGAACGGGAAGGAACCTCCATGAAAGCGCTGCTCAGCAAGGCCGTCGGCGGCCCCGAGACCCTGGTGCTGGAGGAGGTCGCGTCCCCCGTCGCCAAGCCGGGCCAGGCGGTGGTCGAGGTGAAGGCCATCGGCGTCAACTTCCCCGACGTGCTGATCATCGAGGACAAGTACCAGTTCAAGCCCGAGCGCCCCTTCTCGCCCGGCGGCGAGATCTCGGGCGTCGTGAAGTCGGTGGGCGACGGCGTGACGAACGTGAAGCCCGGCGACCGCGTGCTGGGCAACACCGGCTGGGGCGGCATGGCCGAGGAGCTGGCCCTGGACGCCTCGCGCCTCGTGAAGATTCCCGACTCGATGCCCTTCGACGACGCGGCCGCCTTCATCATGACCTACGGCACCAGCTGGCACGCCCTGAAGGACCGCGCCAACCTGCAGGCCGGCCAGTCGCTGCTGGTGCTGGGCGCCGCGGGCGGCGTGGGCCTCGCGGCGGTCGAGCTGGGCAAGGCCATGGGCGCCAACGTCATCGCCGCCGCCTCCAGCCAGGAGAAGGTCGACCTCTGCCTCAGCCGCGGCGCGGCTTCGGGAGTCGTCTATCCCAAGGGCCCGTTCGACAAGGACGGCCAGAAGGCCCTGGGCAACCTCTTCAAGGACGCCACCGGCCCGAACGGCGCCGACGTGATCTATGACGCCATCGGCGACGCCTACGCCGAGCCCGCGCTCCGCTCCATCGCCTGGGAAGGCAAGTACCTGGTGGTCGGCTTCGCCGCCGGCGAGATCCCCAAGATCCCGCTGAACCTGGCCCTGCTCAAGGGCTGCGAGATCGTGGGCGTGTTCTGGGGCTCGTGGGTCGGCCGCAATCCGAAGAAGCACCAGGAGAGCGTCGCCGAGCTGATGCAGATGTACGCCGACGGCAAGATCAAGCCGCACGTGTCGGAACGCTTCGCCCTCGCCGACGCCGCCAAGGCCATCACCCACCTCGCCAGCCGCAAGGCCATGGGCAAGGTCGTGGTCACGGTCTGACGGGGCCGCCACCCGTCCACTCGTCATCGCGCGGCATGTCCGGGCGAGCCAAGATCTCCGCGCCTGATCCCAGGATCGCGGCGGCAATGCTGCGGGCAAATTCCGCGGCCCGCGATCATGGGTGGCCCGGACAAGCCGGGCCCTGACGGGTTTTGCGGAAGCCTAGGGCGTCGGCCCGCCGCTCCCGCCCTGGCCGAAGTCGAACGCAGGCTCGCGGCTCTTGCCCGAGCCGCCCAGGGTCCAGACGATCCCGATCTGCACGCCGCGCGTGTCGACGGTCTGGCGGATCCGGCGCTTCAGGATCGGCGTGTCCACCACCTCGTCCAGGGTGAAGGTGCTGAGCACGTCCTGGAAGGTGACCAGGCCCGAGACCCGGTCGTTGAACTTGTGGCGATAGCCGATGTTCAGCATGCCCGACGGCTTCACATAGCCCTGGGCGGTCAGGCGCCGGGCGTTGGCGAAGCCGTTCACCTGGACCAGGTCGTCGGGCGTCACCTGCCAGCTCACGCTCGCCCGTCCCGAAACCGTCACCGTCGAGCGCTTGTCGGCCAGCCCCTGCGCCGAGCCGTCGAGCTCGTTCCAGTAGAGGTTGCCGCTGAGGTTGTAGGTGATCTTCGAGGACAGCCGGCCGCTCGCCACCAGCTCCAGCCCGCCGGCCCGGGTCTGGGCGACGTTCTCGCGCGTGATCTCGAACACGCCGCCGCCGAGGTCGCGCGTGACGTCCGACAGCACCTTGTCGTTCTCGCGGTAGTAGAGGGTCGCCAGGTAGTTCGTCGGGCTCTTCCGGTACTGCCAGCCCAGTTCGTACGACCGCGTCTGCTGCGGCTTCAGGTCGGGGTTGCCGGTCCGATAGGTCACCGGGTCGATGAGGAAGCGGAAGGGGTTGTAGAAGTCCGGATCCGGCCGCTGCACCCGCTGGCTGTAGCTGGCGGTGAAGGTCTGGGTGTCGCTCGCCTTCCACGACAGGTGCAGGCTGGGATAGGCGCGGAAGTCGTTGTTGTCGTCCTTGCGGCCCAGGGTCACTTGGGTGAGGTCGATGCGGGCGTCCTCCAGGCGCAGGCCGGCCAGCACGGTGACCTCGCCCATCGGCCGCTCGTAGGTGACGTAGCCCTGGCTGAGCATCCGCTCGAACTTGAATTCGTTGCTCAGCCCCGGGTCGAGGATCGAGTCCGTCGCCGTCGGGCCGCGGTAGCCGAGGTTGACCTGGCCGTTGTCGTCGCGTTGGAGGTCGAAGCCGGCCTTCAGCTTCGAGCCGTCCGCGAAGGGGCGCACATAGTCGCCCTTCAGCTCCACCTGCTGGTAGTCGTTGTAGGTGGGCTGGTCGTCGAAGGCCCCCGGCGCGGGGGGAAGCCGGCTGGTCGTGACGGCGGTCCGGCGGCGGTCGAAGTCGGTGGCCTCGTAGCTGAAGCTGAGGTTCAGCTCGTGACCCTCGCCCCCCAGCTTGCGGCGAAGGCCGGTCGTCACCTCGCGGTTGAGCCGTCGCTGCTTCATGACCGTGCTGCGATCGTAGACCTGGACCAGCGCGCCCGACGCGTCCTCGCGCTGGGTCTGGTTCAGGATGTCGAGGTCGAAGCGGAGGCGCTGGAGGCGCAGCTCTCCGGTCAGGCGCGTGTCGGCGTCCAGGTCGTAGTCGGCGTTCACCCGCCCGCCGATGATGTCCAGCACGGCGTGGTTGACCCCGTCGATCCGGGACTCCGCGAACCCGCCGGTGGCCGGGTCGAACTGCGAGCGCTCGTCCTGGCTCGGCTGCTTCTGCGGATCGTGGCGCAGGAACGCGTCGGCGGTCACCGACAGCTTCTCGCCGTTGTATCCCGCGCTGGCGTTGGCGAAGACCCGCTCGCTGGTTCCGACGGTCAGCCGCGCCGAACCCGTCTGCCCGACGCCCTTCGCCTTCTTGGTGATCAGGTTGATGACGCCCGCCGTGCCGTCGGCGCTGAACTCGGCCGAGGGATTGGTGATCACCTCGACCCGCTCGATGCGCTCGGCCGGCAGGGCCTGCAGCGCCTGGCCCCGGCCCTCGCCGCGGAACTGCCCCGACGGCTTGCCGTCGATCAGGATGGTGACGTTCGGGTCGCCGCGCAGCGCGACGTTGCCGTTCACGTCCACCTCCACCGAGGGCACGTTGCGCAGGGCGTCGCCGATCGAGCCGCTCTGGGCCTGCAGGTCGCCGGTGACGCTGTAGCTGCGGCGGTCGATGGAGGCCTGCACCGCCGGCGCCTGGCCCGTCACCACGATCTCGCCGACGCTGGTCCCCGGCGGCTTCGCGGCGGGCTTCGGCGGGGCGCTCTGGGCCTGGGGCGGCAGGTTCGCGGGCGCCTGGGCCATCGCGGCGCCCGGGATCAGGGCGACGCTCGCCAACCAGATAAGCTTGTGCACGACGCCCTCCGAACATGAACGCGAAGTCACTGGCCGCAGCGGCCAGGATCGGCGAGGATACAAATGTACTCTCGTCCAAAATACACGTGTATTTTCGGTAAGGCGGAGGATCGACGCTTGGCGACACGCATCTCGGGGGCCGAGAGCCAGATCATGGAGGCCCTCTGGCGGAAGGGGCCGCTGACGCCCGACGGCATCGTCGCCGAGGTGGGCGAGGCCCACGGCTGGGCGCCGGGCACCGTGAAGACCCTGATCACCCGCCTGCTGCGCAAGAAGGCCATCGAGGGGCGGCGCGAGGCCGAAGGCTACCTCTACCGCCCCCTGCTCAGCCGCAGCGACTACGTCCAGTCCGAAAGCCAGAGCCTGGTCGACCGGCTGTTCGACGGCGAGGTGGCCCCGCTGGTCGCCCACTTCGCGGAGCACCGCGCGCTCACGCCCAAGGACATCCAGCTCCTCAAGAAGCTGATCTCGGACCTCGACGATGAGTGACGCCATCCTCGTCCTCGTCGCCGCGAACCTGGCGGCGGCCGTCGCCGTCGCGCTCGTGATGGTCCTGCGCACCCCGGCGCGGAAGCTGTTCGGCGCCCGGATCGCCTACGGCCTCTGGCTGCTGGTCCCGCTCGCCGCCGTGGGCATGTTGCTGCCCTCGCGCGTGGTGACGGTGACCGTGCGGGCCGCCTCGTCCGCCGCCACGGGCGACGCGCCCACCGCCGCGCACGCCGGCGCGGCGGCGCCGGCCGCGACCGCCGCGCCCTTCGACCCCTGGCCGCTCGTCATGGTCCTCTGGGTCGCCGGCGCCCTGGCCAGCCTCGCCTGGATGGCCTGGCGCCAGGCCCAGTTCGGCCGCGACGCCGAGGCCGGACTCGCCGGCCCCGCCGCCGTGGGCGTGCTGAAGCCCCGCGTGGTCATGCCGTCCGACTTCGGCCGCCGCTACTCCCCGCGCGAGCAGTTCGTCGTCCGCGCCCACGAGGAGACGCACATCGTCCGGCAGGACACGCGCATCAACGCCCTGGTGGCCGCCGCCCGCTGCGTGAACTGGTTCAACCCGATGCTGCATGTCCTGGCCCGCTTCCTGCGGATCGACCAGGAGCTGGCCTGCGACGCCCAGGTGATCGCCAGCTACCCCAAGGTGCGCCGCACCTACGCCGAGGCCATGCTGAAGACCCAGCTCGCCGCCCGCGCCCTGCCGCTGGGCTGCTACTGGCTGCCCGCCGAGGCCCACCCGCTCACCGAGCGGATCCGCCTCCTGTCACGCGCCGCGCCCGCGCCGCGCCAGCAGATGCTGGGCCTGGCGATGCTGACCGCCCTCACCGCGGCCGCCACGGGCTCGGCCTGGGCCGTGAAGCCGGCGCGGATGCAGTTCGTCGAGCTGCCCGCCCTGGCCCTGCCCACCACGCCGGTCCTGAACCAGATCGCCGCCACCGAGGCGCCGCGACTGGCGCCGATGTCGAACCGCCCGACCCCGCCCGAGCCGCCCGCGCCGCCGCCGCGCGTCCCGGCTGATCCGGGGATCGCCCTGGCCCAGGCGACCACCGACGCCCAGGCTGCGCCGTCGCTGCGCGAGCGCAACGGTCGCCGCTGGGCCGACGAGCGCGGCGCCGGAGGGCCCGACCCGCGGCCCCGGCCTGATCCCCAGCCGCGCCGCATCTACACCGCCGCCGGCCGCTCGTGGGTGGAGCCGGGCACGGCCGTCCGCCTCGTCGCCTCGACCACCGACGCCGAAGGCCGCGCGCTGATGACCGACCTGACGTCCTTCGGCTCGCAGCACTTCTACCGGACCGGGACCTTCATCGCCTCAGGCAGCGACGAGCGCCTGTTCACCGCCGTCGTGCAGCGCGACGACCGCCTGTGGGTGACCGCCAGCCTCAGCCGCAGGTTCGATCCGGACGAGAGCGCCACCGTCGAGGTGCGGCCCGGCGAGACCAGGAGCTTCGCCCTGCCGAACGGCCGCACCGTCGTGGTCACCCCCCTCGTCCGCGCCGAGACGGCCGAGGAACGGGCAGGCGACCACGTGGCGCTGAACGAGGTCAACCAGGCCATCACCCGCTCCAGCCAGGACGCCTGGCGCGCCTATCGCGACCGCTGCCGCCGCGAGGCTTGCTGACCGCGCCCCGCCCCCTTACTGATCGCCGATAACCAATCGAAGGGGAAACGGCATGGCGGGCAGGCTCGAAGGCAAGGTCGCGGTGATCACCGGCGGGGTCTCGGGCATCGGCCTGGGCACGCTGGAACTGTTCGTGGCCGAGGGCGCCCGGGTCGTCGCCGCCGACATCCAGGACGAGAAAGGGGCGATGCTCGAGCAGCGCTTCCCCGGCAAGGTCCGCTACGCCCGCTGCGACGTGACGAAGGAGGCCGAGATCAAGGCCGCAGTCGACCTCGCCGCCTCCGAATTCGGCGGGCTGGACATCCTCTTCAACAACGCCGGCATCTCGGACTCCATGCGGGTGATCGCCGAGATCGAGGCCGACACCTGGACCTGGATCTACGACGTCCTGGTCCGCGGCCCGGCGCTGGGCATGAAGCACGCCGTCCCGCTGATGCTGGCGCGCGGCGGCGGCTCGATCGTCAACACCGCCTCCATCGCGGGCCTCCAGGCCGGCTGGGGCCCCATCGCCTATTCCTCGGCCAAGGCCGCGGTGATCCACATGAGCCGCGTGGCCGCCGCCCAGCTCAGCCCGCAGAAGATCCGCGTCAACGCGATCTGCCCCGGCCTGATCGCGACCTCGATCTTCGGCGCCTCGCTGGGCCTGCCCCGCGCCGTGGCCGACCAGATGGCCGCTCGCGTCGCCGACAACGCCGCCAAGGTCCAGCCCGTGCCCAAGGCCGGCCTGCCCGACGACATCGCCCAGGCCGCGCTCTACCTGGCATCCGACGCCTCGGCCTTCGTCTCGGGCACGCACCTGGTCGTGGACGGCGGCATCACCGTCGGCTCGCGGCACGCCTGGGACCAGTCCGGCCCCTCGCCCTTCGCCGAGCTGTTCGGGGAATTCGCGCCGCAGCCCGCCCAATCGTGACGGCCACACCCGCGAAGCCGGGCCTCTCGCCCAACCTCCAGGGCGCGCTCTGGATGCTGCTGTCGGCCGTCACGTTCTCGGTGATGACCACGCTCATCAAGTTCCTGGGCTCGGACTATCCCGCCGCGCTGCAGACCTTCTACCGGCAGGCCGCCGGCGTCGCCGTCCTGCTGCCCATCCTGATCCGCCATCGCGGCGCGGCCTTCGCCACCACCCGGCCCAGCATCCTGATCTTCCGCTCGCTGGTGGGGACGGCGGGGATGATCCTGTCGTTCTACGGCTTCCAGAAGCTGCCCCTGGCCGACGCCAACGCCCTGTCGTTCACCCGCACGCTGTGGCTCGTCCCGCTGGCCGCCTTCATCGTGAAGGAGAGGGTGGGCCCCTTGCGCGCCGGCGCCGCCATCGTCGGTTTCCTGGGCGTGCTCCTGATGGTGCGGCCGATGGCCGACGGCCAGTTCGCCATGGGCGTGCCGGCGCTGGCCATGCTGGGCTCGGCCTTCCTGTTCGCCTTCACCGTCACCGGCATGAAGGTGCTGACCCGCGACCACTCCACCACCGTGATCCTGGTCTGGTCGGCCGTCCTGGGCTTCGCGCTCTCCATCCCCGGCGCGATCCTCACCTGGCGCGTGCCCGAGCCAAAGGACTTCCTCCTGCTCGTCGCCATGGGCGCGATCGCGACCGTGAACCAGGCCTGCTACATCAAGGGCATGTCCCTGGGCGAGGCCGGCGCCATGGCCCCCATCGACTACACCCGCCTGGTCTTCTCCGCCGCCATCGGCTTCTTCCTGTTCGCCGAGATCCCCAGCGCATGGACCGTCGCCGGCGCCGCGGTCGTGGTGGCCTCCACCCTGTTCATCACCCTGCGCGAACAGCAGCTGGCGCGCTCGGCGAAGCTGACGGCGCAGCCGGACGCACGATGACGAAATTCCTTCCCCGCAGGGGGCGCGACGTGTGGGAGGAGGCTTCCGTTCAGAACGCCGCTGAGGACCCCCTCAGTCCGCATTCGCCGACAGATCCCCGACGGGGAGCAACTCTTCAGCGCCTACTCACCCCGCAGCCGCTCGATGTCCCGCTTGGCCGCCAGCTTGTGCTTGGGCTTCAGGTTGCGGCCGACGATGGCCATCAGCGCCGTGAACACCGCCGCGTCGTCGGTGTAGCCCAGGCCCGCGATGAAGTCGGGGATCGCGTCCACCGGCAGGACGAAATAGGCCAGGGCGGCGAACATCATCCCCTTGGCGGCCAGCGGCGTGTCGTCGTCCTTGGCGCAGTACCAGACCGACAGCGCCTCCTTGGCGAACGGGATCTTGGCGGCGACGCGCCGGAACTTGGGCCAGAAGCCCTCGTCCACGCGCCGCTCGTTCAGCCGCATCACCGAGGGGACCAGCGCCCGGCTGGGGCTGATCTCGGCCTCGGCGTCGAAGCTGACGTCGGGTGACGCTTTTTCGCGGGCGCTCATCGGGCTAAGGCTTCGCCTCAAATTTCTCGCACATCATATGGGAGCGGTGCGTCCATGGAACTCAATTCATCCGTCGCGGCGGTGGTCACGGGCGGCGCGTCCGGCCTCGGCGAAGCCACGGTGCGGTCGCTGGCCGCCAAGGGTGTGAAGGTCGCCATCTTCGACATGAACGAACAGAAGGGCGAAGCGGTCGCCGCCGAAGTCGGCGGCGTCTTCTGCAAGTGCAACGTCACCTCGGAAGAGGAAGTGGACGCGGCCTTCGCCAAGGCCCGCGCGGCTCACGGCCAGGAGCGGATCCTGGTGAACTGCGCCGGCACGGGCAACGCCATCAAGACCGCCAGCCGCGACAAGACCACGGGCGAGACCAAGCACTTCCCGCTCGACGCCTTCAACTGGATCATCCAGATCAACCTGGTCGGCACGTTCCGCTGCATCGCCAAGTCGGCGAAGGGCATGCTGGACCTCGAGCCGATCGACGGCGAGCGCGGCGCGATCGTCAACACCGCCTCGGTGGCGGCCGAGGACGGCCAGATGGGCCAGGCGGCCTATTCGGCGTCCAAGGGCGGCGTGGTCGGCATGACCCTGCCCATCGCCCGCGACCTGGCCGGCGACGGCATCCGCGTGAACACCATCCTGCCGGGCATCTTCAACACCCCGCTGATGAACGCCGCGCCGCCGCAGGTGAAGGAGGCGCTCGCTGCCTCGGTGCCGTTCCCGAAGCGCCTCGGCAACGCCGAGGACTACGCCTCGCTGGCCCTGCAGATGATCACCAACCCCTACTTCAACGGCGAAGACGTCCGCCTCGACGGCGCCATCCGCATGGCGCCTCGCTAAGCCGCGCAACGATCCTTCTCCCCTTGCAGGAGAAGGTGGCCTGCGAAGCAGGTCGGATGAGGGGTCTCTCGGCATCGCCGGAGACCCCTTCTTCGTTCCGGGCGGAGAGGCCAGCGCGACCCTCATCCGTCGGCCTGCGGCCGACACCTTCTCCCGCAAGGGGAGACGGACGCCGGCTAATATCGCCGCCGCCGCGTCGGCCGGCTCGATCCGACCAGCCCGCCCAGGACGCCGCGGATGAGCTCCCGGCCGACCTGGCTGCCGATGGTGCGCAGCATCGACTTGGCGAAGGCCTCGCCCATGCTCTGGCGGTTCGAGGCCCGCGCCTGGGGCGCCGGCCGGCCCGAGGCCTCGTCGCCCGCCCAGGGGCCGCCGTGCGGCTTCGGCTGCGGCGCTTCCGGCTCGGGCTCGGCCTTCTTCTGCAGCATCTCGTAGGCGGACTCGCGGTCCACCGCCTGGTCGTAGACGCCGCGCACCGGGCTCGCCGCCATCACCGCCGCCCGCTCGGCCGGCTGCAGCGGGCCCAGCCGCGAGACCGGCGGCCGGATCAGGGTCTTCTGCACCACCGTCGGCGCGCCCTTCTCGTCCAGCACCGAGACCAGCGCCTCGCCCACGCCCAGCGCCTGGATCGCCTCGGCCGTGTCGAACGCCGGGTTGGTGCGGAAGCTCTCGGCCGCGGCCCGCAGGCCCTTCTGGTCGGCCGGGGTGTAGGCGCGCAGCGCATGCTGGACGCGGTTGCCTAGCTGGCCCAGCACCGTGTCGGGGATGTCCGCCGGGTTCTGGGTGACGAAATAGACCCCCACGCCCTTCGAGCGGATCAGGCGCACCACCTGCTCCACCTTCTCCAGCAGGGCCTTGGGCGCGTCGCGGAACAAGAGGTGCGCCTCGTCGAAGAAGAACGCCAGGCGCGGCTTCTCGGGATCCCCCACCTCAGGCAGCTCCTCGAACAGCTCGCTCATCAGCCACAGCAGGAAGGTGGCGTAGAGGCGCGGGCTGGCGATCAGCTTGTTGGCCGCGAGGATGTTGACGTAGCCCTTGCCCGACGCGTCGGTGCGCATGATGTCGGCGAGCGCCAGGGCCGGCTCGCCGAAAAGGTTGGTCCCGCCCTCGGTTTCCAGCACCAGCAGGTTCCGCTGGATGGTGGCGATGGTGGTGGGCGAGATGTTGCCGTACTTGGCCGACAGCTCCTTGGCGTTCTCCGACGCATAGCTCAGCGCCGCCTGCAGGTCCTTCAGGTCCAGCAGCAGCAGGCCTTCCTCGTCGGCGGCCTTGAAGACGACCATCAGGACGCCTTCCTGCACGTCGTTCAGCTCCAGCATCCGCGAGATCAGCAGCGGGCCCATCTCCGAGACCGTGGCGCGGATCGGGTGGCCCGCCTCGCCGAACAGGTCCCAGAACACCGTCGGCGCGGCGGCAGGCGTCAGCGTCAGGCCCATGCCCTGGGCGCGGGCCAGCATCTTCTCGTTCGGCGCGCCCACGGCGGCGATCCCGCACAGGTCGCCCTTCACGTCTGCGGCGAAGACCGGCACGCCGGCGTCCGACAGGCCCTGGGCCAGCACCTGCAGCGTCACCGTCTTGCCGGTGCCCGTCGCCCCCGCCACCAGGCCGTGGCGGTTGGCCCGGCTCAGCAGCAGCTGCTCCGGATGGTCCGAGAACCCGATCAGCACGCCGTTGTCGGCCATCGCTCACTCCTCCTGGCTTTCACGCCCATGACTAACACCGGTCTGGCATTGCTCAACGGCCCAGTGGCCACGGGTGACGGCGGCGGCGCGACGGCTTGGTGACGATTTGGCGACGATCCTTGCCGAAAAGCGCGTCGGTCAGGGCAAATCCGCTCCCAATCCTTCGGGAACCGGGGTAGAGCACGCCCGATTTGACGGCGGCGCCGACGCCGCCGACATTGCCGCCGAGCCTTCCCCCGAAAGCGCGCATGCCCACGTCCGCCGCCGATCCGGTCTCGCGAAACGCCCTGGTGATCCTGGCGACGATCGCGGCCGGGACCGTCCTCTACCTGCTCGCCGACATCCTGACGCCCCTGGCGCTGGCGCTGTTCCTGGCCGTGATGATCGACGGCTTCGCCCGCGTGCTGGAAGCGCGGGTGTCGTGGATCTCCAAGCGGTTCGCCACCCCCCTGGCCATCGTGCTGTCGGTGGCGATCTTCGGCGGCGCGGCCTTCTTCATCGCCGACAACGCCGCGTCGTTCGCCGGCCAGCTCGTGGCCTACACGCCGAAGCTGAACGGCCTGATCGCCCGGCTCGCCGGCCTCGTCGGCGTCGAGGCGCCGCCCTCGGTGACCCAGCTGTTCCAGCAGCTCAACCCCGCCAGCTACCTGGGCCAGATCGCCCGCGGCCTGCAGAGCTTCCTGTCCACCGCCGCCTTCGTGCTGGTCTATCTGGGCTTCATCCTGGCCTCGCGCCGGGGCTGGGAGCGCAAGGTCATCCACCTGTTCGCCCGCCGCGAGCAGCGCCAGGACGCCACCGCCGGCTTCCTGCGCATCCGCGACGGCGTCGAGCAGTACCTCTGGGTCCAGACCGTCACCGGCCTGATGATCGCCGTCGCCTCTTGGATCGCCATGGCGGTCGTCAGCCTCGACAACGCGCTCTTCTGGGCGATCCTGATCTTCTTCGCCTCCTACATCCCCGTCGTGGGCGGGGTCGTCGCCGTGGCCGCACCGCCGCTGTTCGCCCTCGTCCAGTTCGACACGCTCTGGCAGGCGATCGCCCTGTTCGTGGTGCTGCAGGCGATCACCACCTTCGTGGGCAACGTCATCCTGCCGCGCATGCAGGGCCAGAGCCTCAACATCGACCCCATCGTGCTGCTGCTGGCCCTGGCCTTCTGGAGCGTGATCTGGGGCCTGACGGGGGCCTTCCTGTCCACGCCGCTGACCACGGTCATGATGGTGATCCTGGCCCAGTTCACGGGCACCCGCTGGATCGCCGTCCTGCTGTCGGAAAACGGCGACCCGGGCGGGCTGAAGCCCCAGCACGTCGAGCCGCCTTCGGCCGAAGGCCCGGCCAGGCCTGCCCCCGCATCGAGCGCGGAACCGACCGCGAAACCTTCCCCCAAATCGGCCGCCAAACGCCGTTCACGAACTTGAGAGCTGGGACTTACGCCGTGACTGCCGCCTCCCTATCTAATGCTGGTCGGACGACACATTCGTCCGGCGGGTGCGTCCGTATCCCAACCCCACGGGCGCAGCGAGCACCCAGCGTTCCGTCGCTCCCCCACGACGGAAGCACGCGGCGCCGGACACTCTCCTCCGGCGCCGTTCTCGCGTCCGGCCCGTCCCCCCGCGGGCCGGCGTCTCCGGCCGAGGAGGCGGTTCGATGAGCCGCTCTCCCCGCGCCGGAACTGGGTTGGCCAAGGCCCTCCAGACCGAACTCAAGGACGACGCCGCGATCGCCGGCGTGAAGGCGTTCGCCAAGCAGGCCGCCGAGGACGCCCAGCCCGACGAACTGCCCGAGCTGAGCGGCGCCGACCTGGCCCGAAACCTCGCCGAGTTCTGGCGCTTCGCCGAGCGCCGCCGCGGACGGGGACCGCAGATCCGCATCGCGCCAACAGCCGGCGCCGAACTCGACCGGCTCGAGATCGTCCAGGACGACGCGCCGTTCCTGGTGGACAGCGTGATGGGCGAAATCGGCGACCAGGGCCTGTCAGTCCGGGCCATGTTCCACCCCATCGTCGACGTGCAGCGCGACCGTTCGGGCGTGCGCGGCGCGACCGGCGCCGAACGCCGGGAATCGATGATCCAGGTGTTCCTCGAGAACATCGGCCCCGACCGCGAGCGAGCGCTGGTCGAGGGCGTGAAGGCGACCCTGGCCGACGTCCGCGCGGCCGTCGAGGACTTCCCGGCGATGCTCGACCTGATGTCGCGCTCTGTCGCCGAGCTGGCCGCTTCGGGCAAGGCGCGCCCGGACGAGGTCGAATTCCTCAACTGGTTGCACGCCCAGCACTTCGTGTTCCTGGGCGCACGCGTCTACGAATATCCGCGCCTGAAGTCGGGTGAATACGCCGCCGAGGAGCCGGTCTATCAGGCCAAGGACGGCCTGGGCGTGCTCCGCGACCCCGAACGCACCGTGCTGCGGCGGGCCAACGAGCCGGCGGTGCTGATGAGCGCGGTCAAGGACCGCATCGTCCGCGACCCGGCCATCACCATCGCCAAGTCGAACGTGAAGAGCCGTGTCCATCGCCGCGGCTACATGGATTACGTGGGGATCAAACGTTACGGCGCGGACGGGCGGCCGAGCGGCGAGGTCCGCTTCGTGGGCCTGTTCACCGCCGAGGCCTACGACCAGCCGGCCAACGCCGTGCCGCTGATCCGCGAGAAGGTCGCCCGGGTGATGAAGCGCGCCGGCGCAGCGCCCGGCAGCTACAACGAGAAGCGCCTCAAGAACATCGTCGAGAACCACCCGCGCGACGAGCTCTTCCAGATCAGCGAGGACGAGCTGCTGGGGATGGCGGTGGGCATCCTTCACCTGTCGGACCGGCCGCGGGTGAAGCTGTTCGAGCGCCGCGACCCGTTCGACCGGTTCGCCTCGGTCCTGCTGTTCGTGCCGCGCGACCGCTACGATTCCGACCTGCGCAAGCGGGCCGGCGAGCTGCTCACCGCGGCCTATGGCGGACGCCTGTCGGCCTACTACCCCAGCTTCAACGACACGCCGCTGGCCCGCGTCCACTTCATCATCGGCTTCACGCCGGGCCGCCATCTGGTCCCCGACCTCCGCAAGGTCGAGGCCGAGATCGCGGAGGCCGCGCGCACCTGGGAAGACCGCTTCGACGCCGGGGTGCGCGGCAGCGGGCGCGATCCCGACGCCGTCGCCGCCACGGTGGTCCGCTACCGCGACGCCTTCCCGGCCGGCTACCGCGACCGCTTCGACGCCGCCGAGGCCCTGGCCGACGTGGCCGAGATCGAGGGCTTCGGCGAAGGCCAGGCCGTGGCCGCCCGCGCCTATCGCACCGAGGCCGACGGCCCGCTGTCGTTCCGCTTCAAGCTGTACCGCAAGGGCGAGCCCGCGCCGCTGGCCGACGTCCTGCCCATCCTCGAGAACATGGGCCTGAAGGCCATGGCCGAGGCGGGCTTCCAGGTTTCGCCCGAGGGCCAGACGCCGGTGTGGATCCACGATTTCGAGATCGAGGACCCGCGCGGCGGCGACCTGGTCTTCGCCGAGATCAAGGAGGCGTTCGAGGACGCCGTGGTCGCGGTCTGGACCGGCCGCACCGAGAACGACGGCTTCAACCGCCTGGTGATGGAGCTCTCCATCCCCTGGCGCGACGCCGCGCTTGTCCGGGCCCTGGGCCGCTACAGGCAGCAATCCGGCCTCGACCCGTCGCAGCGCGTGCAGGAGCAGGCGCTGTCGAACCATCCAGGCGTCACCCGCCTGATCCTCGACCTCTTCCGCATCAAGTTCGACCCGGCCATCTCGGCCGAGCTCGACGCCCGCCAGGAACAGGCCGCTGCGGTGATGGCCGAGATCGTCGAGGCGCTGCAGCTGGTCGAGAGCCTGGACGACGACCGCGTCCTGCGCCGCCTGGCTCTCCTGGTCGGCGCGGTGCAACGCACCAACTTCTACCAACGCGCCGCCGACGGTTCGGTGAAGCCCTACATCTCGTTCAAGGTGGCTTCGGGCCAGCTGGCCGACCTGCCGGCGCCCAAGCCCTTCCGCGAGATCTTCGTCTGGTCGACCCAGGTCGAGGGTGTCCACCTGCGCTTCGGACCGGTCGCCCGCGGCGGCCTGCGCTGGTCCGACCGGCGCGACGACTTCCGCACCGAGGTGCTGGGCCTGGTGAAGGCGCAGCAGGTCAAGAACGCGGTGATCGTGCCCGTGGGCTCCAAGGGCGGCTTCTATCCGAAGCAGCTCCCCAAGGGTTCGCCCGACGCCGTCCGCGCCGAGGCCATCGCCGCCTACAAGACCTTCCTGTCGGGCCTGCTCGACATCACCGACAACCTGGACGCCGCCGGCAAGGTCGTGCGCCCGCAGAGCGTGGTGGCCCACGACGGCGACGACCCCTACCTCGTCGTCGCCGCCGACAAGGGCACGGCGACGTTCTCCGACATCGCCAACGGCGTGGCCGAATCCTACGGCTTCTGGCTGGGCGACGCCTTCGCGTCGGGCGGTTCGGTCGGCTACGACCACAAGGTCATGGGCATCACCGCCCGCGGCGCCTGGGAGGCGGTGAAGCGCCACTTCCGCGAGATGGGCAAGGACATCCAGTCCGAACCCTTCACTGTCGTCGGTTGCGGCGACATGTCGGGCGACGTGTTCGGCAACGGCATGCTGCTCTCGCGGCAGATCCGCCTGCAGGCGGCCTTCGACCACCGCGACATCTTCCTCGACCCCGATCCCGACCCGGCCAAGAGCTACGCCGAGCGCGAGCGCATGTTCGCCCTGCCCCGCTCGTCCTGGCAGGACTACGACAAGAAGAAGATCAGCAAGGGCGGCGGGGTCTTCTCCCGCTCCCTGAAGTCGATCCCGCTCACGGCCGAGGTGCGTAGGCTCCTGGGCACGGAGGCCGAGGCCCTGTCGCCGGCCGAGGTGATCCACCTGATCCTGAAGACGCCGGCCGAACTGCTCTACCTCGGCGGCATCGGCACCTATGTGAAGGCCAAGCACGAGACCAACCTGGAGGTCGGCGACAAGGCCAACGACGCCGTGCGCGTCAACGGCTCCGAGCTCCGGGTGAAGGTCGTGGGCGAGGGCGCCAACCTCGGCCTCACCCAGGCCGGCCGCATCGAGTTCGCGGCCCACGGCGGCCGGGTCGAGACCGACGCCATCGACAACTCCGCCGGCGTGGACAGCTCGGACCACGAGGTGAACATCAAGATCACCACCGGCATCCTGGAGCGCCAGGGCAAGCTGACGCGCGCCCAGCGCAACAAGCTGCTGCCGACCATGACCGACGACGTGGCCCGCCACGTCCTGGTCCACAACTACGACCAGACGCTGGCCCTCTCGCTCCTGGAGATGGACACCGTCGGCGAGCTGGACCCGCATGCGCGGTTCATGAGCGAGCTGGAGCACGCCGGGCGCCTGGACCGCACCGTCGAGGGCCTGCCCGACGCGATCGAGATCGCCGAGCGGCTGAAGTCCGGCCGCGGCCTGCTGCGGCCCGAACTGGCCGTGCTGTTGGCCTACGGCAAGCTCGAGCTGAAGCGCGACATCGTCGCCACCCACGCGCCGGACGACCCGTTCTTCGAGACCCGCCTGGAGGCCTACTTCCCGAAGGGCCTGCGCAAGTACAAGGAGGCCATCCAGAGCCACCGGCTGCGCCGCGAGATCATCGCCACGGTCATCGCCAACGACATGATCAACCGCTGCGGGCCCAGCTTCCCGTCGCGGACCATGACCTCGGCCGGCTGCGACGTGGTCGCGCTCACCGCCGGCTACGAGGCCGCCAAACAGGCGCTCGACTTCGAGAAGCTGTGGGCCGACATCGAGGCGCTGGACCTCAAGATCCCCGCCTCGGGCCAGATGGCGCTGTTCCGCCGCCTGGTCGCGGGCCTGCGCGGCGCCACCTTCTGGCTGGCGCGCCGCGCGGGTCGCGAAGGCCTGAGCGTCGCCGAGCTGACGGCCCGCTACGCCCCGGGCTTCAAGAGCCTGCACGGCCTCCTGCCCGAGATCCTCTCCAAGGCCGAGCGCGCCGGCGTCGACGCCCAGATCGCGCGCCTCACCGAGGCCGGCGCCCCGGCCGCCATGGCCCAGGCCGCCGCGGTGCTGGGCCCGCTGACCAACGCCGCCGACCTGGTCGACCTGGCCGAGGCGTCGAGCTGGCCCCTGCCCAACGTGGCGAGGCTTTACTACGCGGTCGGCGCCGCCTTCGCGTTCGACCGCCTGCGGGCGGCGGCAGGCGAGTTCCGGGCCGGCGACATCTTCGAGCGGACGGCGCTGCGCCGTCTCATCGAGGACCTGCTGGCCGAGCAGACCCAGCTCACCCGCGCGATCATGGCCTTCACCGGCGGCGCGCAGGCGGGCGGCGACGACGTCTCGGCCCGTCAGGCGGTCTCGGCCTGGGTGGCGCTGCGGCCCGACCAGGCCCGGGCGGCCACCCGCACGGTCGACGAGATCGAGGCCGGCGGCGGCGCCTGGAGCTTCGCCAAGCTCACCATCGCCAACGCCGCCCTGCGCGAGCTGGCGGCCGAGGCGGCGAGCGGACGGAAGCGGCGGGCCTCGTAGGGGAAGCCCGGTTCCACCTCCGCCGCCTGGATGACGCCCGCCTTGGGATGCGGCGTCGCGAGAGGGCCGGTCGGGGAAAGTCGGCCGGTCGGCGGCGGAGGCGGGTCCCCCGCCCTGGTTGGGATCGGCGGGCGGGGAATGGCTTCGGCCCCCGGAAGCTGCCGCATCCGCGCCGCCACGGCGCGCCGCGTGCGACGAACAGCGCCGATCCGTCGACGGCGGCAGGAATTCGGGTGGGTCGCCCTTTTCGAACGGCGCTTGCAGCCCCGCGTTGTCCGGCCGACAGAGTTGGGCAATGACCGTCGGCCCACGCCGCCGCCGCTAGACCATCCGCGCCCGCTGGGCCCGCGCCACGGCGTCCGTGCGGTTCGCCGCGCCCAGCCAGCTGGTCAGCCGGGCCACATGGATCTTCACCGTCGCCGGCGAGATCCCCAGCCTGCGGGCGATCTCCTTGTTCGTCAGGCCCTGCGCCAGCAGCTCCAGCGTCTCGCGCTGGCGCGCCGGCAGGAGCGCGGCCTCCATCGCCTGCAGGTCGGGAACCGCCGCGCGGATCGCCTCGATCAGGGCCTCAGGCTCGGCGTTCTTCGACAGGATCTCCGCCACCTCACAGGCGCGCACCTGGTCCAGCAGCGCCGGGTCGGTCAGGCCCGTCAGCACCAGCAGCCGCGCCTCCGGCGCCCGCGCGCGCAGTCCCATCAGGCCGTCGACGGGGTCGGCGCCCGGCATGCCCAGGTCGACGAGGCAGAAGTCCGGACTCTTCTCGGCCAGCGCCCACGCGGTCGGATAGTCCCCCGCCTCGTCCAGCACGAGCTTGGGCCAGCGGTCGCGCATCGCGCCGGCCACGGCCTCGCGCATCAGCGGGTGGTCGTCGCAGATCAGGCCGCGCATTTCACCTCGTCCGCCGCCTCGGCCCGCGCCAGCCGGATGTAGAACGCCGCGCCGCGCGTGAGCCCGCTCCGCACGCCGCAGGTCCCCGACATCAGCTCGACCAGCCCCCGCGTGGAGGCCAGGCCCAGCCCGAAGCCGCCGGCCGCGCCCACCCGCGCGCCTTGCTCGAACGGGCTGAAGATTCGCGTCTCGTCGCCCGGCGACAGGCCGCGCCCGTCGTCCACGACCCAGATGGTCACGGCGTCCCGGCGTGCGCGCGCGCCCATCATCACGCGCCGTCCGCCCGAATGCCGGATGGCGTTGGCCACCAGGTTCTCGACGGCGCGCGCCAGCAGCAGCGGGTCGGCGTGGAGCGCGACCGAGCCACCGGCCGTGGTGATCCGCATCCCCGCCTCGGCCGCCGCGGCTCCTTGGGTCAGCAGCACCCGCTCGAACAGCTCTGCCGCGGGCAAGGTCGCCATGTCGGGCCGCACGGCGCCGCCCTCCAGCTTCAGGTGGTCCAGCATCGCGGCGACCAGCCCGCGCGCCGCCGTCAGCGCCCGCCGCAGGCCGCCCAGCGACGGCGCCTGCTCGGCCGCGCGGCCCCCTGGCTTCACCCGGTCGAGGAAGAGCGCGGCCGCGTGCAGCGGCTGCTGCAGGTCGTGGGAGGCCGCGCGGATGAACTGGGTCTTGGCGTCCCGCTCGCGCTCGAGGTCGACCAGGGCGGCGGCCAGTTCCATGCGCGCCGCGTCCGCCGCCGCCTGCGCCGCGGTCGCCTTCACCACCGCCTGGCGGACGAAGCGCCGGATCGCCACCAGCGTCGCTCCGAACAGCAGCAGGAAGACCGCGAGCGGGATGAAGAAGGGCGGCCGGGCGACCGCGAGCCAGGCGACCAGCGATCCCAGGACCAGCACGACGGCGCTCCGCAGCACCTGCGTCGCCTCGGTGGCCGCCGCGAACTGGATGATCAGGAACCACGCATAGAGCACCAGCAGGAGCGCGCGCAGCTCGGGTTCCGCCACCGGCAGGAACACCCACACGCTCGCTGCGGTGGCGACGTTGGCCAGCGTCATCCCCGCCTTCGCGCCCGGAATCCAATGCGCCAGGATCGCCGCGTCCGTGGGCGGCCGCGCCGCGAACCGGACCCAGGCGGCGAGCCAGGCCGCCAGCAGCAGGCCGACCGCGCCCAGCCACAGGCCGAAGCGCGCCGGCTCGGCCCGGCCGGCGAACTCGAACGCCGCGAACGCCGTCCCGACAGACAGCGCGACCCAGGCCGCGATGCTGCCCTTCAACTCGGTCCGCGTCTCGTTGACGAGGATCTGGTCGCGATACGCCGCGTCCACTCGAACGCCTCCCCCACGGCCCGACGATCCCGGCGCGGACTTTCCCTGTCAAGCGAAGCGGTTAGGTCGGGTTCCTGACGCGGGGCCGCCGCCGGGTAGCCCATCCGGTCTAATGGGCCGCCGCCATTGGCCGACCTACGATCGGGCTCCGAGGCTCGGAGGGGGCGCGTCTTCCTCCTGGCCCAAGTGCAAGTCGGGCGCGCGACGCCCGCATGATGTGGGGGTATCTCATGAAGTTCGTTCTCGCCCTGGCCGGCGCCCTGTCGCTGGCCACCGCGGCGCACGCCGTCACCTACGACGCGTTCGACAGTTTCGACGGCACGCAAGGCGCCGGCGGCTTCGTCTATCTGAAGCTGCCGGTGGTCCAGGGCGGCATGGCGACCCAGCTCTCGACCTCGTCGTCCTGCGTCGTCACCGCCGATTCCTGCCTGCAGGACGGGGCTAACCTGCCGGGCGTCTACAAGTCGGACACCACCTTCACCGAGGGCACCTACACCGTCCCGGACGACCGCCTCCTGGCCCATCCCGGCGCGGTGAATCCCCTGGCGATCCTGTTCGTGGCGCCCGAGGCCGGCGCCTTCGACTTCACGCTCAGCGTCAATATCCTCGACAGCGCGCCCTCCGGCGTCTTCCTGCAGTTCCTGACCAACGCCGGCGGCTCCACCGCGGTGACGCCGATCGGCGCGCTCAACGCCCAGAACCTGGCCGTGACCCGCACCGGTACGATCAACCTGGCGCAGGGCGAGATCTTCGGCTTCATCCTGGGCCACGGCGGCAGTTACTCGAACGACTCGGTCGGCGTGAACTTCACCCTGGAGAACGGCGGGGTTCCCGAGCCCGCCGCCTGGGCGCTGATGATCCTGGGCTTCGGGGGCGCGGGCGCCATGCTCCGCCGCCGCGCCGCCGGACTGGCGACCTGACGCTCACCGGCCGGCCGGGCGCGGACTCACCCCGCGCCGGCCGGCTGGAACAGCTCCACCACATTGCCCGACGGGTCCTCGGCCAGGATCTGCTGGCCGCCGGGGCCCTTCAGGATCTCGTTGCGGAACGCCACGCCACGGCCCCGCAGCCGTGCCACCTCGGCGGCGATGTCGTCGACGATCACCTGGAAGCGGTTCCAGCCGCCTGGCTCGGGCTGGCGGCCGTCCGGCATCGGCCGGCCCGCCGAACTGGTCCGCCCGCTCAGCAGCAGCCGCAGCGGCCCCTTCTGCACCGAGGCGAAGGCCGGCGCGGCGCTCATCTGCACCTCGAACCCGAAGTTGCCGACGTACCAGTCCACCGAGGCCTGCACGTCGCCGACCATGTACCGCACGTTCACGACGCTCTCGCTCATAGGATTCCTCCTTGGGGGTCAGGGTTGCAGCGTCCGCCGCAGCAGGTTGGTCAGCGCCGCCAGGGTCGCGTCCCGGTCGGCGCCGGCCGCCACCGCCCGTGGCGCCTCGTCGATCGCGGCGAACAGCAGCCGCGCCGTGGACTCGGGATCGACCGGCCCGAAGGCCTCTGCCTCCTGCCCGGCGCGGATCATCGCCGACAGCCGCGTCACGGCGTTGTCGGCCATGCCGCGGCGCTCGGTGAAATCGGAATGGAACAGCGCCTGGCCGATCCCCTGGCGCGCGCTGGCGAAGTCGATGTAGGCCGCCGCCAGCTGGTCCAGCAGCCGCGGCCAGTCCACCGGCCCCTCCACCTCCGTCGGCAGCGGGTGGGCGCGGTCGAACGCCGACACCAGCCGCTGGCGCACGGTTTCCAGAAGGTCGTCCCAGGTGGGGAAGTAGAGGAAGAAGGTGCCCTTCGCGACGCCGGCCTCGCGGACCACGTCCTCCACCCGCACGCGCGGGCCATGGGCCTGCAGCAGCCGCTCGGCCGCCTCCACGATCTCCAGCTTGCGCTGCTCGGGCGGCAACCGCCGTCGCACGGGCTTGCCCATCGGCAGCTCCTAATGACCGATAGTCATTAACTACTGACCACCGGTCAGTGTCAAGACCGGGCCTTCTCCCCTTGCGGGAGAAGGACGGTCGGCGACCGCGCTACCCCGCGTTCAGCCCCAGCCGGGCCAGGACCGCTTTCACGTACGTCGGCCCCACCGCCACGTTCACGCCGTCGCGCAGGACCAGCGAGATGAGGCCCTTGCCCAGGCGCTGGACCTCCTGCACCCGGGCCAGGTTCACGAAGGCCGAGCGGTGGACGCGGGTCAGCATCTCGGCGTCCAGCATCTCCTCCAGCGCCGTCATGGTCAGGCGGTGGATGTGGCTGCGGGTGGGCGTGTGCAAGAGGACGTAGTCCCGCGCCGCCTCGATCCAGTCCAGCTCGGCGGCCGACACGCGTACGTGGCCGTTGCGGCCCGACACCCAGAACGACACCGCCTCGGGCGGCGGCGGGGCGACGTCCACCGGCGCGGCCTCGCGGATCGCCCGGCGCCGGCGCGCCCGCTCCACCGCCTGGCGCAGGCGGTCGAACCGCACGGGCTTCAGCAGGTAGTCGGCGGCCTCCACGTCGAAGGCGTCCGCGGCGTACATCTCGAAGGCGGTGACGAAGACGATCTCGGGCCGCGCCTCGGCGGACAGCGCACCCGCCACCGACAGGCCGCTGAGCTCGGGCATCTGGATGTCGAGCATCACCAGGTCGGGCCGCAGCGCCTCGATCCGCTCCAGCGCCTCGCGGCCGTTGCGCGCCACACCCGCCACCTCGGCGCCGGCGATCTGCTCGAACAGCGCCTGCAGCCGCTCCAGCGCGGCCGGCTCGTCGTCCACCAGCAGTACGCGCATGTCAGGCCGCCCGCGCCTTCCGCGCCGAGAGGCTCTGGATCAGCGGCAGGCGCACCAGCGCCAGGAAGCCGCGCTCGCGCGCCGTGGTCTGCAGGGCGCCGCGCGGGCCGTACAGCACCTCCAGCCGCTGGCGGATGTTGGTCAGGCCCACGCCCGCGCCCTTGGCCGGCTCGCCTTTGCGCTCGGCGTCGTCCTCGACCAGCACCACCAGGTCGTCGCCGTCGCGGGCGACCTCCAGGCGGATCGTCACCGCGCCCGACGAGCGCGACACCCCATGCTTGATGGCGTTCTCGATCAGCGGCTGCAGGATGAAGCTCGGGACCACCGCCGTGCGCAAGTCGTCCGGGCACGAGAAATCCACGCCGAGCCGGTCGCGGAACCGCACGCTCTCGATCTCGAGATAGGCCTGGATGGTGGCCAGCTCGTCCTCCAGCGGGATCAGGCCCTCGGGGTCGGCCGCCAGGGTCACGCGCAGGAAGCCGGCCAGCTTCTCCAGCATCGATTCCGCCTCGTCGTTGCGCTTGGTGATCACGGCCGAGGAGACGGCGTTCAGCGTGTTGAACAGGAAGTGCGGGTTGAGCTGATAGCGCAGCGCCGCCAGCCGCGCGGCGGTGGCCTGGTTCTCGGCCTCGGCCGCCCGGGTCCGGGCGTCGGCCAGCTGCCGCTCGTGCTCCACCAGCGCACGGCTGGCGTGGACCATCATGTAGAGCGCGCCCACCAGGGCGAACATCCAGCCGTAGGCCAGCAGGTTGCTCACCAGCCGCACGGCCAGCTTCGAACCCGTCGGGGCCACGAACGCCGGGTCGACCAGGCTCCGCAACCAGCCGCCGAGGAAGACGTCCGCCGCCGCCACGACCGCGCCCGCGACGAGCGAGGCCAGGGTCAGGCCGGCGTAGCGCACCGCCGCGCTGCGCGCCCGCAGCCGGGTCATCACCAGGTAGATCGCCGGCGACAGCGCCAGGCCGGTGACGGAGAGCAAGGTGAGGCTGACCACCGTCGTGGCCTTCAGGTCCCCGCCGACCAGGCGCGGCACGAGGTTGAAGCCGACGTCCATGCCCCACACCGCGAGCGTGAGCCACACGGCCTGGCGCAGGAGCCGGCGATCGGCGTCGGGGGCGTTCGAAGACTGCATTGCTTCGATCATAACCCAGCGGATGCGCCCGCACGCCAGCGTTCGTCGCAGGGCGGGCCGGTCTGGTCGATCCGTTCGGCCGCCGAAGTCCGCCGTTCGTCGCGGCGAAACCCGCCTTGGGCGCTTCGGCGCAGACGGCCGCCGCCGGCGTCTATCCCCGCCTGACGCGCCGCCCGCCCGCCGCCAGCTTTCGCGCGATCCCAAGAAACTGACGGAGTTCGAGCAAAGTGCGTAAGCGTCTTTCCCTGGCGGCCCTGGCGGGCGCGGCCTTCATGTCCACCACCGCCCAGGCCGGTACGATCTTCGCCCAGGACTTCTCCGGCGGCATCACGGCCCGCGAGACCCTCGGCGGCGACTTCACCGTTGGGGGCGGCCAGGTCGGCCACACCGATGGCGGCTACGGCAATTTCGAATACTCGTACTACCAGCTGTCGCTGGACCTCACCGACTGGATCGACGCCCAGCTGGCCTTCGACTACAGCATCTTCTCCGAGGCCTTCTACGATGGCTTCAACGTCCTGGCCTCGACCGACGGGGCCTTCACGCCCGCCAATCTGATCACCCCGGTCTCGACGGGGTTCTACGGCCCGATGATCAACAACCTGCCGAACCTCGGCCGCGTCGCCGTCTCGGGCCAGAGCAGCGGCTCGGCGCTGTTCGACCTGACCTCCTTCGCCGGCGGCGTGGTCGACCTGCGCTTCCAGTTCCAGTCGGACTACTCGAACTTCGCGCGCGGCGTGTTGATCGACAACCTCGCGGTCACGGGAACGCCCGAACCCAGCGCCGTCCCCGAGCCGGCCGCCTGGGCCCTGATGATCCTGGGCTTCGGCGCGGCGGGGACCATGCTGCGGCGGCGGCGGGCGATCGCGCTCTAGCTCCCCAGCCGGAACGGCACCGTGCGGCGCTCGTGCTTGGGCACGCTGAGCCGCCGGTCCACCGGCGGGAAGGCCCGTTGCGCGCAGTCGTCGCGCTCGCAGATCCGGCAGCTCACCCCGATGGGCGCGGCCGGCCCCTTCAGGTCCAGCCCCTCGGAATAGACCAGCTCGTGGGCGTGGGCGATCTCGCAGCCGAAGCCCAGGACGTAGCGCCGGTCGGGCGCCAGGTAGCTCTCCGAGCGCTTCACTACCGCCCGCGCCACGCACAGGTAGCGCTCGCCGTCGGGCATGGACGCCACCTGCACCAGGAACCGGTCGGGCGAGGCCACCGCGTCGTGCACGTTCCACAGCGGGCACGCACCGCCGAACCGCGCGAACCGGAAGCGCGTGGCGCTGTGGCGCTTGGTGATGTTGCCCGCATAGTCCAACCGCACGAAGTAGAAGGGCACGCCCCGGTGCCCCGGCCGCTGCAGGGTCGAGAGCCGGTGGCACACCTGCTCCAGGCTGGCCCCGAAGTGCGCCGCCAGCTGCTCCACGTCGTGGCGATGCTCGCGCGCCGCCGCGGCGAAGCGGCGATAGGGCGTCAGCAGCGCGCCCGCCGCATAGTTGCCCAGGCCGATCCGGCAGACGTCCACGGCCTCCGCGCTCTTGAACCGCGCCTCCTCCAGCTCGGCCTCGATCACGTCCGACAGGTTGGCCACCGCCACGTGGAAAGCCATCTGGAACGCCCGCGTCGCGGCCGGCTGCGAGGCGTTCAGCCACAGCTCGTGCGCCGCCGGGTCGTACCGGCGCATGACATCGCCCAGGGGCGCATAGCGCACGCGCACGCCCAGCCGCTCGCGCAGGTACATCTCCAGCAACATGTCGGCCGAGGCCGGGGCGTCCAGGCCGATCTCCTGGGCCAGATCCTCGGCGGCACGGTCCAGGGCGTCGATGTAGTTGTCCTTGAAGTGGAAGAAGTCGCGGACTTCCTCGTAGGGCAGCAGCGAGCTGGCCGACATCGCCTCGTCCAGGGCCACCGCCTCCTCGGTCAGCTTCAGCCGCTCGGCCAGACGGTGGTTGGCCCTGTGCAGGTCCAGGAAGCGCCGCGCCAGGCCCGGCGACTGCTGGGCCACCTGGCGCAGCTCGCTGAGCGGAATCGGCGGCGCCTCGCCCCCGCTCTCGGCCACCGCCTCGCGCAGGTCGAACAGGAGGCGCTGGTCGTCGTCGGCCTCGAAGGTCTCGGCCGGCACGCCGAACGTCTCGATCAGCCCCATCAGCACCCGGTCGGTCACCGGCCGCTGGTTCGCCTCGATCTGCGAAAGGTAGCTGACCGAGATACCCAGCTTTCGGGCGCACGCCTCCAGCCGCCAGCCGTTCCGCGCTCGCAGCGAGCGCACCTTCGGCCCGACGAAAAGCTTGTAGCGCATTTTACAATTTCACAAATGCGGCGCCCGCGAAGGCCAACTCTTCGCACGATGTCATTTGAGCCGCGAGGGAAAATAGCGCCAATTCCCCGCCGAGTGTTCCGGAGCGTCACCCCGCAGGCCCCGTGCAACTTCACTGGCTTGTGTGGTCCCCGGTCTCCAACGGGATGGAAGACATGACCAGCATTGGCATCACCAGAGAGAACATCCACCACCTGCCGCGCCTCGGCATGTCGGGCGCCATGCGCCTGTTCGGCCTGACGGCGCGCGCCCTGCGCTTCTACGAGGAGAAAGGGCTGGTCGAGGCGCGCCGCGACCGCCTGAACGCCCGCTACTACGACCCCGTCGCCCGCGGCCGCCTGGAATGGATCGCCCGCCTGCGCAAGGCCGGAGTCTCGCTGCCCGACATCGAGGACGTGCTGGGCGCCGATGAGGACGGCAAGGGCCGCGAATGCGCGCTCCGCAAGCTGGAGCGCCGCCGCGAAGCCCTGCAGGCCGAGCTGAACCAGCTCGACGAAGTCCTCACGGAAATCCAGACCCCCCGCACCGACGGCGCCGCCCGCCGCCTGGGTCGCCCAGGCTGACGCGACCTTTCTCCCCCTGCGGGAGGAAGGCGCCCTGCGGAGCAGGTCGGATGAAGGGTTGCACCGGCCCCTCCCACTGAACGACGAAGGGGTCGCCGGCGAGCGCCGCGCGACCCCTCATCCGTCGGCCTTTGGCCGACACCTTCTCCCGCAAGGGGAGAAGGGATCTAGTGCCGGAACACCCGCACGCCGGTGAACACCATCGCCAGGCCGCGTTCGTCGGCGGCGGCGATGACGTCCTTGTCGCCGATGGAGCCGCCCGGCTGGATCACCGCGGTGCAGCCCGCGTCCGCCGCCTGGATCAGGCCGTCCGGGAACGGGAAGAACGCCTCCGACGCGCAGGCCGAGCCCTTCAGGTCCAGCCCGAAATCGGCCGCCCTGAGCGCCGCGATCCGCGCCGAGTCCTTGCGGTTCATCTGCCCCGCGCCGACGCCCAGCGTCTGGCCGCCCCGCGCATAGACGATGGCGTTCGACTTCACGTGCTTGGCGATGGTGAAGGCGAACAGCATGTCGCGCACCTCCTCGTCGGTCGGCGCGCGCTTCGTCACCACCTTCAGGTCGGCGGGCGTCAGGCGCGCCGTATCGCGGCCCTGAACCAGGAAGCCGCCGCTCACCGACTTGAACGTCTCGCCCGCCGCGTGCGGATCGGGCAGGCCGCCGGTGACCAGCAGGCGCACGTTCTTCTTCTTGCGGAACAGCTCGACCGCATCGTCGTCGGCCTCGGGGGCGATCACCACCTCGGTGAAGATGTCCAGCACCTTCGCCGCCGTGGCCGCGTCCAGCCGCCCGTTCAGCGCCACGATGCCGCCGAACGCGCTGGTCGGATCGCAGGCCAGCGCCCGCTCGTAGGCCTCCAGCATCGAGCCGCCGGTCGCCACGCCGCACGGGTTGGCGTGCTTGATGATCGCGCAGGCCGGGCCCTTCGCCGGGTCGAACTCGGCGATCAGCTCGAACGCGGCGTCGGTGTCGTTGATGTTGTTGTAGCTGAGCTCCTTCCCCTGGAGCTGCCTGGCCGTCGCCACCCCGATCCGCGGGCTGGGGAAGCGGTAGAAGGCGGCCGCCTGGTGTGGGTTCTCGCCGTAGCGCATGGTCTGCGCCAGCTCGCCCGCGATCGCCTTGCGGGCCGGGGCCGCGTCGCCCAACTGCTGTGCGAACCAGGCCGAGATCGCCGCGTCGTAGCCCGCCGTGCGCGCATAGGCCCGCGCCGCCAGCGTCTTGCGCAGGGACAGCGACGTCGCGCCGCCCTCGGCCAGCTCGGCCAGCACGTCGTCCATGTCGGCCGGCCCGGTGCAGATGGCGACATAGCCGTGGTTCTTGGCCGCCGAGCGGATCATCGCCGGGCCGCCGATGTCGATGTTCTCGACGCAGGTGTCGTAGTCGCCGCCGGCCGCCACCGTCTGCTCGAACGGGTAGAGGTTCACGTAGACCAGGTCGATCGCGCCGATCCCGTGTTCGTCCATGGCCGCCTTGTGGGCCGGCGCGTCGCGCACGCCCAGCAGGCCGCCGTGCACCACCGGGTGCAGGGTCTTCACGCGGCCGTCCATCATCTCGGGGAAGCCGGTGAGGTCGGAAACGTCCTTCACCGCCAGGCCGGCGTCGGCGATGGCCTTGCGGGTGCCGCCGGTCGAGACCAGCTCGACGCCCAGGGCGGCCAGCTTCTGCGCGGCCTCGATCAGGCCGGTCTTGTCGGACACTGAGATCAGGGCGCGGCGGACCACGATCTTGTCGGGAGCGGGGGGGAAATCGGGCGCTGCGGGCACGGCATTCTCCTTCGAAGTCACAAGGGAAATGCCCAGGCGCGCGGCGATGTCGTCCGCGCTCCCCGGTGGTCACCCACCACTAGCGCCAGTCACGCGAACGGCGCCGGACTACGCCTGCTGCCGCGGACCGTCAATCTGCTGTCGCGCCGGCGCGAGCTTCCACCGCACCCGGGCGCCGGAGTCCGCCCGCCGCTGGCCCTTCAGGACGAGCTGCAGCCCGCGCCCGCCCGGCATCGGCTCGATGGCGATCTCCAGGGTGTCGTTGCGCAGGATCCAGCCCTCGTGCGCGCCCGCCGGCCGTAGCAGCACCGACTTGCGGTCCTGCGACACCAGCGCCTGCACGCCATGGTGCAGCGGGAAGCGCAGCGCATAGGCCACGAAATGGCGGCCGTCCGGGCCCTGGGCCCGGGCCGTGGGCGTCAGCCGGTCCTCGCCGCGCAGCTCGCCGGCCGCCAGGTCGAGGTAGAGCCGGCGCTGGTGCATCAGGCCGTGGCGCTTCATCCAGCCGTGGTGCGCCAGGTCCAGCCAGACCGCCCCCGGCGCCTCGTGCCGCTGGACATCGACCGCCGCGCCCGGCGCCGCCAGCCGCGCGCCCAGCACCGCCGCCGGCATGCCGCTCAGCAGCGGGATCGAGGCGTCCTCGCCCACCTCCACCGTCGAGGCGGCGTCCAGGCCGCGGCCGTAGCCCGGGTCGATCAGCCGGCGGCCGCCCACCAGCACCTGGATCGCCAGCGGCTGGTCGCAGGCCCGCTCGCCCCACGCCCCCGCGGCCGGCGGGCCCACGTCGGCCAGCACCTGCACCGTCCGCGCCTCCATCCGCTGGACGCCGCCCAGTTCGGGGGGCATGGCGCGGTCGCCGGCCTCATCCTGCGCCCGGGCCGCCGCCACGTACGACGCCGACGTGGGTCCGCCGCCCTGGAACGCCGCCAGCGCGCCGTCCTCCAGGGTGAAGAACCGCACCGCCGCCGCCAGCCGGTCGATGGCCCGCTGCACCGGCTCGGGCGCGGCCATCCCGCGCTGGACCAGCGCCTCGTCGAGCGTCTGCAGATCGAACAGCAGCTCCAGCGCCAGGTCGGCCCGACGCGAGGCGTGGCCGCCGTCGGGGCTCACCGTCGCCTCCAGCGCCCGGCCCAGCTTCGCCAGCGCCCGGTCCAGCAGCCGCCGCCCCGCCGGCCCCCGCAGCGACGCGCCCGCCACCGCCGCGCACGCCGCCCGCTCGGCGGCGGTCGCCACGCTGCCCGGCGCCAGCAGGTCTCGCGCCTGCCGCGCCAGGTCGCCGGCGATCTTCGCGGTCTCGGCCTCGGACGCTCGCGCCGCCAGGAGCGGCCCCGCGCAGGCCAGGTTGAACACCCGGCGCGCCATGATCTCGGGCGCCCAGGAGAACGCGTTCCACTTGCCGAACACGCGCCGCCAATCCAGCACCAGCCGCAGCGCCTCGGCCGCCCCGTCCGGCCCCGCCGCGATCAGCCCCGGCATCCATTCGAACCGGTGCAGCGCCTCGGCGAAGGCCCGCGTGGGGCTGGGCTGGTCCCAGGGATCGCCTCGGACGCCCACCGCCAGCGTCGCCCCGCGCAGCACGAAGCCGCCCGCCAGGATCGCGCGGCCCAGCTCGGCGTCGGCCGGGCGGAAGTCCTTGGGCTGCCAGCCGAAGCCGTTCGGCCGCGGGTGCGACGAGAGCCAACGGTTCAGCGGCGCGCTGCGCCATTCCTCGGCCAGGATGCGGCCCGCGCCCACGGCCAGAGCCCGCGCCACATGGCGTCCGGGCAGGGCTGGCGCGCGGACCCCGGCCAAGGGGCCGTCAGCCCCTCAGGGCGGCGATGTTGGCGGCGTAACGCTCCGCCCCGCCGCGGAAGACGGCGGTTCCGGCCACCAGGGCGGTGGCCCCCGCGGCGATGCACAGCGGCGCGGTCTCGGGCGTGACCCCGCCGTCCACCTCGAGCGGGATGTCCCGGCCCTCGGCGTCGATCATCTTCCGCAGCGCCTCGATCTTCTTCAGCTGCGAGTGCATGAAGGTCTGGCCGCCGAAGCCCGGGTTGATCGACATCACGAGGATCAGATCCACCTCGTCCATCATCCACTGGATCACCGACGGGTCGGTCGACGGGTTGAACACCACGCCCGCCTTGGCCCCCAGCTTGCGGATATGCTTCAGCGTGCGGTTCAGGTGCGGCCCGGCCTCGGGGTGGACGCTGACGTAGTCGGCGCCGGCGGCCACGAACGCCTCGATGTACGGATCGGCGGGCGCGATCATCAGGTGGCAGTCGAACGGGATCTTGGCGTGCGGGCGCAGCGCCTTCACCACGTCGGGCCCGATGGTGATGTTCGGCACGAAGTGGCCGTCCATGACGTCCACGTGCACCCAGTCGGCCCCGGCCGCCTCAATAGCCGCCACCTCTTCGCCCAGGCGCGCGAAGTCCGACGCGAGGATGGAGGGGGCGATGATGGTCCGCTGAGCCATGCTTCCGCTTAGCCTGATGCGGCCCTCACTGCCAATCGCGCGTCGCGGCCAGCGCCGTCAGCGCCTGGGGGTTGTTCGCGTGCCGCCGCTGGAGCCGCGCCTCGTCCCGCTCCAGCACGCCGCAGCGCAGCTCCCGCATCGTCCGCCTCACCTCGCGGTCGCGCGCCGACCGGTCGCCGTTGAACTCGCCCGCGAAGTGGTTGCAGCCCGTGCGCCGCTCGACGAAGGCGACGACGTCCTTCGGCAACGGCCCGAAGCGCGAGAGGTCCTGCGGGTCGCCGGCCGCAAGCTGGGCGGCGAACAGGAGCACGATCGCGATCATTCCGTCACCTCCCGGAAATTCCTTCCTTCCCGCTGCCTGGGAAAGGCAGGGCGCTCACCCAGCCTTCCGCAGCCGCGCCACGTAGAACCCGTCCGTCCCGCCCTCCACATGGTGCGGCAGGATGCGCAGCGTCCCGTCGGGCCGCAGGCTGGCCTCGGCCGCGCCGCCCTCGCCGGGCGCCATCGGCTCCAGGGCGAAGTCCTTGTGGCGCGCGAGGAAGGCGTCCATCTGGCCCTCGCCCTCCTCCCACTCCAGCGAGCAGACGCAGTAGACCAGCCGCCCGCCCGGCTTCGTCCGCTTCGCCGCCGAGTCCAGCAGCCGCGCCTGCACGGCCGCCAGCTTCGGGATCTCGGCCGGGCTCGCCACCCAGAGCAGGTCGGGATGCCGTCGGAACGTGCCCGTGGCCGAGCACGGCGCATCCAGCAGCACGGCGTCGAACGTCCGCTCGTCCTTCCATTCGCTGGCGTCGGCCACGACGACTTCGGCGCCCAGGCCCGTGCGCGCCAGGTTCTCGCTGACCCGCTTGATCCGGCCCGCCGAACGGTCGACCGCCGCCACCTTGGCCCCGACGGCCGCGAGCTGCAGCGTCTTGCCGCCCGGCGCCGCGCACATGTCGAGCGCGGTCTGGCCGGCGCCGGCGCCCGCCAGCCGCGCCGGGATCGCCGCCGAAGCGTCCTGCACCCACCAGCGGCCGTCGTCGAACCCCGGCCAGCCCGAGACCTCGCCCTTCAGCCCCACGCGCACCGAGCCGCCCGGCAGCGCGCGGCCTTCCAGTTCCCCCGCCAGCGCCTCGGCGTCGGCCACGTCCTGCGGCGTCACGTCGGTGGCGGGCTCTTCGCCGATCAGCGCGGCGATGGCCTCCGCCGCCTGCGGCCCGTAGGCCGAGCGCCAGCGCATGGCGAGCCAGGTCGGGGCCATCAGGCCGGGATCGTCCAGGGCCGGCGGTTCCCGCGTGAAGCCGCGCAGCACGGCGTTGACCAGGCCCTTGAACACCGCCCCGCCCTTCTGCGCCGCCGCCAGGTCCACCGTCGCGCCGACAGCGGCGTGCGCCGGGGTCTTGAGCACCAGCAGCTGCGCGGCGCCCAGGCGCAGCACGTTCACGATCCGCTCGGGCGGCGGCTTCTTCAGCCGCGCCTGCAGGGCGGCGTCGATGGGGCCCAGCCAGCGCAGGGTCGCCATGGCCAGGGCGCGCGCGAAGGCGCGGTCGCGCGGCTCCAGGGCGCTCATGGACGGATGGTTCAGCCCTTCGTCCAGCCCGGCCCGGCGCGACAGCGCGGCGGTGAGCAGGTCGAGGGCGGCGGCCCGGGCCGGCAGGCCTCGGACGTCGCCGGAAGCGTCGTTTGTCTGATCGGTCGAAGTCACGCCGCGCGGCGTGCCCTCTTGGGCGCGCGGGCGCAAGGGATTAGATCAGGCGGCATGGCCGATCTCCCGCCCAACGCCGCCCCCGGCAAGGACCTTTCCCCCGCCGCCCGCCGCGCGCTGGAGGAAGCCGCCGCCCGCCACGCCGCCGAGCACAAAGCCGCTCGCCAGTACGAGGAAGGCGGCCCCAAGGGCCCCGAACCCACCCGCTTCGGCGACTGGGAGCGCAAGGGCATCGCCGTCGACTTCTGAGGCCACGGTCGCTCCCCCGGCCGGGGAGGAACCCCGCCCCTAGACTCCCGCCATCTCCGCCGCCACGCGACGCGCCGCCGCCTGCGGGTCGTTGGCCGCCGTGATCGGCCGGCCGCACACGATGTGGCTCGCGCCCGACTTCAGCGCCTCGGCAGGGGTCGCGGCCCGCGCCTGGTCGTTCTTCGCTGACCAGTCAGGCCGCACGCCCGGCGTCACCACCAGGAAGTCCTTGCCGCCCAGCTTGCGCGCCAGCTCGGCCTCGTGCGGGCTGGCGATCACGCCGTCGCAGCCGGTGGCGATGGCCTGGTGGATGCGCCGCTCGACCAGCGCGCGCGCCGTCTCGTGGTAGCCGGTCTCGATCAGGTCCTCGTCGGTCAGGCTGGTCAGCACCGTCACCGCCAGGATCTTCAGGTTCGAGGCGCCCTTGCCCCGCACCGCCGACGCCATCACCTGCGGCTCGCCGTGCACGGTCAGGAAATCGCAGCCCGAGCCGGCCAGCACCGCCGCCGCCCGCTGCACCGTCGTGCCGATGTCGTGCAGCTTCCAGTCCAGGAACACCTGCTTGCCGGCCGCCTTGAGCTCCTTGGCGAGGATCATGCCCTCGCCGGTGGCGAAAAGCTCGAGGCCGACCTTGTAGAACGAGACCGCGTCGCCGATGGCCGAAACCGCCGCGCGCGCCTCGTCGGCGGTCGGAAAGTCCAGCGGGACGATCAGGCGCGCATCGGCGCGGGTCACGGGTTGCGCGAGCACGGTTGCGGCGGCCATGGCTGGGCTCCGTTTGGAGGCGGGGGTTCCGCCGTCATCGATTTGGGCTAAGACCCAGCCATGAGCCAGGCCGAGTTCGCGGTCAACTTCTTCGTGGCGCTGTTCGCGCTGATCGACCCGGTGGGCAACGTCCCGCTCTTCGCGGCGGCGACGGCCGGCGCGAAATCGCGCGATCGCGCCTGGATCGCCCTCTACATCTCGCTCTTCGTCCTGGGCTTCCTGACCTTCTTCTACTTCTCGGGCCTCAGCCTGCTGGAGTTCTTCGGCATCTCGCTGCCGGCCTTCCGCATCGCCGGCGGCATCATCCTCTTCCTGCTGGGTCTGGAGATGGCCCGCGACGACTTCACCGCCACCTACGCCGAGGCCGCCAACGCCCCGATGGGCGAGGGCCGCGCCTTCGCCCGCAAGCGGTTCGAGCGGATGATCGTGCCGTTCGCCATGCCGCTGCTGATCGGCCCGGGCGCCATCTCAACCGTGGTCATCTACGCCAGCCAGGCCCGCAGCTACGGCCTGCAGGGCGCCTTCGTCGGCGTGGGCGTCATCGGCGCGGTGGCGGCGGCCACCCTGCTGTCGTTCCTGGCCACCCCGATCCTCAGCCGCATCCTGGGCCGCATCGGCCTCACCATCGTGGTCCGCGTCCTGGGCCTGATCCTCTGCGCGCTGGCGATCCAGTTCATCCTGGCCGGCTTCGCCGAGAGCACCTCGGGCTTCATCCGCCCCGGCGTCGCCAACCCGTACGGGCACTGACACTCCAATTGCTCCCCCGCTGGGGGAGCTCCCGGCTCTGCCGGGAGAGGGGGTTTCATCTCCCGCGTCGTGCGGAAGCCCCCTCAGTCGGCATTCGCCGACAGCTCCCCCGACGGGGGGCAGCTTCGCTGCCTACAGCTTCCGGAACCGCGCCCCCTGGCTCGCCATCAGCGCCAGGGCCCAGTCGTCGGGGATGGCCTTCACCAGCGCCGAGATCGCCTTGTTTGGCGCGCCCGGCACGCAGATGGCGCGGTTGGCCTCCACCGCCTCGTAGCCGGCCGCCGCCACCTCGTCGGCGCCCATCCACAGCCAGGGCGGCGTCGACGAGCTGGCCAACTCGCGCGTGCCGTTGACGTCATGGAACTCGGAATAGGTCAGCCCTGGGCAGAGCGCCGAGACGTGCACCCCGTCGGCGGCCGCCTCCAGGTGCAGGCTCTGGGAGAACTTCACCAGGAAGGCCTTGGACGCCGCATACAGCGTGTGCCCCGCCGATCCCGGGATCAGCCCCGCCAGCGAGGCGACATTCACGATCCGGCCGAACTTCCGCTGCCGCATGCCGGCCAGCACCCGGTGCGCCAGTTCGCACGGTGCCGTTGTCATCACCTGGATGAAGGCCTGCTGCTCGCTCCACAGGGTGTCGGCATAGCCGCCCGGCAGGCCGTAGCCGGCGTTGTTGACCAGGCAGTCCACGGTGCGTCCGTGCGCGGTCAGGTGATCCAGGATGGTCCCCGGCGCCTCGGGCTCGGAGAGGTCGGCCGCCACCGTCAGGGTCGCCACGCCGTAGCGCAGCCGGATCTCCTCGCCCAAGGCGTCCAGCCGCTCGATGCGCCGCGCGGTCAGGGCCAGGTCGTAGCCGTGGCTCGCCAGGATCCGCGCGAAGGCGGCCCCGATCCCTGCCGAAGCGCCGGTCACCAGCGCCAGTTTCCGATCCATCGCGCATCCCCGACTCGACAATTTCGAAACTAGGGCGACAGGTGAACCGTTCAAGGCGCAAGCTGGGCTGCGACATTCCCGACCGGCGGCCTGCGATTGAACGCCGTCAGGATTGGGTGTATTCGCGCCCGCCGCGACGGCATCGGGCCGCCATGGGGACCTTTCGGGGTTTCCCGGAGATATTGGATGGCTGATCAAGCCGTCGACGCTCAAAAGGCGTCCGAAGACACGTCGCAATCCCCCAACGGGCATTCGGGACACACGGAGGGATTCTGGGCGCTCGCGCTCGGGTCCATCGGCGTGGTGTTCGGCGACATCGGAACCAGCCCGCTCTACGCCATGCGCGAGGCCCTGGGGCACAGCAAGGGCGGCGGGGGCGGCGAGATGGCCGTGCTCGGCGTGGTCTCGCTGATCACCTGGGCGCTGATCCTGATCGTGACGATCAAGTACGTCGTCTTCCTCATGCGCGCCGACAACAAGGGCGAAGGCGGCACGCTGGCCCTCATGGCGCTCGCCCAGCGGGTCATGCCCCGACGCTCCACGGCCGTGTTCTTCATGGCCGTGTTCGGCGCGGCGTTGTTCTACGGCGACGGCATCATCACGCCTGCCGTCTCGGTGCTCTCGGCCGTGGAAGGCCTGAAGGACGCGCCCGGCATCGGCCACCGCATGGACGAGCTCGTCCTGCCGATCTCGGCCGGCATCCTGATCGCGCTGTTCCTGGTGCAGTCGCGCGGCACGGCCCAGGTGGCCAAGTTCTTCGGCCCGATCACCGCCATCTGGTTCCTCACCCTGGCGGGCCTTGGCGTCTACCACATCTCCGACGACCTCTCGGTCTTCCGGGCGCTCTCGCCCTACTACGGGGTGGTCTTCCTGATCGACAACGGCTTCCTGGGCTTCGTCATCCTGGGCAGCGTCTTCCTGGCCGTCACCGGGGCCGAGGCGCTCTACGCCGACATGGGCCACTTCGGGAAAGGCCCGATCCGGGCCGCCTGGCTGGCCCTGGTCCTGCCCTCGCTGCTGCTCAACTACCTGGGCCAGGGCGCCCTGGTGCTGTCCGAGCCCGAGGCCCGCGGCAATCCGTTCTTCCAGATGATCCCCGAGGTGGTCTACTGGCCGGTCCTGGTGCTGGCGACCATCGCCACCGTCATCGCCAGCCAGGCGGTGATCACCGGCGCCTTCTCCATGACCCAGCAGGCCGTGTCGCTGGGCCTCTTCCCGCGCATCGACATCCGCCGCACGTCCGAGACCCAGGCCGGCCAGATTTTCGTGCCGTCGGTCAACAACATGCTGATGGTCGGCGTGCTGATCCTGCTGTTCGTGTTCCGCTCGTCGTCGAACCTGGCCTCGGCCTACGGCATCGCGGTCACCGGCGCGATGTTCGTCGACACCCTGCTGTTCTTCTTCATCGTCCGCCACCTGTGGAAGCGGCCGGTGTGGCAGGCGCTGGCCGCCTCGTGCGCCTTCGGCGCGCTGGACGTGGTGTTCATCACCTCCAACCTGCTGAAGTTCCTCCACGGCGCCTGGCTGCCGCTGGTGCTGGGCGGTTGCCTGGTCGTCGTCATGTGGACCTGGACCCGCGGCGCCCAGATCCTCACCGACAAGACCCGGCGCGACTCGGTCTCGCTGGCCGAGCTCGCCGACATCCTGAAGGCCCGCGCGCCCTACCGCGCCCCGGGCACCGCGATCTTCCTGACCAGCGATCCCGACACGGCGCCCGTCGCCCTGATGCACAACCTCAAGCACAACAAGGTGCTGCACGAGAAGAACATCATCCTGTCGGTCCACACCGCCGAGACGCCGCGCGTCAGCGACGAGAACCGCGTGCGCATCGAGCCGGTGAATGACGACTTCAAGAAGGTGATCATCGGCTACGGCTTCATGGAAGTGCCGAACGTGCCCAAGGCGCTGGGCCTCTGCCGCAAGCAGGGCCTGAAGTTCGACATCATGGCCACGTCGTTCTTCCTCGGCCGCCGCTCCGTGGTGCCGTCGGCTCAGTCGGGCATGCCGCTCTGGCAGGACAAGCTCTTCATTTTCCTGATGAAGAACGCCGCCAACCCGACCGACTTCTACAAGATCCCGCCGGGCCGTGTGGTCGAGATGGGGACCCAGGTCACCGTCTAGATGCTTACCCTGCTGCACTACCTCGGCGACGGCCTGTGGATCCTGGCCATGGCCCTCATCGCCTCCACCAGCCGCGGCGCCCTGAAGCGCGTGCCCGCCGCCGTGAAGATGCCGATGTGGGGGGGCGTGCGCCTGCCCCGCAACCTGGCGCTCGGGACCATGTTCGGCGTGCCGCTGGTGCTCGGCCTCGCCCTCTCGTTCTGGTCCGCGACCGGCGTCGCCGACGCGCAGGGCGCGCTGATCCTGTTCCTGGTCCGCGCCACCCTGGCCGGCCTGTTCGCCGTCGTCGGCCTGACATGGCTGCGAGGCAGTCTGCGAACGCTCGAGGACGAAGGCGCGGTTAGCGCTTGATGCTTCGGCCGCCGTGCCCTTAAAGGCGCGCGACTTTCCACTCCTACCCGAAGGCTCTCCCCGACATGGCCGACAAGCCCAAGAAGGTCGTCCTCGCCTATTCCGGCGGCCTGGACTCCTCCACCATCGTCAAGTGGCTGCAGACCGAACTGGGCGCCGAGGTGGCGACCTTCACGGCCGACCTGGGCCAGGGCGAGGAGGTCGAGCCGGCCCGCGCCAAGGCCATCACCCTGGGCGTGAAGCCCGAGTACGCCTTCGTCGAGGACGTGCGCGAGGAATTCGTGCGCGACTACGTCTTCCCGATGTTCCGCGCCAACACGGTCTATGAGGGCCAGTACCTGCTGGGCACCTCGATCGCGCGCCCGCTGATCGCCAAGAAGCAGATCGAGATCGCCCGGAAGATCGGCGCCGACGCGGTCGCCCACGGCGCCACCGGCAAGGGCAACGACCAGGTCCGCTTCGAGATCGCCTATTACGCGCTCGAGCCCGACATCCGCGTTGTGGCCCCCTGGCGCGAGTGGGACTTCAAGAGCCGCGAGGCCCTGCTGGACTTCGCCGAGAAGCACCAGATCCCGATCACCAAGGACAAGCGCGGCGAGGCGCCCTTCAGCGTCGACGCCAACCTGCTGCACTCCTCGTCCGAGGGGAAGGTGCTGGAGGACCCGGCGGTCGAAGCCCCCGAGTTCGTGCACATGCGCACGGTCTCGCCCGAGGCCGCACCGGACAAGCCGACCGTCATCACCATCGACTTCGAGAAGGGCGACGCCGTCGCCATCGACGGCCAGAAGCTGTCGCCGGCCGCCCTGCTGACCAAGCTGAACGAGCTGGGCCGCGACAACGGGATCGGCCGCCTGGACCTGGTCGAGAACCGCTACGTCGGCATGAAGTCGCGCGGCGTCTACGAGACTCCCGGCGGCACGATCCTGCTGCACGCCCACCGCGGCATCGAGAGCATCACGCTGGACCGCGGCGCCATGCACCTGAAGGACGAGCTGATGCCGAAGTACGCGTCGCTCATCTACAACGGCTTCTGGTTCGCCCCCGAGCGCGAGATGCTGCAGGCGGCCATCGACTACAGCCAGCAGAAGGTCTCGGGCCAAGTGCGGGTGAAGCTCTACAAGGGCAACGTCACCGTCATCGGCCGCACCTCGCCCTACTCGCTGTACGACCAGGAGCTGGTCACCTTCGAGGAAGGCAAGGTCGCCTACGACCACCGCGACGCCGCCGGCTTCATCAAGCTCAACGCCCTGCGCCTCCGCGTCGCCGCCAAGCGCGACCGCCGCTAGGCTCACCGGGCCCTTCTCCCCTTGCGGGAGAAGGACACCCGGGCTCCGGCAACACTTCGACACGACCGGGCAACCGGCCGGCCGCACTTTGACACGAAGCCCATAACAAACGTGGCCCGCCTGCCATGGCGGCCGCCTTCGCATGCCCCGCCCGGCCGTAGCGCCTGGAGCCTCGCAACTGCGCCGCTAACGTCGGTCCCGCACGTCCCGAACGGCCATAGGGCGCAGACCCAAGCAACCGGCCGACGGGCTGCAGGAAGGAGTTGAACCTATAAGGAAGGGGATACTCCATGATGCGTTACCTGGCCCTGTCCGCCCTCGCGTTCGCGACGGCGGCGACGACGTCGCTCGCCCAGGAGGCCGCGAGCGGGCCGCTCACTGTTTCGGGCTCGTTCGCCCTGGTCTCGGACTACCGCTTCCGCGGCGTCTCGCAGACCGATGAGGACATGGCGATCCAGGGCGGCCTGACGGTCACCCACGAGAGCGGCGCCTACGCCGGGACCTGGGGCTCCAACCTCGCCGGCTGGGGCACGTTCGGCGGTCCGAACGTCGAGCTCGACCTGTTCGCCGGCTACAGGTTCGAGCCCACGCCCGGCCTCACGGTCGACGCGGGCCTCACCTGGTACACCTACCCCGGCGGCGCCAGCAAAACCGCCTTCGCCGAGCCTTATGTGAAGGTGAGCGGCGCGCTCGGCCCGGCCTCGCTGCTGGCGGGCGTCGCCTACGCGCCCAAGCAGACCGCGCTCGGCAACTATTCCAACACCCCGCAGAGCCGCGGCCAACAGCACGACAACCTCTACCTCTGGGGCGACGTCAGCGGGACCGTGCCCGGCACGCCGCTGATCCTGAAGGCGCACCTGGGCTACTCCGACGGCAACCCGGGCCTGGGCCCCAACGGCACCAGCGTCGCGCCCACGGGCAAGTACCTCGACTGGATGCTGGGCGCCGACGCGCCCCTAGGCCCGGTCACCCTAGGGGTCGCCTACGTGGACACCGATATCGGCAGGGCGGAGTCGGCCTACCTGCTGCCCAACTTCGCCAACTCGAAAGGCGGATCGATCGCCGACGGCAAGGTCGTGTTTTCTCTCACGGCGACCTTCTGACGGCTCGGCAGGCAGCGGCGGCCGGCCGCTGCCTGCCAACTCCTGGTTCCTCCCCTTGCGGGGGGCACCGTTGGCGACCTCACCCCTCCAGCCGGTTGTACGGATACTGGTCCCGGATCTCGGCCTGGAAGAAATGGCCCTTGGACTCGGCGTCCAGGAACGACCGGCAGACCTCGCCCGGCACGCCCACGTACAGGTATCGCTCGCCACTCATGAAGCGCACGAAGAGCTTCTCGTGGTCGGCGTCGTAGTCGATGGCCTGGATGGCCGCGGAGTCGACATCCATCGGCGTTCTCCCAACGGTCAGACGCCCCTAGAACGCGCGGCCGGATCGTATCGGTTCCCCCGCCGCGCGGATGGCGCCACTGTCCCCTCCAACGGCGAAGCTTACGCGCCGACCGGGAGGACTTATCGATATGCAGTCTCACGCCTACGTCGCCATCGTCACGCTTCTGGCGCTGCTCGTCTACTTCTGGATGAGCCTGCAGGTGCCGATCGCCCGCAAGAAATGCGGCATCGCGGCCCCCGCCATGACCGGCGACCCCCTTCTCGAACGCACGATCCGCGCCCACTACAACACCCTGGAGTGGCTGCCGCTCTTCCTCGTGCCGCTCTGGCTGTTCGCCATCTACTGGAGCGACCTCTGGGCGGCGATCCTCGGCCTCGTCTGGATCGTGGGCCGGATCCTCTACCAGATCGGCTACGTCACCGAGGCCGGCAAGCGCGCCCCGGGCTTCCTGATCCAGTTCCTGGCGGTGGCCGCCCTGCTGCTGGGCTCCCTCGGCCGCATCCTCTATGTGGTCTTCATCACCAACTAGCCGAATGCTTGGATGAAACGCCGCAACCACAATTGCGGCGAAGTGTTGTGGAACATACATCTCCCCGATGGGGGACGTTCGAGTTCGAGATCCGACAATGTCAAGGAAATCAGTCGCTTTTGCCGTCGCCCTGGTCCTCTCGGCCGGGCTCGCCGCTTGCGCCACGCCAACGCCTTACCAGCCGGCGGTCAAAGGTCAGTCCAGCGCCGGCGGCTATTCCGAGATCCGCCTGGAGCCCAACCGCTACCGGGTGAACTTCACCGGCAACTCGCTCACCACCCGCGAGACCGTCGAGGGATACCTGCTCTTCCGCGCGGCCGAGCTGACGGTCGAGAGCGGCTACGACTGGTTCGCCGTCGTCGACCGCGACACCGACAAGAAGACCCAGACCTACGTCGAGCCCGACCCGTTCTACCGCCCATGGTACGGCTCGTACGGCTTCTGGCGCCCGTCCTGGCGCTACTACGGCCGCGGCTTCGGCTGGCGCGGCTGGGACCCCTTCTGGGGCGACCCCTTCTGGGCCGACCGCGTCGACGTGCGCACGGTCGAACGGTTCGAGGCCTCGGCCGAGATCCTGATGCAGAAGGGCCCCAAGCCCCAGGACGACCCCAAGGCCTTCGACGCCCGCGCGGTGATCGAGAACCTCAAGCCCCGGGTGCAGTACCCCGCGCCCAAGGCCTGAGGCCCGGGCCCGAACGACGCAAGGCGGCCGTCCTCTGGGGCGGCCGCTTTCGTTTTGGCCCGCGACGGCGCCCCCGATCGGGGGATCAACTCACGGACCGGACAGCAGAAAACGTCATCCGGCGTCGGCTAGCCGACGCTGCGGCCACGCTTTCGCGCGCGTCCAGGCCGGCCCGCGTCACGAATATGCAGGGATACCCGTCGATTCACCGTCTCTGCTCGTCGCAAGGCGGTGGCGTTTCGGATTTTTGGGGTATCTTGTTCCTGCTGAGTTTGAGGGGTGGCTTTGATGGGTAGGGCGCTCTTGACGCCCCGGGCCGGGCGAACCGGCGAGCGGCTCCGCGCGGGCCGCTGGACGGCGGTCTTCGCCGCCGTGGCGATCAACATCACCGTGGCGAACGGCGCCTGGGCCGCCCAGCGCGTCGCCCTGATCGTCGGCGTGTCCAAATACGAGAAGGTGCCGGCGCTGACCAACCCGGCCAAGGACGCCAAGCTGGTGCAGGCGACGCTGCAGAAGCTGGGCTTCCAGGTGACGGTGCTCGCCGACCCCACCCGCATCCAGCTGCTCGAGGGCCTGGGCGCCTTCGAGGAGGCCGCCAAGGGCTCGGACGCCGCGGTGATCTACTACGCCGGCCACGGCGCGATGATCGACGGCGTGAACTACCTGCTGCCCAAGGACGCCGTCTCCACCAGCAAGACCACGCTCACCGCCAGCTCGCTGGAGTCTTCCAGCCTGGGCCAGGCGCTGGCGGGCGCGAAGGCCGTGCGCCTGATCATCCTGGACGCCTGCCGCAACAACCCCACCGCCACCCGCAGCCTGGGCGGCAACACCCGCGGCCTCGCCCGCGAGACCGGCCCCGCCAGCATCTCGGTCGTCACCCTCATGGCCGCCGCGCCGGGGCAGGTGGCCCAGGACGGCGTGCCCGGCGCCGCCAACAGCCCCTTCGCCATCGCGCTCACCCAAGGCATGACCCGGCCCGGCGCCACGGTCGGCGAGCTGCCCGGCTACGTCCAGGCCGAGGTCGAGCGGATGACCGAGGGCGAGCAGACGCCCGACCTCCAGGGCATCTGGCGCAACGTGAACTGGACGTTCGACCCCAACGGCCCGGCCAAGACCGTCGCGGCCGCCGCGCCCGGCGCCGACCTCACCAAGATCAAGTGGGAGAAGGACCAGGTCTTCTGGACGTCGATCAAGGACTCCGACGACCCGGCCGACTTCAAGGCCTACATGGACGCCCAGGATCGGGGCGAGATCGCCGGCTCGTTCCGCAAGCTGGCCGCCAACCGCATCCGCGCGCTGGAGAAGCTGCCGGCCGGCTCGTTCCAGGTGGCCTCGCGTTCGGCCACCCCCGGCCAGGACCTGGTGGTCAAGGCCCGCGACGCCTTCGCCCGCGGCGACTACGCCTCGGCCGCCCGCGACTGGACCACCGCCGCCGGCCAGGGCAACGGCGCGGCCATGTACAACCTCGGCGTCATGTCGCTGACCGGCAAGGGCCAACCCAAGAGCGCCGAGGCCGCCGCCAAGTGGTTCAAGGCCTCGGCCGACACCGGCCACTCGGGCGGCATGGTCAACTGGGGCCTCTGCCGGCTGAACGGCTTCGGGACCGCGAAGGACGAGAAGGCCGGTTTCGAGTGGATCCAGAAGGCCGCCGACCGCGGCTCGGCCAACGCCATGGGCATGGTCGCCGAGGCCTACCTTCGCGGCCGCGGCGTGAACCAGGACCCGCGCCAGGCGGCCGGCTGGCTGCAGAAGGCGGTGGACGCCGGCGACGGCCCCTCCATCGTCCAGCTCGCCGACCTCTACGACCGCGGCCAGGGCGTGGGCAAGGACGCCCGCCGCTCGTTCAACCTCTACCAGCGCGCCGCCACGGCCGGCGACACCGACGCCATGGTCCACCTGGGCTACGCCTACGAGGACGGCGACGCGGTCGCCAAGGACCTCGTCCAGGCGGCCACCTGGTACCAGCGCGCCGCCGAGGCCGGGAACAGCGAGGGCATGTCCAGCCTGGCCGTGATGCTGGAGAACGGCTCGGGCCTGCCGCAGGACTATGCGCGCGCCGCCGACTATTACCGCCAGGCCGCCGCCGCCGGCGACGCCCGCGGCTACCTGGGCCTGGGCAGCATGACCGTGCGCGGCGCGGGCGTGCGCGCCAATCCGGCCGAGGGCGTGCGCCTGTTCCAGCAGGCCGCCGATCGCGGCAGCGGGCTGGCCATGCGCAACCTGGGCATCATGTACGAGACCGGCCAGGGCGTGAAAGCCGACCGGAAGAAGGCGATCGACTACTACCGCAGGGCCGTCGCGGCCGGCGACCAGGACGCCCAGGGCGAACTGGACCGGCTCGGCGCGCGCTGAGGACGAGGACGGGGGACGAAGCGATGGAAACGGCTCAATCGAAGCGGCGCCTGCGGGCGGCGGTCAGCGCGGTGGCGCTGCTCAGCCTCACGGTCCAGCCGGTCATGGCCCAGAACAAGGGCGGCAAGGACGCGATCCTCAACGCCTGCGCGACCCAGCGCGAGCCGCTGCAGAAGCTCGACAAGGAATACACCGACCTCAAGAAGTCGAAGATGAGCGCCGCCATCGGCGAAGGGCTCAAGACTGGCGCCATGGTCATCGCCAAGGGCGTGGCCAGCGGCGGCATCCCGCTGGGCCGCGGCGGCGGCGGCGGTTTCGGCGGCATGGGCGGGATGGGCAGCCTGGTCGGCGGCATGGCCAGCATGGCGATGCAGAGCTCGGCCCAGCAGCAGGCCCAGGCGGGCGGCGCGCCGGCGTCGGCGCCCCCGGCCGCGGCCATGATGTTCGGCCAGGACATGCTGACCGGCGCCATGGGCCTCAACGTGCCCGGCGTCAGCGGCTACGGCTTCAGCGGCGGCGACAACATGAAGGCCTATGCGGCCCTCGCCGTCCTCGTGGCCATCGTCGCCACCGCCGACGCCTATGCGAAGCTCAAGGAACAGGAAGCCGGCGGCGACCTGAAGAAGGCCTCGTTCAACATCGACCAGGACGCCGGCCGCCAGCTCGCCGTCAGCCGCTCGATCGTCGACAGCGGCAACGCCCTGGTGGAGTGCCGCTCGGCCCAGCTCACCGACATCAACACCCGCCTGGCCGGCGCCACCAACGACAAGGACCGCAAGGCGATCCGCCGCGAGCGCACCGAGCTCACCAGCGCGCTGAAGAAGGACATCGACCTCACCGGCGGCGTGGTCGACCAGCACACCAACATGGCCAAGACCTTCACCCAGGGCCGCGCCATGACCGACGGCAGCTCGGAAGCCGACGTGCTCGGCGGCCAGGCGCCCGCCTACGCCACCAGCGCCTCGGTGACCAAGGTCTCGATGCCCAAGGGCAATGCCCCCGCCGGCGGCGGCGGCCAGGCCCAGGCCGCGGCCCCCGCCGCTGCGCCGGCCGCCCTCGTCGCCATCAAGGCCGCCACCGTGCGCGCCGCGCCCACGGGCTCGGCCGCGGCGGTGAAGACCCTGCCCGTCGGCACGTCCATCCAGGCCAAGGCCGGCGCCGCCGAGGGCGGCTGGTGGGAAGTCGACGGCGGCTACGTCCGCGCCTCGGAAGTGGGCCCGCCCGGCTCGGCCCCCGCCGCGCCCGTCCAAGCCGCCGCCCCCGCCGGCAAGGGCGGCAAGGGCAAGGGCGGCGCGGCCGCCAAGGCGCCGCCGCCGCCTCCGGCCCCGGTCGGCCCCACCAACATCCGCGCCTACAACCAGTCCGTCATCGCCGCCCGCGACAACGGCAAGGGCCGCCTCTCGTCCCTCATGACCGACATCCAGAGCGCCGAACGCCGCGAGAACGTCTTCTACGCCTGGCTGTCCAACTTCGGGCTGGGGTAGGGGCGGGGCAGCGGCTGGTCCTCAAGGCATCCGGGCGCCGACGCACACTCCACGCCCGGACATGAATTCCTGTCTTCCCCTCTCCGAGGCGCGCAGCGCCGAGGCTTCTACCTCCCCCGCGCAGCGGCGGGAGGTGAAGAACAACTTTGACTCGTCGCGGGAGGGTATGTTTCCGTTATGTTCTGATGACGTCCCTGCAGGACATGACCGAGCGCCACAGCCGCCTGCTCGCCGACCTGGCCGAGCGTGGGCATGCGCTGGCC